>ULTU01083145.1_pt1 | contig 16234 bp, 23 predicted proteins | sample 1957861 | NCBI WGS metagenome assembly ULTU01 (sample SAMEA4835742, study PRJEB28245) | human gut metagenome | biome: gut microbiome; material: fecal sample | place: Denmark | collected 2008
TGCAAAAATACCAACTAAAATAAACATTATTATAACCAGTATTTTTTCAGCTAAATTTCCTTTCTTCCATTTTTCTTTAAAATTAGCAAAGTTAGTATTTAATTTTTTTTCACTACTATTTTTTTTCTTTTTTGCTTTTATTTTTATTTTTTTCATAAAGCACCTTCTTTAAAATAAATTTTTTCTAATACTTCTAGATAATCTAAGATTGGATTATATTTAAAATTAACAATATAACCATTTTCTTCTATGTATGAATAGGGAATACTTTTTCTTTGATCTTGATTTATGAATTCTAAAAGTGTTTCACCCTTTAAAATATATACTTTATTATTCATTTCTATTATTAAAAATGCAATTCCTTGATGATTAATTATTCTTTCAATATGTTTAAGTTGATGATAATGAATGTTTGAAAGAGGAAATGAAGTTTTATTTAAAGTCTTTTTAGCATCAAAATCTAAATATTTACCTTTATAAAGTCCTACATAGTCTAATGTGGATTTTTGATTAAATAATCCTTTTACTTCTGGATTACTTTTAGAGTAATCAACCATACTAATTGCAATTGGAGTGGGCTTTTTATAAATAACAGCAATATCATTATTTAAATAATAACTATTAGCGTCATTTATAAGTTTTTCTAAGTACATACCACGATTAGCATGGGATACAGGAGCATGTTTGTTTTCTTTTTTTATTTTATTTGGATATAACAAAATTCACCACCTGTAATAATTATACTTTAAATTGGTTATTTTTTCTATATATATGATATATTGTTTGCATTTCTTTAACGTTTTTTATATAATTAGTTTGAGAGTGATATTATGAAAATTGAATCTAGTAATTTAAGTGTTATTGCAGTAAGAACAAGTCAATATCCAACTGATAATAAAAAAGAATTTTTATTAGTTGGTAGAAGTAATGTAGGTAAAAGTAGTTTTATTAATACCTTAATTGGTAGAAAAAACTATGCAAGAACTAGTGCTACACCAGGTAAAACTCAAACTTTAAATTTTTATTTATGTAATGATAGTTTTTATCTTGTAGATGTTCCTGGATATGGATATGCGAGTGTTGATAAGGTTACACAAAAGAAATTTGGATTAATGATTGAAGAGTATCTTAAAACAAGAGCTAATTTATCATTAGTGTTTATGCTTATTGATGCCAGAATTAAGCCTACTGAAAATGATGTCTTGATGTATAATTATTTGAAATATTATAATATTCCAGTATTAATTGTAGCCACTAAATATGATAAAGTTAAAACAAGTAATAGAGATAAAACTTTAAAGACTATTGCAACTACTTTAGAACTTAAAGATACTGATAAGATTGTGTATTTTTCAAGTGTAACTAAAAAAGGTAGAGATGAAATATATGATTTAATCGAAGAAAGGTTAAAGGGAGAGAATGAATAAAAAGGGTTTTACTTTAGTTGAGCTACTAGCTGTTTTAGTTATTTTAGGAATTCTTGTGACTATTGCTGTGCCGGCTGCAACTAGTGTTGGTGATAAAGCTAAGACTAAAATGCTTAAAACTAAAACTAAATTAGCAATGCAAGGAGCTATCCTTTATTTACAAGATAATAAGAGTGAATTTACTTCGCAGACGAATTTAAATAATTGCACTACTAATAATAATGTTGTTACTTGTCAAATGACATTTTTAAAATTAGCTGATTTAGGACAATTAGATTATGATTATACTGATGATAATGGGGTAAAACATATTCAAAATCCCGTTGATAAGACAGATATGGATAATGCTTATATTATTGTTACTTATAATAAATCAAATAGAAGTGTTGATTCTTTAGATGCTTGTTATAGTGCTGGTAAATCTATTTTATTTGATAATAATAGTAGTAGTAAAAAATGTTAAGGCTTAATGCCTTTTTTCTTTTGGGTTTTATTTGTGTTTTAGGCTTTTTTATGGTAAAATTATGGTGTCTGAGTGGTGAAGTTATGAGAAAGACTGTATGTTTAATTGGAAGACCAAATACTGGTAAAAGTACTTTATTTAATAGATTAATTAATGAGAAAAAAGCAATTATTGATGATATGCCTGGTGTAACTAGGGATCGTTTATATGGAATATGTAATTATAAAGATAAAAGTTTTCATTTAATTGATACTGGTGGAATTGATTTAGCTAAGGAAGATTTTAATGATACTATTAAAGTTCAAGCTGAATTAGCAATAGATGAAAGTGATGTTATTGTTTTTGTTATTGATGGTAAAACTGATTTAACTAGTAATGATTTACTTATTGCAAACATGCTTCAAAGAACTAATAAGAAGGTTATTGTTGCAGTTAATAAGTTGGATGATTCTAAACATGAAGATAATGTTTATAATTATTATGAGTTAGGATTTGATAAGTATATTGCAGTTAGTGCTGAACATAAAAGAGGCATTAATGAGTTATTAGATGAGATTACTAGTGATTTTAATGCTTATACTACTGAAGAAGATGATGCAATATTAAAGTTTTCTATCATTGGTAGACCTAATGTTGGCAAAAGTTCTTTAATTAATGCTTTACTTAATGAAGAAAGAGTTATTGTATCTGATGTAGCTGGTACTACTAGAGATGCAGTTGATACAAGATTTACTTATGATAAGAATGATTATATTGTTATTGATACAGCGGGAATGCGTAAAAAAGGTAAGATATATGAAAATATTGAAAAATATAGTCTTATTAGAAGTTTAAAAGCTATTGATAGATCTGATGTATGTGTACTTGTTATTAATGCTGAAGAAGGTATTATTGAACATGATAAACATATTGCATCATATGCTTTAGAAGCTGGTAAAGCAATGGTTATTGTAGTTAATAAGTGGGATTTAATTGAAGATAAAGATAGTGCTATTAAAAAATGGACTACTGATATTAGAAATAATTTTCAATTTATGCCTTATGCTAATATTGTTTTCTTATCATCTAAAACTAAAGCTAGAATACATACTTTAATGCCGGAAATACTAAAAGCTTATGAAAGTACAACTAGAGAAGTAAAAACTAGTGTATTGAATGATGTTATTAGAGAAGCTGTTGCTATTCATGAACCTCCTTCATATAAGGGTAAGAGACTTAAAATATATTTTGTTAATCAAAGTGATACAAGACCTCCTAAATTTGAATTTTCGGTTAATAATAAAAAGTTAGTTCATTTTAGTTATGAGAGATATTTAGAAAATCAAATTAGAGAAAACTTTGATTTTACGGGAACACCAATTATTATTAAGTTTACTAATAGAGGTGAAAAAGAATGAAAAAAGAAACTATAGGATTTATTACGTGCGTAAGTATTATTTTAGTTTTAGCTTCTATATGTGTTTATTTTTCTTTTAAAGATAGTGGTAGTACTGAGTTTTATGGAACTGTTAAAGAAGTTTATAATGGCCATGCGTTAGTTGAAGTATTAGATGAAGATGCAACTAATATTGGTAGTGATGTAGTAGATATTGATAAAGATAATTTTAAAGTAGGAGATATTATTAAAGTTGAAGTTGACAAGGATATGCAAGAAACTTATCCTCCGGCTGCAAAAGTTAAAAAAATTACAATAATTAAAGAATCTACTTCAACAAGTATGGTTACTACCGAAATAACTACTAAAGAAATTGTTACAGAAATGCCAATTACAAGTGTTAAAACTACGACAACAATTGGATATGAAAGACCAACTGAAACTACTAAAATGTATGTTCAAAGTACTGATTCTGTTATGAAAAGTTTAGAAGATAATTATGCTTTAATTGAAGAAAATAAAAATGATGTTTCTTTTGGAGAAAAAGTTAAAAACTATTTTATTACGATTGTTGATTTTATTTTTTATGATCGACCTATTAATGGAGTTTACTTTAAAAATTTAACTGCTAGTGCTAAATTAAAGGTCATAGGATTAGCTTTAAAAGTAGATGGGATTATAGAAAAATATTATCCTAGTTATAAAGAAGATTTTTCTGAAAGTTATAAGAATGCTAAAAGTAAATTAATTGAACTTTATTTAGATTCTACTGCTAAGTATTGTGAAAATAATGAACAAGTATGTAATCAAGCTAAAGCAGATTTTCAAGATTTAAAGAAAAGTTTAAATATTACTTGGGATATAATTAAAGATTTAACAAATAGTGGTATTTCTAAATTAAAGAAATGGTATGAAATCTACAGTGGAAAATAAAATATTAGTTGATAATCAGTGGATTCCTTATATAATTGAATATAAAAAGATTAAAAATATTTATTTTAGGGTAAAAGAAGATGGAATTATTCATGTATCATGTAATAAATATGTTAGTCAAAGTTATATAAAGAATTTACTTGAAGAAAATACGGATGCTATATCAAGAATGCTTAAAAGAGCTAATAATAGGGCTGTTAATAATAGTAAGTTATTTTATTTAGGTAATGAACTTAGATTAATGGAGTATGATGGTAAGCCTTATATTGATAATGATTTTATTTATGCTAAAGATTATGAACAAGCTAAAGATTATATTTATTCTTTAGCTTTTGATGTATTTAATTCTAGGTTAGAACAAATTAAAATTAATTTTAAAGATTTGCCTAATTTTAGATTGAGAATACGTAAGATGACTACTAAATGGGGAGTTTGTAATAAAAAAAGTATGACAGTAACTCTTAATACCGAATTAATAACTAAAGATGTTAGTTTAATTGATTATGTTATCGTTCATGAGTTATGTCATTTTAAATATATGGATCATAGTGCTAATTTTTGGAAGTATGTTGCCAGTTTTTATCCATATTATAAGCAAGCACGAAAGGAATTAAATTACTAATGATTGAGTCGTTGAATAATGAAAAGATTAAATATTATACTAAACTAAATGATAAGAAATATCGTAAGAGTGAAAAACTATTTATTGCAGCAGGTGAACATTTAGTTACAGAAGCATTAAAGAAGAATATTGTTAAAGAAATATTACTTTTAAATGGTGAAGAAAATGTTTATGGAGATGTTACTTATGTGACAAGTGATATTTTAAAGAAAGTAAGTGATTTAACTAATTATCCTAAAGTTTTAGCAATTTGCTATATAAAAGATGATTTGAAAATTGAAGGTAATGTTGTAGCTCTTGATAATATTAAAGATCCAGGTAATTTAGGTACTATTATTAGATCGGCTGTTGCTTTTAATTATGACACTATTTTACTTAGTGAAGAATGTGTTGATGTATATAATAGCAAGGTTGTAAGGGCAACTGAAGGGATGCTTTTTAATGTTAATATTGTGACTTGTGATTTATTTAGTACACTTTTAAAATTAAAAGAAAGTGGCTATAAAATTTATGGAACTGATGTAGTTAATGGAGAATCTCCTGCTTATGAAAGCAATAAACATGTTCTTATTATAGGCAGTGAAGCTAGAGGAATGAGTAATTCAATTAGAGAGATTTGTGATAAGAATTTATATATTAAAATGAATGATAAATGTGAAAGTTTAAATGCTGGGGTTTCTGCAAGTATTTTAATGTACGAATTAGGAGAAACTAGATGAAAGATATAGATTTTTTAAAAAAAGGTATTTTTGCTTATCAGGGCATTTACGATAATAAGAATGTTTATGAAAATACTTTAGAAGCTTTTAAAGTTGCGATTAAAAGAAGAAATAATATATATTTTGAAGTTATTGAAACTAAGGATCATAAATTTGTTGTTTGTAAAAATGATGTTTTTGAAAGAATTCATAATTCAAAAGATAAAGTTGAAGATATGACTTATGATGAATTATGTTATGTTTCTTTTTATCATATCCCTTTACTTGAAGAAGTTTTAGAACTTATTAATGGTAAAGTAGGGATTATGATTGATCCAAAGGTTCATACTAAACATAAAAATTTATTTGAATTATTAGATAATTATAATGGTAAATTTGCAATTATTAGTGTTAATCCTAAAATAATAAATTGGTTTAATAAAAATAGACCAGAATATGTTGTAGGAGAAGTTATAACTAAAAGAAAAGGATTTAATTTAAGTTTTTATTTTAATAAGACAGATTTTAAAATTTATAATATTGATTATTTTGATAAAATTAAAGTTAGTAATTTAAGAGACTTAGGTGATGTTGTAATTGGTTATTTAATTAATTCTACCGAAAAGTATGAAACTTATAAGAATGTGTTTGATAATTTAATAGCTGATAATTTTCTTAATTTAAAGATTAATAAGTAGATATTTTATTGTATCTACTTTTACTTTATATTATAATATTCATTATATTTTAGAGGTGATATTATGGATAAGATTAGAGCTTATATTAAACAACTTAATCAGGAATTATCACCTAATTTTTTTCACTTTTATTCTTTTTATAAAGATCCAATTAATTCTTTAGGTGGGGATGATGCTCACGCTTTAAATGATTTTCAAGATTATGGATTAATTAAGTTTTTTATTGGTAATGGTGAATTTTTAAAATTGCTAGATTTATGTTTAGATGATACTGATTTTCTTAATTTGATAAAAAATAATAGGGTAATTCTTAAGAAACTAGGAATGATTGTTAGTTATTCAAATGATTTGTTTAATTTAAGAATATCAATTAATGATTTACCTAGATTTTATGACGTAGTTAATGGAGAAGATGACTCTAGCTTAAGAGAAAAATATGGTGATTATGATTATGCTCGTATTGTTGAATTTTTTAAAAAGCATCCTTGGATATTTGAGCTAAATACTGATTTTACAAATTGTGATCCGATACTTTTAAGAAAACTTAATAATTTTATTAATAATCAGTTGACTCTTAAAAATAAGGCTGATTTTGAAACTGAGATTGATAAAAATGTTGCTTTTAACAGAATTATAACTGATGATTATAGTAAGCCAGAATCTTGTTATTTGTTTAATAAAAATGGTTCAGATATGGAATCTTTTAGGTTGCTTGTGTGTAATAAAGATTTTTTAGATGTGCTTGAGAAACACTTAATAGGTAAAGTTCTTTCTGAAGAAATATTTAATAATATAATTTGTATTTTAAGATTAAGTATTGATATTGTTAGTTATTATGATATATATGCTTTAGATGTTCCGTGGTATCAAGAAATGATTGATAATAATGTTGGTAAAGATAGGATAAGTGAATTTGATATATATAAATGTTTATGTGTAATTGGTAGATTACAAAAGAATTCAAAGAAATCTAAAATTATTTATCTAAACTAGGATTTAAAGAAATGATGTGATAAAATATGGGTATGGAATATGTTAATGTTGGAAAAATTGTAAATACCTTTGGAATAAAAGGTGAGTTAAAGATTGTTAGTCGTTTTGAAATGGCTGATAAAGTTTTTAAAATTCATAATAAGATTATGATTAATAATAATGTTTATGAAATTAGTGGGATGAGAATCCATAAAAATAATTATTTAGTTGAAATTGATAATTTAAAAGATATTAATTTAGTTGAACATTTAATTGGAAATGATGTTTTCTTTAATAAAGCTGATTTAAATTTAGGTGATAATGATTATCTAATAAGTGATTTAGTTGGATTTGTAGTTAAAGAAGATGATAAGGAATATGGTGAGGTTACTGATTATGATGATAATAAGATTAATCCGGTAATTAAGGTTAATAATAAGTTTTATATTCCTTTAAAAGGAGACTTTATAGTAAAAGTTGATAAAGTAAATAAGATTATTTATGGTAAAAACATAAGTAGTTTAGTTTTATAGAGGTGGTTTATGAAAATTACAATATTATCTTTGTTTCCAGGAATGTTTGATGGATTTTTAAATGAATCTATTATAAAAAGAGCAATTAATAGTGGTAAGGTTGAAATTGAAGTTGTAAATTTTAGAGACTATTCTAAATTAAATAATAAGATGGTTGATGACACTCCTTATGGGGGCGGAGCAGGAATGGTTCTTAGATGTGAACCGATATTTGAAGCAATTGACGATCTTAGAACTGATGATTCTTATATTTTATTAATGTGTCCAACTGGAAAAACTTACAATCAAAAGAAAGCTTTAGAATTAAAAAATAAAAAGCATATTATTATTATTTGTGGTCATTATGAAGGTTTTGACGAGAGAATAAAATCTTTAGCTGATGAGATTATCTCAATTGGTGATTTTGTTTTAACTGGTGGGGAATTGCCAGCAATGATTATTACTGATAGTGTAGTTAGATTATTAGATGGTGTTATTACTGATGATAGTTTAACTAGTGAAAGTTTTAGTGATAATTTACTTGATTATCCAGTTTATACAAAACCAAGTGAATATAGAGGAATGAAAGTACCAGATATTCTCTTGTCTGGTGATCATAAAAAAATAGATGAATATCGTCAAAGTGAAAGAATAAGGGTTACTAAAGAAAAAAGAAATGATTTGTTGGGGGAATAAATTATGTATGTTTTAGTTAAAGGAAAAGGTAAATATAAAATTGAAGGATTAATTGAATATATTGGCTATCAAATTACATTAAATGGTGAACATATTATGCTGGCTAATCAGATGCTTAAAGATAAGTATATTAGATGTAAGTATGAGCCGGGATTTAATAAGTTTATTTATAATATTATTTCTTTTATTGAAAATGATCCGGATAGTGATAATGCGACTTTATTACTTGGAGAACTTGAAAGAGAAAGAAATGTTTTTCTTAATAAGTTTGCAAAATATTTATCACCTAAGGAAAGAGAATATTTCATGAGAAAGATTAGATTAATAGCAAATGAATTAAAACAAATTTCTTTAACTAAAGCAAGTATTAAAAGTAGTTCTAGAGGTATGAAAAGATAAAAAAAGGCATTCAAACGAATGTCTTTTAAATTACATATAATAAGATACATAAGAAATGTAGTAAGGCTCCGATATCTACAAAGATGTGAAAGATGAAATGAAAATATCTTTTTTTAGCTCCTATCATGTATAGTATAGCACCAACTGAGTAAGCAACTCCTCCAAATATTAATAAAAGAGTTCCAGTAATATCTAATGCATTGAAGATGTCAGGACCTGTTATTATAATGCACCATCCCATTAGCAAATAGCTTATCATAGAAAATATGCGATATTTTTTTAAATCAATAGCATTAAGGATAATACCAAGAGCAGCTAATCCCCAAATAACTCCAAATAGAACCCAAGCTAAAGTGGAATTTATTTTTCTTAAAGCACATAATAGGATTGGTGTATAGGTTCCAGCAATTAGAACATATATAGTACAATGATCTATTACTTGAAAGACTAACTTGGCAGTTTTAGGTTTAAGCCCATGATAAATACTAGAAATAGTAAATAATAAGATTGCTGATAAGCCATAAACAATGGCAGAAGCAATAGCATATCCATCTTTATGAATAGCAGCAAATATCACGCATAATACGAAAGAGGCTACCCCGATGGAACCACCAACAATATGACTTACCATATTCATTATTTCTTCACCTTTAGTGTACTCTGGCAATTTTCGATCTTTTAATTTAGTTCTCTTCATCTAATTTAAGTATCCTTTCTTTAGGCGGGAATAAGTTCGTAATAGTATCAAATGCATGAATCCATGAATTTACTCTATAAATATTTTCTCCTTCTATTCCATGATTATATGGGGTATTAAAAAGAATTACTTTAGTATGTTTAGCTAGTTCATATACAGTTTGGGGATTATCCTCAATTATAAAGTCAGCTTCTAAATCAATACATTCAAAAACTTTATCTCCATCAGAAAAGAATAATCGATCATAAGGTATTTCAGCATTGTCTAATAAACTTTCTGTAAGAGTTCTTATAATAAAACCCTCTTTAGAATCTGTAGTAGCAAATGGTCTTTTAGTTACAATATTAATTTCAACACCATTATTTTTTAAAGCTGTTATTACTTCTTTAACATCTGGTCTTAAACGACTATTTTTAGCTACGCTTAAACATATTTTGAAAAATATATCATTTAATAATTTATTATCTACTGTATGATGATGGCCTATATTTATAATTTTAGAACTAATATTTTTAAATATCATAAAATCTAAATTTGTAATAACACCATCAATATCTATCACTGCAATAATCTTCTTCATTTTAATTACCTCTTGTGTATTTAATATTTTATCATCTATCTAAGAATGTAGTCAAATAAAGTGTCATATGATATGATAAATATATGTTAAATAAAGGTGATTTTATGACTGAAAATGTACTATATAATTATTATTGTAGTTTATTACCTGAAGTGCCGGATTGGTTAAAGAAGTATTTAGATGTTCCTTGTTTAAATAGGCTTAAACATGTTGGGTATTTTTGTGGTATGGATTATGCATCAAAGGATATTTATGGTTTTAATGAGAAAATAACTAGATTTGATCATAGTTTAAGTACAGCGTTAATAACTTTAAAATTTACTGATAAGAGGGAAGTGATATTAGCAGCTTTATTTCATGATGTAGCAACTCCTTGTTTTTCTCATGTAATTGATTATATGAATAAAGATTATTTAAATCAGGAAAGTACAGAAGAATATACAGATAAGATAATTTTAAATGATAAAGAACTTTTAAAGTTATTAAAAGAAGATGGAATAAATCCAGAAGACATAATTAATTTTAAAAAATATAGTTTAGTTGATAATGATAGACCTAGATTATGTGCGGATAGATTTGACGGAATTATTTTGACATCAATTGGTTGGACTAAGAATATAAGTAGTAGTGATATTAGTGAACTTGTAAATGATTTAAAGATTTTTGTTAATGAAAATGGATTTGAAGAAATGGGATTTAGTAATTATAATATTGCGAATAAAGCTCTTTATTTTAGTGAAGAAGTTGATAAATTATGTCATTCTAATGAAGATAATTATATGATGAATTTACTTGCAAATATTACTAAGGAAGCGATAGATAATAATTTAATTATTTATGATGATTTATATTATTTAACTGAAGATGATATTTGGAATATTTTAAATAATAGTGATAATGTTAATTTAATTAATGATATATATTTATTTAAAAATATAATTAAAAGTGATGTACCATTAACTGATTTAGGCGATATTAAAGTAAGAGATTTAAATCCTTTAGTAAATGGGATTAGATTAAAAGATATGATATAATTTAATAGAGGTGTATTTATGTATTTTGATAGTATTAAATCTTCTAGTGATGGATTAAGTTTAGCTTTAGCGTATTCTTTACCTAAGGGTGATGTAAGAGGTATTATTCAGTTTTCTCATGGAATGGCTGAACATAAGGAAAGATATTATCCTTTTATGGAGTTTTTATCTAGTAAAGGTTATATTTGTGTTATTCATGATCATAGAGGTCATGGAGGTAGTGTTAAGTCTACTGATGATTTAGGATATTTTTATACTAATGATATTAATTATATTGTTGATGATTTGTTAGATGTAACTAAATATGCTAAAAGTAAATTTAAATGTGATAATTATTATATGTTTAGTCATAGTATGGGGACTCTAGTAGCAAGATGTTATATGCAAAAATATGATAAAGAAATTAATAAAATTGTTTTATGTGGGACTCCAACTTATAATAAATTGGCTCCACTTGCTTTAACTATGGCAGAGATATCAAATGTTTTTGGTTCTAGAAAAAGAGATAATTTTTTAGATAAATTAACTTTTAATAGTTTTAATAAAGGTTATGATTATAAGAATGCCTGGTTATCTAAGAGTAAGAAGAATGTAGATAATTATAATAAAGATAATCTTTGTGGTTTTACTTTTACAACTAATGGTTTTATCAATTTATATAAATTACAAATAGGATCTTTTAATGATAAACTATTTAAATGTCAAAATAAGGATTTAAAGATCTTAATGATTGCTGGTAGTGATGATCCAGTTATTGGAAATGAGAAATTATTTAAGAGATTAAAAGAATTTTTAACTAATGTTGGTTATCAAAATATTGAAAGTAAGCTTTATAATAGTTTGAGGCATGAAATTTTTAATGAAGATGAGTATAATGAGATATATCAAGATGTACTTAATTTTATAGAAGGTGTTTAGATGGATGATGAATTAAGAAAGGCAGCAGAGATATTAAATAATGATGGGGTTGTGGTCTTACCAACGGAAACTGTTTATGGAATTGGAACAAATTCTTTAAGTGATAAGGGTTTAAATAAGTTATATGAACTTAAAAATAGACCCGTAAATAAACCAATTAGTGTTTTAATATCTAATAAGGAAATGATTAATAAGGTTGCTAAAAATATTACTGAAAGACAATGGAAAGTTATAAGTAAATTTTTTCCAGGACCATTAACAATTGTTTTAGATAAGCAAGATTATTTATCTGATATTTTAACAGCTGGTCTTAATACGATAGGAGTTAGAATGCCTGATAATGAGATTGCACTTAAATTAATTGAATTAGTAGGAGTTCCTTTAGCAACAAGTAGTGCAAATGTATCTGGAGAGCCAGCTTTTACTAATTTGAGTAGTATTCAAGAGGTATTTAAGGATAAAATTGATTATTATATTGATGGTGGAGACTCTAAGATTGGAGTAGCGTCTACTGTTGTTAGGGTCACTGATGATGATGTTATTATTTTAAGAGAAGGAACTATTAGTAAAGAACAAATTGAAGAAGCTTTAAAATAGTTTTTTTGATGTTCATATTATTTAGTAATTGTTGATGAAAGTAGTAAATATTATTTACCAAAGGAGATAAAATGAAGAGATGCAAATGGTGTAATTTAAATAATCCTTTATATATAGAGTATCATGATAATGAATGGGGAGTGCTTAAGACTGATGATCATTACTTATTTGAAATGCTGATACTCGAATCTTTTCAAGCAGGACTTTCTTGGGAATGTATTTTAAATAAAAGAAAAGCTTTTAGAGATGCTTATGATAATTTTGATATTGATAAAATTTGTAATTATAATGAAGATAAAATTAAAGAATTGATAAATAATAAAAAGATAGTAAGAAATAAATTGAAAATAAAATCAAGTATAAATAATGCTATAATATTTAGAGATGTTGTAAAAGAATATGGTTGTTTTTATAATTATATTAAAACTTTTACAGGTGGAAAAATATTTTATGAGTGGGATAGAACAACTAATGATGTTTCGGATAAGATGTCTGCAGATCTAATCAAAAGAGGAATGAAATTTGTAGGAAGCACGATTATTTATTCTTATTTACAAGCTGTTGGAGTTATTTATTCTCATATGGAAGATTGTTTTATGTTTAAATCTAGATAGAAGGTATTTTATGAAATATAGTAAGATTAAAGTAAAAGAACTTTTAAGTGGTGATTTGGGGAATGTCAGTACTGATGAAAATTACAAAAACTTATTATTTAATAAGAATGTAAGTAATAATTTATTATTAGAAGATATATGTTTTGAAAATTGTATGTTTGATAATATTGATTTTGGTAATATTAAACTTGTAAATGTTTCTTTTGTTAATTGTTATTTAAAAAATTGTGATTTGTCTAATCAGGTTTTTGATAAGCAATTTTTTAGTAAAGTAGACTTTGAAAATTGTAAGTTAATGGGGGTTAGTTTAATAGATACTTTTCTTAAAAATATTTCATTTAAAGATTGCAACTGTCAATATATAAATTTATTTGAAAGTAAAATTAATAATTTTGTGATAGAAAATAGTATTTTTTGCGATTCTTGTTTTTCGGAAGCTGAATTTAAAAATGTAGTTTTTTAAGAAGTTAATTTTAGTAATAGTGAATTTTTAAGAGTTCATTTAAATAAAATAGATTTTACTGATTCTAATATTAGTGGAATTGCGATTGATTTAAATTCTTTAAAAGGAATGATAATAAATATGTATCAGTGTAAAATAATAGCTGATATATTTGGTGTAGAAGTGAGTGATTAAGATGTTAAATAAAATAAGCATAGATGATTTTAAAAAAGTTGATATGAGAGTTGGAACAATTATTGATGCTTCAATAAATAAAGGAACAAGAAAACCAGCATATAAATTAAAAATAGATTTTGGAGAAGAAATTGGAATTAAGAATTCTTCTGCGCAAATAACAGATTTATATGAACCAGAAGATTTAATTGGTAAACAAGTAGTTGCAGTAATTAATTTTGAACCAGTTAAAATATCACAAGTTAAAAGTGAAGTTTTAGTATTAGGCGTAGATACTTCTTTAGGAGTTGCATTACTTAATATTGATAAAAATGTTTTAAATGGTAGTAGAATATATTAATTGTTAATGTTAGTTTCGGTTTTTCTATCTAAAGTTGGTAGAATGTAAATATTAAATTTTGGTAATATTATTTAAAGAGGGATAGAATGAATAAAAATAAAAGACTTAAAATTGGATTATTTATAGATAATTTTTATCCAGCTATTGATGGAGTTGTTATTGCTGTAGATAATATTGCTAGGGAATTATCCGAAAATAATGATGTTGTCGTAGTAGCTCCTTATATGGGAGATAATTCTAAAGATTTAGATCATCATTATACAATTAAAAGAGTAGGAAGTATTCCAATGCCAGTTGGGGAATATAGAATAGTTACTCATAAATTTGGATTTTCTAATTCTTTTAAAGAATTGGTTAAAGAAAATTTTGATATTATTCATATTCATTCACCATTTAATATTGGAAAACTAGGCCTTAAAGTGGCAAAAGAACTTAATATTCCTTGTATATGTACTGTTCATACAAGATTTGATTATGAAATTAAAAGATTTACCAAAAATGAATATATTGTTAAATTAATTATGAAAGGACTTATGAATGTCTTTAATGCTTGTGATAAGTGTATTGTGGTTAATGAATTTTTAGAAGAAGAATTACATGAATTTGGTTATAAGAAAAAATCAATTACGATATATAATGGTACAGACTTAGTACCAATTAAAGATAAAGAAAAAGCAATTGCTTTTGTTAATAAATTACATAATTTTAAAAAAGACGAGATAGTTTTACTTTTCGTTGGTAGATTAATTGATATTAAAAATATTTTCTTTATTGCGGATGTTTTAAAGAAACTTAAAGAAGATAATTTTAAATTTAAAATGGTTTTTGTTGGAACAGGTCCGGATGAAAACAAACTTAAAAGTATAATTAGTAATTATAAATTAAATGATGTTGTTTATTTTACAGGTAAAGTAACAGATCGTAATTATTTATCGGCGTTATATTTAAGAAGTAATTTATTATTATTTCCATCTTTAATGGATACTTCTAGTTTAGTTAGAATTGAAGCCGCTGTTAATGAAACACCGGGATTGTTTATTACTGATAGTTTAGTTGGTAAAATGATTAAAGATGATTATAATGGATTTAATTCTAAAATGGATGTAAATACTTATGAAAAAAGAATTATAGAAGTTATTAGTGATAAAAAGCTTTTAACTAAAGTTAGTGAAAATGCCAAAAAAACTTTAGGAATTAGTTGGAAAGAAGTTAGTAATCAAATATATAAATTGTATTTAAAGACTTTAAAGAAATAATATTAAGATTAGAAAGAAACAGATTTGTGTTATAATAATTTTAAGTGGGGTTAATAATAAATTAAAGGAGGACTTATGAAAGATAAAGAAAAAGAATTATGCCATTGCTGTGATTGTGATGAGTGTGAAGAAATGGAATGCTCATGTGAGTGTTGTGATTGCAATGATTGTGAATGTGACTGTGAGAATTGCAATTGTGATGAAACTTGTGATTGTGGTTGCCAAGATGGACATTCTGGCAAATGTGAGAAATAAGGTAGATTTATGTCTACTTTTTTTGTTTGAATTTATAGGATATTATACTAATAAAGAAAATAGAAAAATAGAATAAATAAAGATAAATAGAAATTACAGTTAAAAATTATATGCTCTTTGTGATATAATCTAAACACAAGATAGTAATTTGGAGGGAAGAAATAAAAATGAATGAAATAAAAATTAAATCAATTTATAAACATTTTAAAGGTGATTTATATTTAGTTGAAGATATTGCAACACATAGTGAAACGAAGGAAAAATATGTGGTATTTAGAGCACTATATGGAGATACAGGATTATATATAAGACCTTATGATATGTTTGCTTCTGAAGTTGACCACGAAAAATATCCAAATGTAAAACAAAAATACAGATTTGAATTACAAAATATTAAGAGTGTGAAAGAAAAATAGATAACAAGAAATTACAATTCATCAAGCAGATCTTATAACGAGATTTGCTTTTCTTATGATTATCTAAGTTTTGTCAAATCAAAAAAAATGTGATA
>ULTU01009311.1_pt1 | contig 16217 bp, 15 predicted proteins | sample 1957861 | NCBI WGS metagenome assembly ULTU01 (sample SAMEA4835742, study PRJEB28245) | human gut metagenome | biome: gut microbiome; material: fecal sample | place: Denmark | collected 2008
AGGGGCGGCAACGGAGGCACCGTACTCCGGATCCCCATAGCGGAACGGTTACGTTGTTTCGATGGATCTCATGCCTGCTGCAGGCGCGTCGCTACCCAGTAGGCTCCCATCGACTGGACCGGCTGCTCGGTGACGTCGTCCGTCAGATACGCGCCGAGGCCGACCGAAGCCGGGTCGAAGGCCCGCGCCTCGTCCTCGCTTCCGAACTCGACTTCCGCATACCAGAACTCGGTCGGTGCGCCCTCGTCTACATGATTCACCTCGAGCTGATGGCCATCTGGCAGCAGGTAGGTTCGGCGAAGCTTCGGGATCAGCGGCAGACCGATGAGATCCTCGAGCTCGCGGAAGTGCGCCTCCTCGATCGGAAACTCGATTTCCTTCCGGCTGAGCCGTCCCTTCGACTTGAAGCAGAGGATGAAATCGTCCTTCAGCGGCGCGCCCTCCCCCGACACCCGCAGCTTCTCCTCGCGGATCCGCACGGTCGGTCGCACCGACACGTAGCCCTGTCGCATCTCCTCTTCCTTCCGCAGCGGATAGCCCTCCGGCCAGCCCTGCACCATCCACTTACGCTCGATTTCCATTCCCATATCTCTACCTCAACTTAAAAACTGAAAGCCCATCACGACGATGCCGAGGATCACCAGGATGACGCCGGTCGCCCGATTCAGGGTCTTCGCGGATGCCCGATTTGCGAAGACAGCAGCGACACGCGCCCAGAGGAAGGTGAACACGATGCACAGCACCCAGACGGTTACATCCGGCATGCCACCGATCGCGAAGTGCGAAACCGCGCCGGTCAGCGCCGTAAAGGTCATGATGAAAACGCTGGTTCCCACGGCGGTCTTCAGCTCATAGCCGAGGACGGAGGTGAGGATCAGCAGCATCATCATACCACCACCGGCACCGATGAAGCCACAGATAAATCCGATCAGGACACCGCAGAGGATGGACTGGATCGCCCGCTTCTTTGCGGACACGCCCTGCATGGACTCCTTCGTCGTCATGACCGGGCGCACGATAAACTTGATGCCGAGCAGGAATGTCATGAAGACAGAGAAGCTTCCCATGGTTGCAGATGGTACGAGCGACGAAATATAGCTCCCGACGACGGTAAAAGTCAGCACACTGATCATCATGATGATGCCGTTTCGGATGTCGAGATTTTTATTCTTTCCATAGGTATAGGCAGAGACCGCGCTCGCCAGCACATCCGATGAAAGTGCGATCCCGACAGCCATATACGGATCCATGCCGAGGAAGGTGACGAGCATCGGTGTGATCACGGCAGCCGCGCTCATCCCCGCGAAACCGGTGCCGAGGCCTGCGCCCATGCCGGCGAAAAAGGTAACGATAATCGTAAAAAGAAGTGACATAATGAAGCCTCCATCGGGTCAAATCGACCCTCATCCTGTAAAATTCTGTGTCTATCTCGCATGATCATTGGGCAAATGCCCGGATCATGCATCGTCGAAACGGTACGCATGTCCGTATCCGTGCGCTGCGTCATCCATCGATCTGAGCTATATTTTTCTCCATCTGCATCAACGCCGCGCGAAAAGCGGCGAGCGTCGGTTCATCGATGCCCTGGAGCAGTGTGTCGATAAACTGCGCCTGCACTGCGCGACCTTTCTCGACGATCGGTGCCGCCTTCTCCGTGAGCTTGAGCTCTACCTTCCGGCGGTCATGCGCGACCTCACAGCGCACGAGCAGCCCTTCCTGAACCAGACGATCGACGTTGATCGACACCAGGTTCGCCTTGATGCGACGGATCTCCACGATGTCCCGGGCACTCTTGTACTCCGGATGATTCGCGAGAAACATCAGGATATCAAACGCCGTCTGCGGGATGTCGAGTTCATGGCAGAGCGCCTTACAGCTCCGCGTATACGCCCGGCTGATCTTATCTGCAAAAGAAATGTCAAACATTGTTCCTCCATTTTTGATTAGTTCATTTTTGAACAAAGTGAAGTATAGAACGATTTAAAAGAAATGTAAAGCACTTCACCCTCTTTCGACCAGCCTTTGTGCCTAAAAGTCGAGGACACGCCGTGACCATTCCGTGCACTATTTTGTTACCGAAAATAAAACCCGCACAAATATCCGTCGATTTCACTAAAAATCAGCATATTTATTTGTGCTGCAGCACAATGAAATCCATCTCCGAAAGTGCGATAATAAAGCTATCAGAACAGATCGTGAATTGACAACTGAAAATGGAGGTGTGGATGTGAAGCTGACCGCAATCATGGATAACCACCGAAGCGAGCAGAAGGCACTGACGGCTGAGCATGGGCTGTCGTTTCTGCTGGACACCGGGACGACGAAGATTCTCTTCGATTTCGGCGCCGGTCGGGCTGCGTATGACAATGCAGTAAAGCTGAACGTAGATCTCAAATCGATCGATTACGCTGTCGGAAGTCATGGGCACTACGACCATGGCGCTGGATATCCGTATTTTTTTGTGGGCGGACTGAACTGCCCGCTGATTACGGGGGACGGTTACTTCGAGGAAAAGTATGCGTTTGATGGGATGAAGGCGACGTACCTCGGCTGTAGCTTCGATGAGCGTTGGCTGGAGGCGCGTCGGATCGATCATCGCGTCTGTCGTGAGATGATGAAGCTGGAGGACGACTGCTATGTCGTCGGTGGATTCCAGCGGACGCATGATTTCGAGACGATTCCGAAACGCTTCGTGCTCCGGGATCAGGAGGGCTGGAAGCAGGATGATTTTTCAGATGAAGTCTGTCTGGTGCTGACACGGCCGGAGGGACTCATTGTCATCGTGGGCTGCAGTCACCCGGGCATCCTCAATATTCTAAAGTCGGTGCAGACGCGCTTCCAGCGCCCGGTATATGCGGTCTTCGGCGGTACGCACCTCGTAGAGGCAGACCAGCCGCGCATCGAAAAGACGCTGGAGGAGATGAAAGCCATGGGTGTCCGTCTGATCGGCTTCAATCACTGTTCCGGCGAACTGCTTCAGGAGATGCTGGACGCCCGTCCGGATATCCAGCACTGCTATCTCGGCGCAGGGGACTGCATGTTCCTGTGAATTTCGGAGCGTGAGATGAAAGAGATAGCAACGATGGCCCAGGATTTCGTGGAAGCGACGTCGGCGCTGGTGGGGCATCGCACGATCAATATCATGGATACGAACGCGATTATCATCGCGTCGACGGAAAAGAATCGCATCGGCACCTTTCATCAGGGGGCCGCAGAGGTGCTGGCGACCGGAAAGCCGGTGCTGGTTCGAAAAGAGAATCTGGCAGCGTATCCGGGTGCACGTGAGGGCTACAATATGCCGATTTATCTCGATGATGAGATGATCGGTGTCGTCGGAATGTTCGGCGATGAGGCGGAGGTTCGGGATACAGCTAATCTGCTCTGCGTGTATGTATCACAGCAGTTTGCACAGTTCCAGCTGGCGCAAAAGCAGAAAATGGAGTCAGAGATCGGCACGCAGCTGCTTCGCTCGCTCTTACTCGGAGATGAGACGCAACGTGAAAAGGTTCAGCAGCTCTGCGATTTTCTGGATGTGCATCTCGTCTTTCCGTATCGGGTCATCCTGATTTATCTGGAGACTGCGGAAAGCACGGATGAATATGTAGAGTCACTGTCCCATGCAGTTCAGTCGCTGGTATGGAAGGGGATTCTCGACCGACAGCGCGATGTATTTGGCTTTTATAAGCAGAGCTATGTGATCCTGCTGGGAGACGACCGGGAGAAACCGGATGGGGAGATGCCGGTATATAAACATAGTGGCGGCGACGACACAGAAGCGGAGCCACATGAAGGAGACATTGGACAGCGCTCCGGACGGGAACAGCTCGATGAACGGAACGGCCAGAATCGTATCGGGAAGCTGATCGCGGAAATCCGCTCGCACCCTGGCTGGCGGGCCGTCATCAGCGGTATATGTAAAACGATGAACGAAATACCGGAAGGTATGCGTGAAGTGATGATAATGAAAGAGATGAAGGGAGGGGAAATTCAAAATCTCGAAGAGCATTCGTGCAGGATGCGTTATCTGCTGGGGCGCTTCATCAGCTATGGCGGCGATCGGGCCGTACGGGAGATGAAGGTACGGCTGCTGCAGGAGGGAGAGAAGCAGGCAGAACTGCTTCTATGCACGGCGGAGTGCTACTACGAGGAAAATGGAAGTGCGACCAGAGCTTCAGAACGGCTGCACCTGCATAAGAATTCCTTGCTGTATCGGATGAAGCGGCTATACCAGCTTCTGGGAATCGAAAAGGATACGGCGTTTGTGCGGGAATTCTATGTTCGTCTGCTGCTGGAGTACTGGAACCAGATTTTTTAAAAAATAAAAGGAGGTATGAAAATGTCTGGTTTATTCATTTTTGGCGTTATATTTTTAGCAGTTGTATGTATGGTCATCGCGATTTCAAAGTTCAATATGCACCCGTTCCTGGTGCTGACGGTGATTGCGATTTTAGTCGGTCTGGTATGTGGTATTCCGGCGGGCGAGGTCATCGATACCGTGAAGAGTGGTTTCGGTAATATCCTCGCAAGCATCGGTATCGTCATCCTCTGTGGTACCATCATCGGCACCATCCTGGAGAAGACCGGTGCCGCGCTGACGATGGCGAATTCGATTCTGAAGATCGTTGGCAAGGATCGAAGCGTGCTGACGATGGGTATCACTGGTTACATCACCGGTATCCCGGTATTCTGTGATTCTGGCTTCGTTATTCTGAGCCCGATTTCGAAGGCACTGGCAAACCGCAGTAATATTTCCCTCGCAGTGATGGCGACGGCCCTGTCCGGTGGTCTCTATGCGACCCACTGTCTGGTACCGCCGACACCGGGACCGATTGCGATGGCGGGCACACTGGAGGCAGACCTCGGACTCACGATTCTCGTCGGCCTTCTGGTTTCCATTCCGGCCGTGGCTTCGGCACTGGTATATGCCAACAAGGTTTCCAGCAAGATCGATATCCCGGCGAATCCGGAGTATACCGTCGATGAGCTGATGGAGAAGTACGGCCAGCTGCCAGGTGCACTGCACAGTTTCTCCCCGATTCTTCTTCCGATCATCCTGATCGCACTGAAGTCCGTCAGCGATTTCCCGAGCGCACCATTCGGCTCCGGTGCCGTGAAGGCCTTCTTCTCCTTCATCGGTAATCCGGTTATCGCGCTGATCATCGGTGTGTTCCTTTCCATGACCCTGATTCCGAAGAGCGAAAAGGAGAACGCGCTGAAGTGGATCACCGAGGGCGTTACCAACTCTGCAGGTATTCTGGCCATCACCGGTGCCGGTGGATCCTTCGGTGCCATCCTTCAGAAGCTTCCGATCGCGGACGCACTCAGTGCATCCCTGCTCGGACTCGGCGTCGGCGTTTTCCTTCCGTTCATCATCGCGGCACTTCTGAAGACCGCGATGGGTGCATCCACCGTTGCGATGATCACGACCTCAGCGATGATCGCGCCAATGATGCCGGCCCTCGGCTTCACATCTCCGCTCGCAAAGGTACTGGTCATCATGGCGATCGGTGCCGGCTCCATGACGGTTTCTCATGCCAATGACTCTTACTTCTGGGTTGTATCGCAGTTCTCCGACATGGATACGAAGGACGCATATAAGTGCCAGACCGGTATGACGGCAGTCATGGGTGTCACGACGATCATCGTCGTATTCATCCTGTCACTGATCTTCGTGCATTGATACACAGAATCATATGGATATACACACAGGGCGCTGGGGTTCCAGTGCCCTGTGAAATTTCTGTGAAGCTATGGATTCTCTCGTCGCCGCGGTCTACAATCGCTTTATCATTATCCGTTGCCTGAACGTAAGTGGTTTATCCACCCTGGACGCACGGCGTGCAGCACGTAAATACGTGCAGGCCTCGGGCGACGTTTCATCGAACGTATATTTATAAACATTGGCGAAAGGAGTTTAAAGAGACGATGTGTACAGCAGCAACCTATAAGACGAAGGATTTTTACATCGGCAGAACGCTGGATTATGAGTTCTCCTATGGTGAAGAGGTGACGGTCACGCCGCGAAACTATCCGTTCCGCTTCCGCCACGCCGGCGAGCTGAAGTCGCACTATGCGATCATCGGCATGGCCTTCGTGGCCGGCGGCTACCCGCTTTACTATGATGGCGTGAACGAGAAGGGCCTCGGCATGGCGGGTCTTAATTTCGTGGGCAATGCGGTCTATCAGGATGCCCTCCCGGATGCGCCAGCGGAGACCGATCAGGTCGCGCAGTTCGAATTTATCCCGTGGATTCTCGCGCAGTGTGCGACGGTCGACGATGCGCGGACGAAGCTCGCGACACTTCGACTTCTGAAGACCCCGTTCAGCGAGCAGCTGCCGGCAGCACAGCTCCACTGGATCATCGCAGACAGGGATGAGTGCATCGTCGTCGAGTCGATGGCGGATGGGCTTCATGTATATGATAACCCGGTCGGCGTCATGACAAACAACCCACCGTTCCCGAGCCAGATGTTCGCCCTCAACAACTACCCTGGCGTTTCCAGGACGCAGCCGGATGCCAGCTTCGCCGGTGTACTCCCGCTTCAGGCCTACAGCCGTGGCATGGGCGGCCTGGGTATCCCGGGCGACCTGTCGAGTCAGTCCCGTTTCGTGAAGGTTGCCTTCACGAAGCTGAGCTCCCTTTCTGGCGATGACGAGCGCTCCAGCGTGAGCCAGTTCTTCCATATCCTCGGCTCCGTTGACCAGCAGCGCGGCTGCTGCGAGGTAGCTGAAGACAAGTATGAGATCACAATCTACACCTCCTGCTGCAACGCGACGAAGGGCATCTACTACTACACGACCTATGACAACCACCAGATCCATGCCGTGGATATGCACCACGAAAACCTCGACGGAAGCGAACTTCGCCGCTACCCGATCGAACTCGAAGGCGAGGTAAAGTGGATGAACTAAGTCTCCGCCCATCCACTATGAAGCACGTAAGTGGATAACTCGTTCCACAGTACCTGTACGCCGTTTTATAATACGAGGCGAGTTTCATATCACTTCAGAAAAAAGAATACAAACAGCTCCCCTCGGTGAACCTCATCCACCGCGGGGAGCTGTTATTATGTACAGAAGCTTTCACATCAAAGATCACGAGAATTTCGCAAAATCTGCGATGGAACCCAAGCGCCTTCAAAATCGGGCTCAGAATAACGAAACCAGAATTACGGGATACCGGTGATCACTTCACGCATGCCTTCCGGTATTTCGTTCATTGTAGAAAAAGCGAAGTCTATCAACTTTTTCGCATATATTTCCTGCAACATTTCATCTTTTTCATGCTTATTTGTTGAAATATTTCATCTTTTTCGCACAAATACCGCCTGGTGCATCTGATGATCAAGATAACGAAAAGGCTCACCGAGATGGTGAGCCTTCTTACACTAACGATGCTGCCGTTGCATTAAAAAGCTGGTTTGCTATAAAAACACCATATCACGCCTTGATATACCGCGTCATACGTCCAGCACCAAGCCGCTGAATGCTGCCTGTTTTGACCATTGCGCCCAACACCGCCTCGACAGTCGTGGGGCTTACATCTGGTAGAATCTGGCAGATTTCAGCTTTGGAAATCGGAGTCAGGCTGTTCAGAACGGTCTCCTCAATACGGGCTTTCTTGGTGATCTTCTTTCCATTCACTACTGCAAAACGCTTGTCCAGCTCTTTGTAGCACATATAAAGCGTGGACAGGAAATTCTCGATATATGGAAAGTAGGTGTTTTCATTGTTTTCCCAGCCGATCGAGGACTTGCGCAGGGCTTCGTAATAGTAGGATGTGTAGTTGTTGATCTGCTCCTCAAAGGAAACATACTTACCTGCATCAAAACCATTCTTATAAAGCAGCAGTAAGGAAAGCAGTCGCGACATTCTGCCGTTACCATCCCGGAACGGGTGAATGCAGAGGAAGTCCAGAATCACGCAGGGAATCAGAAGAAGCTGATTGATGTTCGCATCATTCCGGGCATCCAGATAGGCAAGGGTCAGTTGCTCCATTGCCTCCGGCGTTTCCCGTGCCGGAGCAGGGCGGAAACGCACTTTACGTTTGCCGTCTGCGTCAATTTCCAGAATCACATTATCATCTGTTTTGTAATGCCCACCAATGCCGTTTCCTGTAAATCGCATCAGAATTTCGTGAAGATGGAGGATATCGCTCTCGCGAAAGTCGATGTACTCATATCCGAGATGAATCTCATTCAGCGCATCACGGTAACCGGCGATTTCCGCTTCATTGTGGTTCAAGGGTGCACTGTTCTGGTTCACGATTGCCGCAATGCGTTCATCACTGGTTACGATGCCTTCGATCGCATTGGAACTCTTGATGGATTGAACTTTTGCCACGGATTCCAGTTCGGTAAACACCTGCATATACTCTGCTTTGCGTACACCGGCCATTGTTTTTAACTCGGCAATGTTTGTTGTCAAATTCAAAAGATTTGCCGGAAGAAGTCCATTATTCAAAAATGAATAATCAAAAGTTCTCATCGTCATGCCACCTTTCTGCATATTATTGTGCCAAATCATATGCAGAAAAGCAAGTACAAGTGCATATCATTCAAAAATTAATGTGCAGATAATGGTTTAATATATGGAGAAAGGCGACAGACACGGATTCTTCCAGTATCTGTCGCCTTTAGAGTTCAACTTCTGTTTCTGACTTATCTCTCCTTGTAGCTTACAGCCCAGCCGGCGAGGGTGAGGATCGAGAGGATGGAGGCGATGGCGTAGGCATTCATATGGCCTGCGTCACCGGTCTGTACGCTACGGCTGACGCCGAGGACGTTCTCGACCGGATTCTTCTCTCGGGATGCGCCGAGTACATGGCCTTCCTCGACGACTGGCATGTACGAGATCGGGATCTCGCGTTCACGGGATACGCCGAGTACATGCGGATCTTCTGTGAAATACTGGATGTCCCAGCTCGGATCGTCATGGTCATCGTGGTCGTGCGACTCGTGGTGACTCGGTGTTTCCGGCTTGTCCGGTGTCTCCGGTGTCTCTGGTGTTTTCGGTGTCTCCGGTGTCTTCGGTGTTTCCGGCGTCTCCGGAGTTTCCGGCGTCTCCGGAGTGCTCGGGAAAGTCGGGTAGGTGTAGGAAACCCAGGAATTGGTCTTTGTGATCGGGCTCTCGCTCTTCGACTCTGACTCCTCGCTCACGACAGTGACGTTCTTTATAGTCACTTCGTGAATCTGCCCCTTGATCGAATGGTGCAGCTCGCCACCGGAGGACGCGGTATCACTGACGACACGTCCAGACTGCAGTCCGTTTCCGGCATGGAGATATGCGTTCGGGGCGATGACATTGCCCGAAAATGTACTGTCGATGTTGATACGTCCTGCGAAGTTACCGAAATTCCAGTTGAGGTATGCGGCGCGGGCGTCGTAGGCGTTATAACCATTCTGAAGGTGACGCTTCACAGAGAAAACCTGTGTGCCGGTGGTCGATACATCCACGTCCTGGTCGCCGACCACGACATTCAGGACGATATGGGCACCCGTTTTGTTTGCGGTGATGAGCTTCGACAGTGCCGCCTCGATAGCGTTGTTATCGCCCTCGGCCGCATGAGTATTATCACCAAGAACCGCTGCGCCGATCGTGACGGTGATGATATCCTGATTCGTCAGCTTTTCCTGTTCCAGAAGTGCGCCGATTTTCTGCAGCTTCTGAAGGTTGCTGAGCGTGCTGGTACCGGTCTGTGCTGCCGTGTCCTCGATGACCTTCTGACCTTTTTTCGCGATGTCCGCGAGGTTGTTCTTGATATCAGAAACCTCACGCAGATTCTTGAGGCGGGCTTCCTGATTCAGCGCTTCCTGGTGCGCCGCCTCCGTCACCTTTCCGTCCACGGTCGCACCCGGAGCCAGTGTCACCGACTTAAAGTGATTGGCGTCGCCTTTCGCATCTGTATTCGTCACATCCGAGCCGGTCACAAGCAGGGAATCATTTACGTTGCCGGTCTTCTGATTCGAAGAAGTGCTGATATAGACGCCCTTTGCCACGCTGCCCACGTAGGAGTAGCCGTTCTGCGCATACAGCTTATCGATATCTGTGCTCGAGATATTCGTCCCCGGGGTAGTCACTCTGTTTGTACCATACTGATTTTCCTTGTTCATCAGTGTGGTGCTCTGGTTCAGTCGATTAACGGCAATGTTTCCATCGATATGGCCACAGGTCTGATCCATGGTGTTCGCATAGACATCGAAATCGGCCGTGACATTCTGGCTGTTCAGGTAGTCCTTCGTATCCTTATCGAGGGTCTCGTTCGCGTCGATCAGGTTACCATCCTTGTCCAGTGTATGTGTCTTCTTATATTCCCAATTCTCGGCGTTCGTCATGATCGTCGTGGTCGTGGTTTCTGTCTTCGTGGTCGTCGACGTCGTCGTGGTGGAGACCGTCGTGGTCGTGGTCTGAGTAGCTTCCGTCTTCGTCAGCGGATGAATCACATCACCATTCGGATCCTTCTCCGGATTGCCATCGGCATCTTTCTTTATCTGGTCATAGTCCGGGGTACCTGGCTTTACATCTGTAGTGATGAAAGTCGGATCCTTAACTTCTGTCGTCGTAGTGGTCGTGGTAACGATCTCGGTTACACTGCCATCCGGATTGGTTGTGGTCGATAACTTGGAGTTCGCTTCGATCGTGGTTCCGGTGGATTCCATCGTCGCGCTGGTATTTCCCTCGGCAGCGATCGGCTCGGATGTCGTCGTGCCATTCGGCGCTACTTGCGTCGCAGTGGAAGTACCCGTGGACTCGGTGGTGGCAGTACCGGTAGACTCGGTGGTCGTTGCGCCAGTGGAAGCGACCGCAGACTCGGTGGTAGTCCCGGCAGATTCGGTGGAAGCTGTGCCAGTGGCAGCTGTCCCGGTCATCTCGGTAGAAGTTGTACTGGTAGTAGACTCCGTGGTCGTAGCACCTTCGCTGGAAGACGCACCTTCTGTAGACGTCGCCTCGGTCGACGTACCCTCAGAAGAGGACGTGCTGCTGCCAGACTCGCTCGAAGTGTCCTCAGAAGATGCGGAGTCGCTGCCGGACTCGCTCGCAACACTTGTGTTCTCGTTCGAATCCTCTGCGCGTGCCGTCATCGGAGATGCGATGACCGCCGCACTTAAGGTGGCTACCGCAATACCCATAAGCTTCGAATAATTTCTCTTTCTCATCTTCATCACCTCGAATTGTTTTCGAAATCGTTTTCGCATTTAGTGATTCCATTATAAAACCCAGGGTATTAAAAAAACGCTTAAAATTGCGGAGACTTTTGCAAATTTTAAAAAAATGCAAAAGTTTTTGCATTTTTAAGCGAAAATATAACATAAAACAAGAACATGCCCGTTTCACAAACGGGCATGTTCTTGTTTCGGATTTATTTCATCTCGCCACTGATTTCCTTCACCGCATAGCCTTCGCGGGCGACGGCGGCGATGATGGTCGCCGGGGCGATGTCACGGTCACAGTCGACGTGAGCGTGCTTCTTTCGGAGGCTGACATCGGCCGCGGCACCGTCGATGGCGTTGATGGCACGGGCCACCTTCGCAGCACAGTTCTCACAGTGCATACCCTCAACCTGGAAGTCGTAGCTGTGCAGCACGGGGCCGTCCAGTTTTTTCTTTTCCGGCTTCGCACTGCGCTCGCAGGAGCCACCGCCACAGCAGCCGCCCTCACCATGCAGATGCTTCGCTGATTCCTTCACGGCCCAGGCCACGATGAGCAGCAGCACGACGATCACAATCAGATTTGACATATTCTCTCCTATTTCAGTGCGCTGCAGGCATGATATCCAGTTTCAGGGACTTCCATGCCTGCAGTTGCTTTAATTCGTCTCTTCCAGCAGGTTCGTCATGCTGTCGATGCCGACCATCATGGTGGAGCTGTTATGGAGCAGCGCCGAGGTCGACGGGGTTATGAGCCCACCGATGCCGAGGGCGATCAGCAGGGAATTAAAGCCGACGATGAAGCGGTAGTCACCGTGTACACGGTTCATCAGTGCGCGGCTCAGACGCCGAAGTACGACGAGCTCCATGAGGTCGTCCGCGGAGATGGTGATGTCCGCGATTTCACGCGTGATCGCTGCGCCGGAGCCGATGGCGACACCGACATCCGCCTCCGACAGGGCCGGAGAGTCGTTGATGCCGTCGCCGATCATGATGACCTTATGACCCGCTGCACGACGCGACTTCACATAGTTTACCTTATCCTCCGGCAGAACTTCTGCCTGGTAATGATCGAGACCGAGCTGTGCGGCGACACTCGCGGCGGTACGCTCGCTGTCGCCCGTCATCATGCAGATCGTGCGGATCCCCAGTGCCCGGAGCCGTCCGATCACCTCAGCGGCTTCCTTACGAACCGGATCGAAGATGCAGAGCACCGCGGCCAGCTCACCGTCGATGGCGAGGTAGATTCTCGAGTAGCGACCATCAATCGCCTCGAGCTTTGCTTCCTCGCCGGCCGGAATCGTACAGTGTTCATCCTCCATGACGAAGTGATAGCTGCCGATGACGACCTTCTTCTCGCCGACATGACTGCTCACGCCGTGTGCCACGATGTACTCGACCTTCGTGTGCAGCTCTTCATGATTGAGTCCCTTCTCCTGCGCACCACGGACGATGGCATTCGCCATGGAGTGCGGATAGTGCTCCTCGAGACAGGCTGCCACGCGAAGCATCTCGTCGGGATCCTGGTCCCCGAAGGCGACGACATCGACGAGACGCGGTACCGCGTAGGTCAGGGTGCCGGTCTTATCAAAGACGATGGTGTCCGCCTCCAACACGGCTTCCATGAACTTGCCGCCCTTGATGGAGATACCGTAATTCCGCGCTTCCTTGATCGCCGACAGCACCGCAAGCGGTACCGAAAGCTTCAGGGCGCAGGAGTAGTCCACCATCAAGAAGGACAGCGCCTTCGTAAGGTTCCGGGTCAGGAGATAGGTCGCCGCGAAGCCGGCGAAGCTGTACGGCACGAGCGAATCTGCGAGCCGGTAGGCCTTCGCTTCCGCGTCGGACTTCAGCTTCTCGGACTCCTCGATCATATGCACGATCTGGTCGTACTTGCCCTTGCCCGACTCCTTCTTCACCTCGACGAGGCACTCACCCTCCTCGACCACGGTGCCGGCATAAACATAGCTGCCCTCGGTCTTCGGAACCGGAGCCGACTCACCGGTCATCGTCGCCTGGTTGACCGTCATCTCACCGGAGACGACCACACCCTCGAGCGGGATGATATCAGAACTTCGAAGCACGATCACATCGCCGGCATGGATCTTTCCGAGCGGCATTTCGATTTCCTGCTCGCCCTTCCGCACCCACGCACGATCGACGTTCAGCGACATAGCGCGTGCCAGATCGCCGACCGACTTCTTCCGTGTCCAGTCCTCGAGGGTCTCGCCGATGTCGAGGAAGAACATGATGGAGGACGCCGTCGTGTAGTCCGCACGGAGGATCGAGGTCGTCACCGCGATGCCGTCGAGCAGTTCGACCTTCAGCGATCCGCTGCCGAGCGAGCGTACAGCCTTCCACACATATGGGATTCCCTTTACCATCGTGCGGAGGGTGCGGATCGGTGCCGGCAGCAGAAGCTTCACTGCGTTGTGCGTCAGTACCTGCAGCATCAGCCGTTCCTGGTATTCACGGTTCAGCTTTCGTCCCGTTTCCTCCGGGACCAGCGCCGCCACCTGCTCCGAAGTCTCATCATAGGAGGCCAATGCCTCCATCAGGATGCGGCGCTGTTCGTCGTGATGCGCCGTAAACCGTGCCGTGGCTTCGCAAGAGGCGACGGCACGCGACGAAGCACGTGTTGCTGTGGTGCCGGCAGCGTTCGAGCGGGTCGCGACCGCACCCACGGTGTCGGCAGTGGCTGACGTAGGCGCCGTCGGACGGGAGGTGACGATCTGCGCGGTGGCAGCATTGGCCCGCGGACGGGTGAATTCGATCGTCGCATGTCCGGTGCGCTCGTCGACCGCCGCGTTCTTCACGCCCGGGATGGTCTTCAGATAGTATTCCAGAAGATCCGCCTGGTGCATGGACATGTGCTCCTTCGGAACACGGAGGCGAAGACGATGCTCGGATTCATGTAATATGAAGCATTTCATGCTTACTTACGCCTCTTCCTTCGTATCTGCAGCCTTCTTCGACTCCTCGACGAGGGCCTCTGCCTCCGCAAGACGCTCTGCAGCCTCTGCCTCATAGCGTTCTTCATTGATATCCTTCGCGTCCGCATAGATGTCACCGCAGTTCTCCTTCAGCGTCGCGGTCGTCTTCATCACGCAGTCCTTGCCGCGCAGAACGGCTGCTGTGCACTGGGTATATAACTTCTTCGCATCCTTGCTGGCGAGCACAGCGATACCAGCGGTACCGAACAGCACACCACCTGCAAAAACACCAAGCTTCTTCAGATTCTTCAGATCCTTTACCTTTAACATGATTCTATCCTCCTGATTGATCAATAAATGTTAGTTTCTGTTAACCTCTAAATGTTAGTACCGTCTAACCCGGATGTCAATAAAAATCACACGCCGGAAAACTCACTTTTTCGAATGACTGACATAGTTTCAGACGAGCACCCAGGGGCGAAAACATATCCACGAATCACATAAGCACGATCGAGAAGTGGACAGATCCGATGCACCAAGTTACAAAAAGGGGCAGACCCTCAAGTCCGCCCCTCCATAAGATCGACAAACCCTCAACAAGTTTGATGATCCCTGTTTTATACTATATTCCTTTCAGTGAGAACTCTCTGTGCATTTTCCAGCATAGCCGGGTTTTAAGCCTCCGGAGAGAACTGATCCTTACCAACCGAGCACATCGGGCACTCGAAATCCTCCGGAACGTCTTCCCACTTCGTGCCAGGTGCGATACCACCCTCCGGGTATCCCTGCTCCTCGTCATACTCCCATCCACATACATCACATACGTACTTCATCTTTTTTCCTCCTGATTTTTTCGTCATTCCTGCATCTGACATGCAGGGCAGATCGCCTTAAACATAATATCGTAACTCAGGAACTGCATCCCATGCGGATCGCGGATCCGCTCTATGAGACCCGGCATTTCGTCGATGTCTACATCAAACACCTCTCCGCAGCGCACGCAGCGCCCATGGTAGTGGTTTCGCAGTGTGAAATCGAAACGATCTGGACCATTCGGAACCTCGACGCGGCGGATACTTCCCTCCTCTGAGAGAATGCCGAGATTTCTGTACACCGTACCCTTCCCGATGCCAGGGTGTTCCTGCCGGACGTATTCGTAAACCTCCTCTGCCGTCACATGACGTTTCATCGTCAGAACCGCATTTCGAACGAGATCCTTCTGCACGGTGTTTCTTCTCTCCATGTTGCCTCCGCCGTTTACTATTAGGATTAATTCCTATTAAGAATATACATCATGACATACCTTATGTCAACATCCGTAATGCTGTTTTCCGGAAATCACCGGATCTGTGAATAGAATTCAGTAATCCGTGATTTTCTTTTCCACGAGCTTATCGCCTTCATAGCGGAGCTTGATAGAGAAGAAGCGTTCATCCCCGGAGAGGAGGCGCTCGAGGAAGACGCGATCACCTTCCCAGGTCGGGAGCGCGAGAACGTCCGACTTCTCCACCCATGCGAGCTCGCCTTCATCGCACTCGATCATCTCGCCGTCGAAGGCATCCGCGGTGAAGACACACATAAGCTCCGGCTCGCAGGCGTCACTGAGAAAGGTCACGAGACCGCGGAGGCGATACACCGTCAGCACGAGCCCCGTCTCCTCCTTCACCTCGCGAAGCAGACACTCCTCCGGCGTCTCGCCATTTTCCACATGTCCCCCGACACCGATCCACTTTCCGGCATTGATGTCATGGTGCTTCTTCACCCGGTGAAGCATCAGGTACTTCCCCTCTTGTTCGATATAACACAGCGTCGTCATCTTCATCACGCTCTTCTCCTTTTTTATTTCAAAATCAGGGAGCCAGTCACCCGGCTCCCCTCGTTATCCACATAATCTATGTAGTTTTACACTCGCACGCAGTCTCTCGTGATCTCCGCGAGCGTGCTCACACCGCACATCTCCATGGTGTCCTTCAGCTCGCTGCCGATCTTCTGGATATACGCCTCGACGCCCTCCTGCGCACCACCGTACACCGCCGTCACGAACGGACGGGCAATGATGACGGCGTCAGCGCCGAGTGCCAGGGCCTTAAATACGTCGGCACCGGAACGGATACCGCCGTCGACGAAGATCTTCATG
>ULTU01022985.1_pt1 | contig 16217 bp, 9 predicted proteins | sample 1957861 | NCBI WGS metagenome assembly ULTU01 (sample SAMEA4835742, study PRJEB28245) | human gut metagenome | biome: gut microbiome; material: fecal sample | place: Denmark | collected 2008
TCGTTTTTATGAGTCAACCTTTTTCAGTATAATACAAGTTGCTCACTTTGATGTGACTTGTCCGTGAGAACCTGCCTTTTTACGGACAAACCGGTCATTTTTGGAGTCAACCCCTGTCAGGACTATGCGAGTCTGTCAGTAAGCAGGTAGATTCTCAAGAACATATCTGACTATGTTTCCTTCAATGACTATTAATTAAGAATAGTGTCCTGTCGCTCGACGTGGCGAGATAAATTGCGGGATAAATGGCGAGATAAGTGGAATTCGCTCCTTTGTGTTATCGACGGTTTTTTATAAATTTGATGTACAATAACCATAGAAGGACTACTCATGAAAGGAGAAGAGAAACTATCGACACAGTATAATGATGCGGTCAAGCAAATCAAAACCGCTATTCTGCAGAGTCAGGCGAAGGCCTTGAAGGGTGTAAACCAAGAGCAGTTGGCTTTGTATTATGGGGTCGGTCGGTTTATATCGCAGAACTCCCGTGCAGGTTTCTGGGGGAAAGATGCGATTGATACAATCAGCCGTCAACTTTCAACAGAAGTTCCAGGTCTTAGGGGATTCTCACCTCGCAACTTGCGTAATATGAGGATGTTCTACGAGGAATGGAAGTGTCTTGACACTAATTTGGCAGATGCGTCTGCCAAATTAGATTTGGGTAACAAATCGGCAGATGAATCTGCCAATTTGGATTCACGCAAGTCATTGGCACCGCTAGAAATAGCTGATATCCCTATTGTAGCATTTTTTAGCATAGGATTCTCGCATCACACCTTGATCCTGTCTAAAACGAAGACTTTAGAAGAGCGTCGGTATTATATTCAATTATGCTCAGATTTGCAGCTGAGTTATGATGCTCTCGAAAGAAAAATCGCTGAAGATGCATATCATAATCAAGGGAATATGCCGAATAACTTCGGAATGACGATTCCGGATTACAAGCGGGCATTTCAGGCGATTCAGATGTTCAAGGACGAGTATCTTCTGGATTATATCAATGTCGAGCAATTGGGTGAAAGAGATGAGGACATCGACGAGCGTGTCATTGAAAATGAGATTGTTCACAATGTAAAGAACTTCATCATGACATTCGGTCGCGGATTCTCATATATGGGAAATCAAGTTCATTATGACAAACTTGGTCACGACCATTGGGTGGATTTGCTCTTCTTCAATAGAATTCTCAAATCGCTTGTCGTCATTGAACTAAAAAAGGGCTCATTCAAGCCTGCTTATCTCGGACAATTGGCGGCTTACCTTCGAGTCCTGGATGATGAAGAACGTATAGAAGGCGAGAATCCTTCTGTCGGAATCGTTCTCTGTAAGGATGCTGACAGGGCCTATGTCGAATATGTCCTGCAGGATTACACAAAGCCAATGGGTGTTGCGACATATAAATCCAGCCAGGAACGACTTAGGGAACTCTTGCCGGATGAAGAGGAAATCAAGAAACTGCTGTAGTTTAACAAATGTTTAACAAGAAATAAAAAATCGGCCTTGGCGAGATGAGGTTGGATTCGCTCCCGGGTGGTCGCGCATCCCTGACCCTGCCACGGGCAATCTTACGAGTGGCGGCGGAGAAAGCTGGCGCCGGCGGGTGTCGGGATGGCTTTTTCGGTGTAAATATCGGCCTTATTTTACCCCGTTTGTTCAAATTTTCTGAAACGGTGAAAAAAATGACGTTTTCTTACACCATTTTCGAAAGTTAACTATATGTCGTCTGTTAGGTGGTGCGGTACTGCGGCGTGTCAATCAAAAAAGCCCGCTGTCTATCGACAGCGAGCTTTCTCCTTACTCGTGATTCGGTTGGGATTCGAACCCAAGACCCACAGCTTAGAAGGCTGTTGCTCTATCCAGCTGAGCTACCGAACCATCCTTAAGTTTCGACACGAAGGTTGCCCTTTCGCGAAGAACAGGACTGCAAATATAGGGATTTTTTATTTAATGGCAATGTTTCAGAGCGAAAGTTTTTACAAATTTTATATGCCGGACACTCAAGAGTCTGAGACCGGAGGAGCCCGTGAAATGTATATTTGTCTATTTTAACATAAGAAAATACCACTTCGACCGACTACCAGCTACGTTGTAAAGCATTGATTATCAAGAATGACTTTCAAAAGTGCCCCATTTTGGTCCACTTTTCATCCACTTTATGCAAAACGTTTTTACCTATTACATAATTTTGTAAACGAAATGTAGCGTAATCCTTAAAAAATAACTTTGGAATCTTTGCGGGTCTTTTCGGTCTATATTCCTTTTCTCATCAGTCGTGTGCGTCCAGCACACTCCTTCTTCTAAAAGGAATCTATCCTCGAAAATCCTCCACAAATCTTTACCAACTTATTTTTTAACGCTTACCAAACAGTAAGAAGAATATTCAGGAGGATGAGTCGTCATTGAAGAAAAATAACCAAATCGGGAAACCCTTCAGTAAGAGGAAATCTTCAAGGATTACATAATTATTCAATAACCAATTAAGTTATGCGTAAACTTTTAGTTGTATTGCTTATGTTCGCCAGCGTGGTATCATTCGCGCAGCAGCATAGTGTCAATGGAACGGTCAAGGATCAGAACGGACAGCCCGTCATAGGACTGACCGTATTGGAGCAGGGCACCAAGAACGGTGTCATCACCAATGCTGACGGCCGTTATGATATCACAGTGTCATCATCAGAAGCAGTCCTGGAGTTCTCATCATTGGGATATTCCACTGTAACTGAAAAAGTAGGAGGCCGCGCTGTCATCAATGTAGATGTACACGAGACCGCCATCGCTCTCGACGCGGTAGTCGCCATCGGTTATGGTTCAGTCAGAAAGAAGGACCTCACCACCGCAGTATCTACCGTGAATACAGAAGATATGGCCTTAAGACCGGTCACTGACGCTTCAGGATTTATCCAGGGCAAGGTTTCCGGCGTGCAGGTAACCCAGACAAGCGGCCAGCCGGGAAGCGGTATGGTCATCAGGGTCAGAGGCGCCTCATCCATTTCTTCCACCAACGACCCTCTCTACGTAGTGGACGGCGTGCCGGTAGGAACAGGAAACTATGCCATCTCATATCTTTCCCCGAACGATATCCAGACAATGCAGATCCTCAAGGACGCTTCATCCGCAGCCATCTACGGATCACGTGCAGCAAACGGCGTCGTGCTCATCACCACCAAGCAGGGCAGCAAAGGCAAAGGCCCGAAGATCAACTTCAGCGCCTACGTCGGACTTTCCAACGTCACCAAGACCTATGACGTCCTCAATGTGGACCAGTACCGCGAACTCCAGAAAGAAATCGGTGTGGCCAATGTCCCGGAAGGACTCAAGGACGAAACAGACTGGTTTGACGAGACTTACAGAACCGGAATTACCCAGAACTATCAGGTTTCAGTATCCAATGCCTCAGACAAGTCGCGCTACTACATGAGCCTCGGCTACAGCGACGAGCAGGGTATCCTCAAAGTCGCATACAACAAGAGGTACAATGCGAAAGTAAATCTCGAATCAGACCTGTTCAAATGGATTACCGTCGGAATGGATGTTTCCTACTCCCATTACAAGAACAACGGAATCATCTCCGGAACAGGCTCCAACAGGGCAGGTGTAGTGCTTTCAGTAATCAACACCCCTACCTACGCAAAGCCTTGGAGCGAAACAAACCCTGACTGGTACTGGACACAGTTCTACGGCGCGAACCTTACGACTCCGTCAGAGAACCTCGCCAGAACAGAGAACAACTACGACCAGACCGACAGGGCGGTGATGTCTGCATTTGCACGCATCAACTTCACCAAGCATCTGAACTTCAAGAGCACAGTAAGTATGGACCGCCGCTGGGTGCACAGCTACTCGTTCCTCGACCCTATCCATACATCCTATGGTAGGACACAGCATGGAGAAGCATCCGACTCGAGGACCGACGACAGGAGAATGGTCTATGACAATATCCTGAACTACAACAATGTCTTCGGCAAGCATTCCCTCGAACTCATGGGCGGTATGTCAGCCACCACATCTGACTGGCAGCAGCTTTCAGGCTCCAGAAATTACTTCTCAGCAGAGAATAACAATGTAATATTCGGCCTGAACGGCGGTAACAAAGGCGGCCTCAGAGGCCAGAGCCAGAGCTGGAGCGAATGGGCCATAATGTCATATCTCGCACGAGCAGCCTATAACTTCGACAGCAAATATTATCTCACGGCGGCATTCAGAGCCGACGGTTCCTCAAAGCTTGCACCGGGACACAAATGGGGCTATTTCCCTTCAGTTTCAGCAGCATGGAGAATCTCAGGCGAGAACTTCATGAAAGACGTAAGGTGGATGAACGACCTCAAGCTCCGTCTCGGATGGGGACAGCAGGGTAACCAGGAAGGCCTCAGCGACTACGCATGGCAGCAGATGTACTCCACCAACTACTACGACTGGACAGACTCCAAATATGCTGATTCAGTTCCTACGCTCGGCGGAAAGTCCAACATCGGAAACCGCGAACTTACATGGGAGACCACATCTCAGTGGGACCTCGGTATCGACCTCGCAGTCCTCAACAGCAGACTCACATTCACATATGACGTTTACCGCAGATATACCAAGAACCTGCTGATAACCGTCCCTATGCCGTCCCCGTACTCTGACCTCATCAGGAACGACGGAGAAATGAGCAACTGGGGTATGGAGTTCGCCATCTCTTCGGTCAACATTGACAAGAACGACTTCAGATGGACCACCGACTTCAACCTCTCATTCAACCGCAACAAGGTCGAGAAGCTCACCCTTCAGAAAGTGTACAACTACACATCTACATCTGAGGCTCTCAGCGAGCAGGTCGTGAGAATGACAGAAGGCAAACCGCTTTCATGCTTCTATGGACTGACCGCGAAAGGTGTTGACCCGGAGACCGGTATGATGATCTACGAGGATTATAACAAGGACGGAAAGATCAGTTCTTCAGACCGCCACTACATCGGTGATGCCAACCCTGACTTCATCTGGGGTATGACCAACACCTGGAGCTACAAGGGATTCAACCTCAGCGTTCTCCTCACAAGCTCCATCGGAAACGACATCTACAATGCATCCAAGATAGAGATGATCGGTATGTACAACGGCTCCAACCAGATTACCGACGTACTCCGCAGATGGCGCGTTCCAGGACAGGTGACTGACATCCCTAAGTCCGGCGAAGTGGACAACCTGAAGGCTTCCACAAGATGGATAGAAGACGGTTCATATCTGAAGATCAAGAACATCACTCTCTCTTACGATTTCTCAGGCAAGTTCCTCAGAAAGCTGAATCTCACCAAGATACAGCCGTACATCACACTTGCGAACATGTTCACTTTCACCAAGTATTCAGGATATGACCCGGAAATGAGCCAGTATTCAAGCGCTACAAGTATGGGAATCGACTGGGGTACCTACCCTAACGTCAAGACCGTAACTATCGGTGTCAATGTTGATTTCTGATGACTAAGGAGACATTATTATGAAAAAGATAAATTTTATTCTTGCGGCGGCTGTCGTTGTGGCGTTCCAGGCCTGCGACTTGGACTTGAATCCGCACACATCCTACAATGAGAACAATGTGAATGTGAAGAATGACAGCGAAAGCCAGTATTCTACCAGAACAGATATGTTGGGACTTCGCAACTCCCTGTACAACAACTGGGTAAAGGATATCCAGGAAAAAGGATATATGGATTGGCTCATCACTACCGAGACCAGAAGTGACAATGCATATTGCGGCAGCCCGTCCACAGGAGCGATTGTAGCGATCGAGGCCAATAACCAGGACCCTGCAAACTCCAATATTGCCCGCGACTGGGACTGGTACCTGCAGCAGATAAGCAATGCCAACAACATTATCTGTAACATTGACAATATCTTCGCAAAAGATACCTCCGCAGTGAAAATGACTCAGAAGGAGCACGACGAGTGGAAATCCGAGGCATTGTGCTGGAGAGCATTCTGCCTGTTCAGGATGGCACAGCTCTGGGGCGACGCTCCTATGATTACCGTCATTCCGCCGGAAATCACATCCGAGAACATCGAGGACGTGTACGAGGATTATTATCCGAAGCGCACACCGGTAGATGAAATCTATGGCCAGGTAATCGAGGACCTGAACTATGCCTGCGACAATGCTCCTGACGTGAACCCTTCAGACAAATACCTGTTCTCCAAGGCTTTCGCCCATGGTCTGAGAGCAAGAGTCTATGCCGAGAAACAGCGTCAGGACTGGAACCAGGTCATCAATGACTGTGTGGCAGTCGAGGGCATGGGATTCTCGCTCGTGGACAATTACGGTGACCTCTGGGGCTATAATGACGACGATGTGGTAAGGAACACCAAGGAATCCATCTTCGAGGTGACCTGGTCACGCAACTCTGGAAACTGGGTGTGGATGATGTATCACCGCAATGCCTACAACCCTACGGACAGTTACTCCTGGGCGAAGTGGTCAACTCCTTCAAGAAACCTTGCTGCCGCTTATGATGCAGCCGGCGACACTGAAAGAAAGAATGCCTCCATCGTTTACGACGAATGCGGCTGGAGCCTCTATTATCCTGCAGCGAAATATGCATTTATGCACAAGGTTCCGACCAATGCCAGCAGTACGATCCTGATGCGCCTCGGAGAAATCTATCTCCTTCACGCAGAGGCACTTGTGATGACAGGCGACCTGGACAACGCATACATCTATACGAACAAGACAAGGAACAGGGCCGGACTTGCAGACCTTCCGCTTTCAGTGAAAAACAGCAAGGAATCCATGCTCAAGGCAGTCCTGGACGAGCGCAGACTCGAACTCGCATTCGAAGGCTTCCGTTTCTACGACCTTGCCCGTCACGATATGATCAAGCAGGTGCACGACGCGATGTCCGATCCGTCATCCTCAAGCTATGATTCGTATTGGCAGAAACGCACGCCGCTCACGGACGAGACCATCCTGTTCCCTGTGCCTCAGTCTGCCATCGACAAGAACTCGAATCTTACACAAAACCCGGGATATTAGAAATGAGATATTCATCTATTTATACTATTATGGCAATGGCGTTCATGATGTCGTGCAGCTGTGATTCACAGACCTCGAATCAGACGCCGGAGCCTGCTCCTGAGCCGACCCCGACACCTGAGCCGACTGTGGAGGTTGCCAAATCTTACACCACCACGGCGGACAAGTCCAGCCTCTTCGCGGAGAAGACCATCGCTTTCGGAAAGACAGCGTCAATGTCTCCTTACGCGGTGCGCTTCACGGACGAGACTTACCAGACGGTGGACGGATTCGGTGCTGCATTGACGGTAGCCTCCTGCTACAACATCCTGAAAATGCCTCAGGACAAGAGGGAGGCGTTCCTGAAACAGATGTTTGACACGAAAACCGGTATAGGAAGCTCATTGATAAGGGTTTGCATAGGCGGCTCTGACTTCTCCATAGAGCGTTTCACATGGTGCGACAAGGAAGGAATCGAGAACTTCGCCCCGGCAGAGTATGACGTGAAATACGTCATCCCGGTATTGAAGGAAATCAAGAAGATCAATCCGTCACTCCGGATCATCGGCTCTCCGTGGACAGCACCTCGCTGGATGAAGAAAGCTGTCAATTCTGATGTTGACTGGTATAGCTGGACAGGAGGTACGCTCAAGCCGTCCTGCTATCAGGACTACGCGGAGTATTTCGTGAAGTGGATTCAGTATATGCAGTCGCAAGGGCTTGACATATATGCGGTTATCCCGCAGAACGAGCCTCTCAACGCCGGCAACTCCATGTCGATGGTGATGTACTGGGACGTGGCCAGAGACTTCATCAAGACGGCCTTGGGCCCTGCATTCAGGAAGGCTGGACTGAAAACCAAGATACTCGTGTTCGACCATAACTACAATTATGACAACATGTCCGACCAGGCGCAGTATCCTCTGAAGATATACGCCGATGCGCAGGCCTCCGCCTACATTGCCGGTTCAGCCTGGCACAACTACGGAGGAAACGTCTCAGAACTGGACAAGATAGTCGCAGGCGCGCCTGACAAGGAACTGTATTTCACCGAAGCCTCCATCGGCACATGGAACTACAACTTCAGTTCTTGTCTGATCAATGACATGAGGGACATCTTCTTCGGCCTGCTGAAACGCGGCGGAAAAGGCGTCACCCTGTGGAATCTCATGCTGGACGAGAACAATGGACCGTACACTGATGCCGAAGGATCCTGCAAGACCTGTTACGGAGCAGTCACCATAGCATCCTCCGACTACACCACATTGGACTACTACACGCACTATTACAACATCGCGCATTGCTCGAAGGTTATAAATCAGGGTGCGGTACGTATCGGAACCACCGGTTACACTACGACCGGACTGGATTATCTGGTGTTCAGAAATCCTGACAACTCCTACGGTGTGGTGATTCTGAATGAAAACTCCGACGCCAGACAGCTCGTGTTCATTTCTTCCGCACATTCGGTGAAATGCGACGTACCTGCCAAGTCGATAGTCTCTTTGAAATGGAAAGATTAAATGATTAGGACAATGAATAAGATATTGAAAATAATGACATTGCTTGCAGTGCCGGCAACTGTCGCCATTTCCTGCAAAGAAGAGGGAATGGATGTGAAATTCACGGACAAAGGTCCTGAAATGACGATTGAGAACTGCGATAACAAAGCATTCATGGGCGACTCCATAAGGTTCTCCATAAAACTGAATGACGAGTTCCCGCTCTCCACATTGAAAGCGAAACTTCTGTTCGACGGTGCTTCAGTCAGCGACCTGACCATCCGTACCAAGGAAAACGGAACCTACAATGCTGCTGTTTTTGTTCCTCTTCTGAAAGATATTCCGAACGGAACCGCAGAGCTCGCGTTCACCTCGCAGAATACCGGATTGGGAATCACAGAAGAAACGGTTGAGGTCAATATCGAAAGGCCGCAGCCTTCTACATTGACCCTCCTCTGCGACGGCAAGGAATACTCTATGACGAAGAGCGGCGATTACGCTTACGAGGTCACTGACAATTTCCCATCCGAGGCATCTGCATTGATCAAATGCGTGCCGGAAGCAGGTCTGCCTGCAATTTATCTCGGCTGGGACGGCTCTGCGCTGAAACCGGTTACCGAAGAATCCTCAAACAAGATTCCGTTCACTGCCGTCAAAGCAGGTACATATAAGATTTCGGCCGACCTCATGTCGCTGACGGCATCACCGTTCGGCAGCATAACATCTTCATTGTCAGAGTCTGCCAATGTGGAACTGCTCAACCTTCTCCAGGGTTCTATGATCAAGTTCACCGGCATTGACAAACCTGACCAGTGGGATCTGGATTATGATTTCTTTACGCTCAATGCGGACAACTCCGTGTCATTCAAGGCAATGGACGGTCTTTATAGGCTGACAGCAGATTTCGGTGGCAAGTTCATCAAGGTCGAGGCGATGGCTGACAAGGACAAACCTGCGACACTTGAATCCAATGGGACAGTCTGGGCTATCGGTGCTGGAATCGGCAAGCCTAATGTGGGCCCGTCTTGGAACACGGATGATGGTGCATGGTGTCTGGCTCAGACAGAGAAAGGTATCAGCAGACTGACATTGACGGCAGGCGCCTCTATCGCACAGACAGGATTCTCATTCAAGCTCTTCGGCCAGAAAGGCTGGGGCGTCGAGTTCGGTTCCTACGCTTCTTTCAATGACGAGACCGGCTTGTTCAAGGTCACTTCTGCAGGCAATATCGAACCTGCATCTGACGGTACTTCACTCGAGTCCGGCAAGGCATACCAGTTCATTTTTGACACCAATGCGGGAGTCAGCGCTGCAAAACTCACCATCAAGACTGTTGAAATTCCTGTCAATTCATTGGATATCAAGGTGAACGGAGTTCAGGCAAGCCGTCTGTCGGCAACACATTACAGCATCAAGTCCATCGCATTGAACAAGGACGAGGCCATCACCATCTCAGGTGTGGAAGACCTTGCAAACTGGTACCTCGATCCGGACCTGTTCTACCTCGACGGGGCTTCTATAAAGCTCAATGTCATAAGCGGCACATTTGCAGTGGATCTGTATCTCGACTACGGTTATGCGACTCTGCGCAGGCTTGCTGCTGACGGTTCTGAGGCTACAATCAAGGACGGTGCGCTCTGGATGATGGCCTGGGGACTTGCCAATCCTGTGATGACCAGCCAGTTCGCCTTCAATCCTGGTGCTGCATTCTGTATGGCTCAGGTGCGCCCGATGGTGTTCCAGCTTACCGGAACTGCTGTGGATGAGAAAGACGGAACCACTCTTGGCGGAAGATTCAGATATGACTACATTTCCGCGAAGTACTTCGGTCAGGACGGCTGGGGTACAGAGAAAGGTAAGATTCTCGGCGATGCCGGCACCGTGAAATATACCGACAGCGCAGCAGAGTTCTTCGACACGACAGTCGGTCTGCATGACAATATCGGACTCAAGGAAGGTGTCCAGCTGGAAAAGGGTTCAGTTTATGTCCTTACAATTGACCTTTCTACGACTGCTACTGACGGCGTGGAATTGATTGACTTCAAAAAGGTCAAATAGTTATCAGTATGTATAGTGTGGAGTCCGGTGTCTGAGAAAAGATGCCGGACTTTTATCGATTAAATTTGTTTTGAGACGTTTTTTCAGTAAATTTACACGATTTTGCAAAACGATAAAGGATGGCGTTTTCGCAATTGGTTGACACAAAAACATTAAAACATTTTATATGACACAGAAAAAATCAAACATTGTGGCTATCGTTACGATGTGTTTCATCTTCGCGATGATTTCTTTCGTGACCAATATGGCCGCGCCTTTCGGAACAATCTGGAAGAACCAGTATGAGTGGGCAGGAATGATGGGCAATATGATGAACTTTGCAGCATACCTCTTCATGGGTATCCCTGCAGGCAAGATGCTCATCAAATTCGGCTACAAGAAGACTACACTTGCAGCTCTCGCTACCGGTTTCATCGGTATCGTAATCCAGTGGCTTTCAAGCCGTTCTTTCGTCGGTGATTCAGCCATCTATGTTTACCTCTTCGGCGCATTCGTCTGCGGTTTCTGCGTATGTATGCTCAATACTGTCGTAAACCCTATGCTCAACATCCTCGGCGGTGGCGGAAACAAGGGTAACCAGTACATCCAGATCGGCGGTACCATGAACTCCCTCACCGGAACATTCACTCCGCTCCTCGTAGGTATGCTTATCGGCACTGTTACGAATACTACAGCCATGAGCGACGTGGCTCCTCTGCTTTTCATCGCAATGGGCGTATTTGCATTGGCATACATCATCATTTCATTCGTTAATATCCCTGAGCCTGCTCAGGAGAGACAGACCACGAAATACGAGCACAGCGCATGGAGTTTCCGTCACCTTGTACTCGGTGTCGTGGCCATTTTCTTCTATGTAGGTGTTGAGGTAGGTATCCCTGCACAGCTTATATTCTACTTCTCTGACGCTACTGAAAAAGGCGCAGGCATCGCTGTCAATGGTGCCGCTATCGGCGGTGCAATCGCTGCCGTTTACTGGCTGCTCATGATGGTAGGCCGTATCTGCAGCTCATTCATCAGCGGCAAGATCAGCACCAAGGCTCAGCTCTCCACAGTTTCAGCCGTAGCTATCCTCTTCATCATCATAGCCATCTTCCTTCCGAAGAGCATCACCATGTCAATGCCTGCGTACAGCGTTGAAAACGGATTTACAATGGTTGCCGGCGTGCCGATGAAGGCTCTCTTCCTCGTGCTCTGCGGTCTCTGCACTTCATTGATGTGGGGAACGATCTTCAACCTCAGTACAGAGGGACTCGGAAAATATACCGAGCAGGCTTCCGGAATCTTCATGATGATGGTTGTCGGTGGCGGTGTGATGCCTCTGATCCAGGACTTCATCGCCAAATATACCGACTACATGTCCAGCTACTGGCTTGTAGTGGCAATGCTCTGCTACATCCTCTACTATGCGCTCGTAGGCTGCAAGAACGTGAACAAAGATATTCCTGTTGAATAATAAATAATATAGGTATGAATAAAATGGATATGCCTTATGTTGTCGGCGTCGATGTAGGCGGACAGACCACCAAGATCGGCGTTGTGGATATGAGAGGTCAGGTTCTTGCCCAGACGGTCATCAGAACTGACACTCACGATGAAGTGGAACCTTATATTGATGAACTCGCAGATGCTATCGACAAGGTGATTGCCGATGCTGGCGTTACAGGACAGGTCCGCGGTATCGGAATGGGTATTCCTAACGGAAACTACTATACCGGAGAAATCGAGAACGCCGTAAACCTCAAATGGGGAAACAAGGGCGTGATTCCTGTTGCCAAGCTCCTGAAAGAGAGGATGAACGGCATCCCTGTAGCTCTTACCAATGATGCCAATGCGGCTGCCATGGGTGAGATGACCTACGGTGCTGCGAGAGGCATGAAGAACTTTATCATGATTACTCTCGGAACAGGTGTCGGCAGCGGTATCGTGATAAACGGAGAGGTGGTTTATGGCCACGACGGTTTCGCCGGCGAACTTGGCCACACCTGCGCAGTACGTCACAACGGCCGTCTCTGCAACTGCGGAAAGACAGGCTGTCTGGAGACTTACACTTCAGCTACCGGTGTTGCGCGCACTGCCCGTGAATGGCTGGACATGAGCGAAGAACCATCCTCACTCAGAAGCCTTGACAACATCTCTTCAAAGGATGTTTACGAGGCTGCCAAAGAGGGAGACAAGCTCGCGCTCAAGATATTTGACTACACCGGAACAGTTCTCGGTGAGTCATTCGCAGACTTCATCGCATTCAGTTCCCCGGAAGCCATCGTGCTTTTCGGCGGTCTCGCCCGTGCCAAGGAGTTCCTGCGTGAGCCTATCGAAAAGGCGATGAACGCCAATGTCCTTCCTTTGTGGAAAGACAAGGTGAAGATCGTCTTCTCTCAGCTCAAGGAATCTGACGCTGCCATCCTCGGCGCTTCAGCTCTCGCCTGGGAGTTGTAGGTCAATGTCAATAACCGCAGTTTTCCTTAACGGAGAACTGCCCCGAATAGTATTACGGACGCGACTGGTCTCAGCCGCGTCCGTTTTGCGTTTAGGCGGTGATTTGTAACAGAGGCTTTAAAAACGTTTAAAAAAGTCGATAAAAAAGTATTATCCCTATTGTAAATTTGATACTGAATTTTTAACTTTGTGACTTCAGTTTGGGGGCTGGGAATCCATATGATAACATTAATAAATAGTATATGATCCGCAGATTAGTTACACTTGCATTGACAGGTATGCTCGCTGCTGTGTCTTGCAGCAAAACCACACAAACACTGCCATTCAGCGTAATTCCTCAGCCGGCGGAAGTCGAAATTTCCGGTGGGGGGGGTATAGGCTAAAGTCCTCTGACCTAATTGTTTCCGAACAGATTGACGATAATGTCAAGTCCGCTATAGCGGACTTTGCCGCTCATCTTCAGACAGTTGCGGGTGGCAAAAATAGTATCATATCAGGAGAGGAAGGAAAAGGTGTCGTGTTCAGTATTGACACCACTCTCGCAAACGAAGCCTACACCATAGAGACGGACAAGTCTCGTGTCCAGGTGAAGGCCAATTCTTACAACGGCTTCATCTACGCGCTCCAGACCATCGCCCAGATGCTTCCGGCAGAATTCTATGGAAGCAAGAGGGCAAGAGGCGTGGACTTCTCCATTCCGTGCGGTGTCATAAAGGACGCTCCACGTTTCGCCTATCGTGGTGTCCTCATCGATGTGGGACGTCATTTCTACAGCGTAGATGAAATAAAGAAATGCCTGGACATCATGTCCGTCTATAAGGAGAATGTCTTCCATTGGCATCTTACCGAGGACCAGGGATGGCGAATGGAAATCAAGAAATATCCTAAACTTACAGAAATCGGCTCGCTCCGTCACGGCACCCAGATAGACTTCGACAGGACACATCTCCGTCCTGAAGACCATGGCGGTTTCTATACACAGGATGAAATGCGTGATGTGGTAGCTTACGCTGCAAAACGCGGCATCACTGTCATTCCGGAACTCGACCTTCCCGGCCACATGCTCAGCGCCCTTGCGGCATATCCTGAATTGGGATGTACAGGCGGCCCTTATGAGGTAGCCAATACCTGGGGCGTGAAGAAAGACGTGCTCTGCGTCGGAAAAGAAGAGACATTCAAATTTCTTGAGGATGTCCTTACTGAAATGATGGACATCTTCACGTCCAAGTATATAAATATAGGTGGCGACGAGGTGCCTAAGGACCGCTGGAATGCCTGCCCTCGTTGTCGTGCAAGAATGAAGGCTCTCGGACTGTATGACCACGACGGACATACGGCAGGACAATATCTCCAGAACTATGTCACCGCTCGCATCCAGAAATTCCTGGCTGAACACGGTCGCCGCATAATCGGCTGGGAAGAAATCCTCGAAGGTGACCTTGCAGAGGGCGCTACCGTCATGACATGGAAAGGAACAGGCGAAAATGTGGACCAGAGGCTCTGGAACTATGACTGCGTTATGAGTCCACGCGGATATATGTACATTGACCGCTATCAGTCACATGAGCAGGACCGCGAACCGTTCTCCATCGGTGCCTATCTCCCTGTCGAAAATGTCTATGGCTATGAGCCTTACGACGGCGTGCCGGAATACGGAAAGAAGAGGATTCTCGGCGTCCAGGCAAATCTCTGGACAGAGTACGTGAACACTCCGGAGTATCTCGAATATATGCTTCTTCCACGACTTGCCGCACTCAGCGAGGTGCAGTGGGTGCAGGAGGGGCATAAGGACTGGAACCGTTTCCGTAAAGCTCTCGACCATTCCGCAAAGATCTATGAAGAAATGGGACTTACATACTGCAAATATGCATGGGGCATAGTCGGCCTTCCGGAACATGAACAGCCCGCAAGGACACCTGACGAACTTAAGGAGTATCTCGACAATAGACAGTAACAGAAAACCATTAACACTAAATTTATATGCATTATTCTAAACCATTTATGTCGTTGTTGACCGTAGTTGCTGCGGCTGCAATGCTGGCCGTTTCGTGCTGCAATGAGCAATCTAAGGTCATAAAAACAGAAGTTCCGGCCCGTCCTGAGGGACAGACCGATGTCCTCGGACTTCGCCTCGCCCCTATTGACACTGTCAGGATCGGTTTCGTAGGACTTGGCGGACGCGGCTCTTATGCATTGTACAGATATCTGTCCGTTCCATGGACCAAGATCGTTGCCCTCTGCGACATTGAACCTGACAGAGTTCAGAAAAATGTCGATTTCCTGAAAGAGCATGGAATCGAGGTAAGAGGGACTTATACCGGCGATGAAGGATATAAGGAACTCTGCAGGAGAGACGACATTGACCTTGTATATATATGCACCGACTGGGTAAATCATACTCCGGTTGCGCTCGAAGCCCTCAATAACGGCAAGAACACCGCCATCGAGGTTCCTTCAGCCACATCTCTTGCCGAGTGCTGGGCGCTTGTCAATGCTGCGGAGAAGAACAGGAAGCACTGTATGATGCTTGAGAACTGCTGCTACGACTTCTTCGAACTTTCTGCGCTCGAGATGGCACGCAAAGGTGTCTTCGGTGACATTATCCACGCTGAGGGTGCTTATTGCCATAACCTTACAGACTTCTGGGACGGATATTGGAGAAACTGGCGTCTTGAATTCAACAGCAAGCACAAGGGAGACATCTATCCTACTCATGGCCTCGGTCCTGTCTGCCAGGCCCTCAATATCCATAGGGGAGACCGCCTGAAGACTCTTGTAGCCATGGATACCCCTTCTGCTAACGGTATCAAGTCTGTCAAGAGATACCAGAACGAGGATATGCCTGATTTCCAGAACGGTGACCTCACTTCCACAATGATTCTCACCGAAAACGGCAAGTCCATCCTTATCGAACACGATGTGATGACTCCGCGTCCTTACAACAGAATGTACCAGCTTGTCGGAACAGAAGGCTATGCTGCGAAATACCCTGTAGAGCAGTGGAGCATCAGCAAGGGACAGGCTGAGCACATCGGTCTTATCGTAAGTGACGATAAAGCAGAAGGCGACGGCCTTATGAATGAAAGAGACCGTATCGACTTCCACGGAACTCTTCCTGAAAGTGTAGTGAAGAAACTTCAGGAAATGTACCCTACACCGATTCTTGATGATGACCTCGAGGCACTTGCAAAGAAGGTCGGCGGACATGGCGGAATGGACTTCCTTATGGACTACCG
>ULTU01003424.1_pt1 | contig 16189 bp, 19 predicted proteins | sample 1957861 | NCBI WGS metagenome assembly ULTU01 (sample SAMEA4835742, study PRJEB28245) | human gut metagenome | biome: gut microbiome; material: fecal sample | place: Denmark | collected 2008
CGAATTCCCTGTCATTTCTCGGGAAGGAGAACACCATCGGGATGTTCCTTGCATAAATGTTCTCGCCGAGACTGTAGAAAAGAGGTGCCGGGCGGTTCAATACACGGGCATTGCCATAGGAAATCAGTTTATGGAAAATGTCCAGACCCTCGCTCGTGAAAAGCGAGTCGATACCGTCAGTAGCCCTGTCATTTATGGCGTTGCATATGTTTTCAATGATGGCTTCATATTCTGCGGAACCGGCCACCGGGCTCAGTTCGAGCACGAGGCTGTCCACATCCTTGCGCTCCTGGCTAGCTATCACATCCAGGATTTTGCGCTTGACATCCGAGAAGTCGATTTTCTGCACGGTGTTCTGCGGAGCCTCGGACGCAGTCCCGCAAGCAGCGTTCTGCACAGGCTTTTCCGGCACTTTGAAAATCGCATCCAACTGCTTGATGTCCCGATAGATATGCTGCAGGTGCTCGGCCCGTATCTCGTATCTTACACGATATTCGGAAACAGGAGAGGCAGAAGAAATCCTTGCAAATCCCTTTCCGTCCTTGGCCGAAAGAATGCCGCTCCACTTCTTGCCGTCGAAGAAACTGTAATCCACAGACTGTACGGGCTGTCCGTCGCTGCTGAAATCCAGTTCAATGACATCTCCGGCGTATCTGTCAGGTGTAGAATACTTTACATGAAGCCCGTCCAGGAGCTTGTCCTTCTTCTTTTCAGTCGAAGTTATCGTCTTTTCGTCCAGAGGAGGAATGCTTTTCAGCAATGTGGACGCCCAGTTCCAATACCTCAGGGCCACATCTACCTGTCTGCTTCCAGCTGCCTTGTCTGCGATGCTGAGCATTTCATTGACCTTGGCCTTCCTGCCGTCGAACAGACTGCTGACTGCATCCCTGCGTATGTACCTGAATGCCGTGGTCTTTTCCCGGTAGATTATTTCACTGGATTTTTCGATTTCGGAGAGATAGCTCCGCATGATTTCCCTCTTGTGCCCGGTCTGCATTCCGGAGAAACCCGCGATTTCGGCTATCTTGTCCGACAGCCCTGAAAGAGCAGCGCTGTCCGCCTTTTCCGCTGTCTTTCCTGACGCTTCCGAACAGATGTACGAGTAGTCCTTCCTGATTTTGCCGATATTCTGTGCCGGTGCGGAAATTACACTCAGGCACATCAGCGAGATGCCGACGGCAAGTGAGATATATCTGAAAGAACTACGTAACATGCAACATATACTATCGTCCGTTTTCACGGCTCAGCCTTGTAAGGCCTGCGGCAGACCCGCAAACCACAAAGGTACTCAATTTTTACTAAAATTGTTACGCAACATTTCGAACCTGGCTCTTTGGGCACGGTTCATCGACCCTGTCGCAGCATCAAGCAGTTCCTCAAGCTCCTTGGAGGCAGACTTTACCGCCTTCCGGGAACTCTTTCTGTCGGAGCACAACGTCTCCAGTTTCTCATATTTGTCGAGTATTTCGTCCCACTCTTTCCGGATCCTTTCATTGACCTTTTCGGCCCAGAGAGAAATCTCCTCCGAAGTCAGCCCGCCACTGTGCAGCGCTTCCGCCATTATATTGCCTTTAGTGTCAATGAGATAGAACAATTCGCCCTCGTTGGCCACGGCCATATCGTCGCTGACGAATTCCAGCTTGTCGTATCTTGCGGGGAGGATGACGTTTCCGAGAGTGTCACAGAGCCCCCACTTCCCGTCCTTTGAGACAATGCTTGTCCCATTGAAACAGTAAGTGCTGCTGTCGTATGCGGTTTCAAGTTTTACGGAGGGAGTTTCGCCGTTTTCTCCGTCCGGCCCGGAGTTTCGCGCAGTGCAGGAAATGCAGATGCACAATACCGTCGCCGCAAGTTTCGTCATCTTCATCATTGCGGTACAAATCTAATGAAATTTTTATTATATTTACATCCCTTTATTGAGCGTTTATGAGCAATATGAATTGTCCGTCAGCCTTTTTTACAGATGAACCGGAAGAAACTATGCCAGTGTCTTCCGCGCCCGAGGATTTGCGCCTGTTGGCATCGTCTGAAGTCGGATATTCAGAACTCTGGCGTTGTCGCGAGGAAGGCAAGTTTCTGATTCTCAAGGCTCTGAAGCCACAGTACAGAAACGTTCCCGTCTATGAGGAACTGCTCAGAAAAGAGTTTTCGCTTGGTTATGAACTCGATCATCCGAATATCTGCAGGACATACGGTTACAAGCATTCTCCGGAACTCGGACATTGCATAATCATGCAGTGGATAGACGGCGAGCCGCTCAGGTCAATGCTCCCGATATCGGACAAGAAACTCTCCAGGAAAATCGTCTCCCAGCTTTGTGACGTTCTGGAATATATCCACAGCAAGCAGGTAATACACAAGGATCTCAAGCCGGAAAATATTCTTATAACTCATAACGGGCAGAATGTCAAGCTGATAGACTTCGACCTCTCAGACTCGGACGATTATGCGCTTCTGAAATTCCATGCCGGTACGCAGGCGTATGCCGCCCCGGAACTTCTTTCCGGCGGAAAAATCGACTGCAGGACAGATATATATTCGTTGGGTAAAGTGCTGCAGGAACTTCCGGGAAACTATGCCCGTGTCGCAGCCAGATGTACGAAGGACAATCCTGACGATCGCTACTCCGATATGGCAGAAGTACGCCGCGCCCTCGAGTGCCGGACCACATTGTGGCTGAGCCTCGCGGCATTTGCAGTCATTGCAGTGGTCGTGTCAATGATAATCTACATCTGCAGTGACTACCGTTACAAGGCGCGCACGTTCAATGACGCCACTGACCGTATCGTCAGATTACTGTAATTTCGGTGATGCCGTCCACTGTGCCGGCAATATAGGAAGGAGTGTAGTCCGCGTCCCTTATGATCTTAGGTATGAGCAGCGGATAGTCCTTTATGATGGCATTGATGGCAAATCGGTCATTCTCAAGAAGTTGTGAGTTCAGTGACTTCTTTACCACGAATTCGTCGTTTCCGAGATATTCGAGTGTGACCACTCTGTCCGGATTCCATTTGATGATGACAGTCTGGCCTTTTTTCAGATCTTCTGAATATAAAGTGTAACTGGAGAAAAAAGTGGACTGGTAAGCGGACGAGTTCTTCAGATTCTTGCAGAATGTCTGGAAATCCCTCGTGCCTAAATATCTTGAAAGAATGTCCAATGTTGATATCCTCGGAGTCGGTCTCATCGACACATAGCCCCAGAGCCTTTTCAGCGTAGATGCGCTTACAAGTTCTCCGGTTTTATGATCAATGACCACCGACAATGCCTCGAAGTCTGTCGATGTGGAAATTCTTCTTCCGTAACGCTGCTCCACTTTCTTGAGCAGGTAGTTCAGTTCCGGTATCTTTGTCTCTGCCATGTTTCCCTCGTTTCCCCGTATTGTCGGGGCCCTGTTCATATCAGTTTTAAGGACAGCCGTGTCAGCTGTTCGTTCTATTCTTTATGCAAAGTTCGGTTATTTGCAAGTCCGTGTCAAGTTCATATTGGTTCACATTGAAAATTTAAACATTTTTTTAACGATTTATCAATATTTCTTCATATCTTGCTAAAGAATCATCGGAGAATGGTTCAGGCACTTCCCGCCTGCCTTGAGGAGCGGTGCTAAAACAATAAATCTTAATAACTATGCCAGCAAATCATCCTATTTTCCAGGGTACGTTTCTGTTCGGCAAGAAACTCTTGGCTGTTAATATTTCCAAAAATTACCAGGAGCGTCATGCTCCCGACGGAAGAGGCTCTACCTACGAGTGCGCGAGAAAATATTGGCGCCTGTCCAAGAAAAGAGCAGAAGACGTGGACTACGTGATAGCAGTTGCTGACGGACGAGTTGTCGGAATATACAGACCTAAGAGTTGGTCGGCATCAAAGGAAGTTCCCGGAAAGTTCGAATTTGAAGGCGAAAAAATACGTGAAAATCCAGTCGCTGCCGCAGATGCGCTGTGGGTGTTTGCAGGCCGCAGCAATCCGGTCAGATATATGGATTAGCTGATCGTCTGAAATAATGTAAACTGGAGAGTTGCCGAAATCAGTTTTTGGCCGCTCTCCTTTATTGTTACTTGGAATTGGAGCGAATTTGCTAATTTTGCATAACTATGGACCCGCAAGCGGTTTTGCGGGTCCGATACGTTTAGGAATATGAATCTGGACTTATTCAAGGAAATATTGGACATAGAATCCACAAGCGGACAGGAAAGGCGGCTGGCCGAATTTCTGGAGCGGCGGTTCCCGGAGATTGATCCGAAGTGCACCTGTACCCGTTACGAAGTGGGGGACGGGACATTGAACCTGCTCCTCCGCTGGGACAATGCGGGGATGACATCCTGTCTTCCGAAGGTCGTGCTTTGTTCGCACATGGACACCGTGCCGCCGTATTTCGCGCCCCAGTTCAGGAAAATCAATGCAGGAGAAACCCTTCCGGACGGCAAAAATGCCGGACAGGATGACCTGCTCATAACAGGACGCGGCAGCTGCGACGCCAAGGGACAGTTCTTTTCAATGTGGTCCGCCTGCAGCAGTCTGGCATCAGAATCCACGTCTGGAGAAACTGATTTCGGGTTACTGTTGCTCTCGGGAGAGGAAACCGGCTCATTCGGAGCTAAAGCGTTCGACCGGGACTGCCCCGGGAGCGAATACCTGATAGTGGGAGAACCGACTGACAATCTTATGGTCTCCGCATCCAAAGGAACCAAGTCATATTTGGTCACGATTCACGGGAAAGCCTGTCATTCAGGCTATCCGGAACTTGGACATAGCGCTGTGGATACATTTGTGGAGTTTGTGGAGAAGTTGCGCGGCATAGACTTTCCGGAAGACGAGGTGCTTGGTCCGACGACTTGGAATATCGGCAAGCTCTCTTCTGACAATCCGCAGAATATCCTCAGTCCGGAACTTTCTTTCCGCCTGTATTTCCGTACCACCTTCGCGTCAGATGTCATGGTGCAGGAAGTGATGGAACAGATGCGGTCGGAAGACATTGACATAGAGGCGTTTGGCGGAGATACCCCGATGCGCTACACGACTTTCGACGGCATCGGAACCAAGCCTGTGGCATTCGGAAGCGACACGCCGAGGATGAACAAGTTTGTTCACCGTTCACTTTGCGGTCCCGGCTCCATTTTCGTGGCCCATACCCCGAGGGAATATGTATTGCTGAGCGACTTGGAAAAGGCTCAGTCCCAGTATGAGACTCTATTGAAGAATATTTTATATAACGAATTATGATACAGCTTATTACCACATTGTTTGTAACATTGGCCGTGGCCATTTCCCCGCGTGCGGTGGTGCCGCTTCCGGTATCCGTGACCGAGAATGAAGGAACTTATACGCTTTCTCAGAGCCCGACACTGAAAGTAGTCTGCAAATCAGACTGTGAAGGCGTGGATGCTCTTAAGGACTATGCGAAGGATGAGCTCGGATGGACATTGTCGGAAAAAGGAGACATCGTCATCACATTGGGCGACAGGAATTTCGTGAAGAAGGTCAATGCGGATGCCTCCATCCGTGAGGACTGTCGGGATGCAGCCTATTCATTGACAATAGGAAAGAAGGGCATTGACATAAAAGCCCTCGCGCCGAAGGGCGCTTTTTATGCGTTGCAGACGTTGAGGCAGATGACGGCGAGTGGCGACGAACTGCAGTGCTGCGCGGTTTACGACTGGCCGAGGTTTCCGTACAGGGGTCTGATGATAGATGTGTCGAGAAACTTCCGTGACAGGCAATTTATTGAGAAACAGATAGATGCGATGGCGCTGCTGAAGATGGACAAGCTTCATCTTCATCTGATGGATGATGCAGGGTGGAGAATCCAGATAGATTCCAGGCCGATGCTTACGAAAAAGGCGGCATGGCGTATCGGCGGTACTTGGAAACAGTGGCGTGAACTTGGATGCTTTTATTCCGAGGAGGGAAGTCCGATGGCTTCCGGCGGCTATTATACGAAGGATGACGTGCGTGAATTGGTGGCCTATGCTGCTGAGCGTCATATAGATATAGTTCCGGAGTTCGAGATTCCGGGACATAGCAGGGAAGTTCTGGAGGCCTATCCTGAACTTGCCTGTGTGGATGAAAATGGGGAAAGGGTGATGAATTCTGACATGTGCCCGGGCAGCGAGTATCTTTTCGACTTCATCGAGGATGTTATGGCGGAGCTGGTGGAATTGTTCCCTTCCGAATATATACATATAGGTGGAGATGAGGCTTCGAGGACTGCTTGGAAGAAATGCCCTCATTGTCAGAAGATTATGGCGGAAAACGGTCTGGCTGATGTGGCTCAGCTGCAGAGTTGGGTTACCCGGAAGGTCGAGAAGATAGTGGAGTCACACGGCCGCAAGATGGTAGGCTGGGATGAAATCATGGAAGGCGGACTTTCGGACAATGCCGTGGTGATGTCCTGGCGTGGTTCTTCGCACGGCGAGAACGCGATCGAACAGGGCCACGATGTCATAATGTCGCCTAATACCTGGTACTATCTGGATTACACCCAGGATGCGCCGATCTATCAGCCGGAAGCTATAGGCGGCTATATTTCTCTTGCCAAGGCATATTCTTACGATGCGGATATTGACAGTTCGCATCTGCTTGGTGTTCAGGGGAATGCGTGGACTGAGTACATTCCGACAGCTGAGCATCTGGAGTATATGCTCTATCCGAGAGCGTTGGCAGTTGCTGAAACGGGCTGGAGCAGGAAAGAGGACAAGAACTATGAGAATTTCAAGGAGAGGGCATCGCGTTTCTGCACAGAGTTGAAGAAAATGGGCTTTAATCCGTTCGATATAGACAAGGAATTCGGTACGAGGATGGAGTCCCGCGAGCCGCTGCAGCATCTGGCTGTAGGAAAACCTGTGCAGATTCTGACTCCGTATGCCGAGAAATACAGGGCGAGCGGCGATGTTTCCGTCAATGACGGTCTGCGTGGCGGCTGGTCTTATGGAGATGACCGCTGGCTGGGCTTCATCAGAGATATGGACATCATCATTGACTTGGAAGAAAAACAGCCTCTGCACTATGTGGGAGCTACATTTATGGCTCAGAGGAACAACCATGTGGCAGTCCCGGAGCGTGTGGAAGTCTATGTTTCCGATGACGGGGAAAATTATACTTTGGCGGGCGTAAGCTACAGTCAGCTGCCGGCGGACACGTCGGATATGTGTTATGAGACATTGTCCTGTGTTGTCAATGTATCTGCGCGTTATGTGCGTTTCAAGGCGTTCCGCAGAAATCTTCCTCTGCACGCTTGGCTGTTTACTGATGAAATTGTTGTAAATTAGAGGTCATTTTCAAAACAGCTTCTCAGGAGGATTGTAGTATGATAGTAATGAAATTCGGCGGAACGTCGGTGAAGGACAGGGATGCGATTCTGCGCGTTACTGAAATAGTCCGCGGAAGGATGGCGGACAGGCCGCTCGTGGTCGTGTCAGCATTGTCGCAGGTTACCAGGGTGCTCTGCAATATAGCGGAAGTCGCTGAGACTCAATGCGCTGAAAAAGCAGAAAGCCTCTTGGCGCCGCTGCGTGAAAGGCATCTGTCCCTCGCGACTGAACTGCTGTCGGCAGATGAAAAAGTTTTAGGTCAATGTCTTGGCGACCTGAATGCCATCTGCGATTCGCTGAGTGATTTCGTGCACGGAGTCTGCTGTATCGGAGAACTTTCTCCAAGAAGTTATGCCCGTATAGTCTCGACAGGCGAGCTGCTCTCTTCCAAGATAGTTTCTGCGGCAATGAACGTGAACGGACTGAGATGCGGCTGGGTGGATGCCCGTAAAATGATCGTTACCGACTGTCAATATATGTCTGCGGTGCCGGATTTGGAAGCGACTCAGGCAGGTGTCAGACGCATTGTCCCGGAAGCTGCGAAAGGTGTGGATGTGGTTCTCACTCAGGGCTTTATAGCATCTTCTGTGGAGGGCGCCCCTTCGGTTCTGGGCTTCGAGGGCTCCGATTACACGGCGGCGATTCTCGGTATGGCTCTGGATGCTGAGCGTGTGGAGATATGGACCGATGTGGACGGTATCCGTACAGCAGACCCGAGAAAGGTGGATGTTACCGCGCGCGTGGAAAAGATTTCCTACGAGGAAGCGTCTGAAATGGCGTTCTTGGGCGCGAGGGTGCTGCACCCGCTGACTATCGAACCGGCGAGAAAGAAGAATATTCCGGTCTATGTGCTGGATTCGTTGAAGCCTGATTCGCCGGGTTCTGTGGTGACTTACGAGCAGACAGCCTGTGGCCCTAAGACCATTGCGGTCAAGGAAGACATTGACTTTCTCGAGATTACCTCCAGGAATATCGTCGGGGTTTCGTCAATGTTGGCCGGCGTTTTCAGCTGCATTGCGGACTATCCGGTCAAGACCGTTCTGGTGTCTTCTTCAGAGTCCAAAGTGGGGCTTACATTGGAATCAGGCCAGCCCGGATTTGAAGAACTGCTCTCTTCACTGCGGAACCGTTTCTGTGTGATGGTTTACAGGGACAAGGCTGAGATTTCGGTCGTGGGGCGTAATGTGGTGTCCCAATCGGGTGTGTATGAAGATATTATGGAGGCGCTTGACGGCTGCCAGGTCTATATGTCTGTACAGAGTCCGTCACTTCTGAGCACGAGCGTGGTGATAGACAGGAAATACGCAGAAGAAGCGGCAGGACGTCTGCATTCAAAATTGTTTGGATAGAAAAATCAGGATAAGATATGAAGGTTTTTATCAGTGGCTACGGCCGCATGGGAAAAATGGTGGAGTCCGTGCTGAAGAGCAGGAATATAGAGTGCTCGGGCGTGTCGGAAGACATAACGTCTGCTGACAAGGCTGTGGCATCAGAAAGTGTCTGCATCGACTTTACCGTGCCGGAGGCGTTCAGAGCCAATTACAGATTTATCGCGGAGAATTTCAAGGCTGCGGTGGTAGGTACGACGGGATGGTATGATATTGCAGATGAGGTGTTTGCCTATTTCGAGAAATGCGGTACGCCTCTCATTTGGGCTTCCAATTTCTCGGTCGGTGTCAATGTCTTCTCTGCTGCTGTGGACCTGGTTTCCAAGCTTCTTGCAAAGTCTGGCGGCTATGCCCCGTATATAGTGGAGAAACATCATTGCCATAAGCTCGATGCGCCGAGCGGAACTGCCAAGACATTGGCTCGTGACATTGACCTGAATATGGGCGCGAAGACGGATGTCGCGTCCGTAAGGGTCGGCGAACTTGCCGGCATACATACTGTCGGCTTCGAGGGTGGCTGCGACAGGATTACTCTCGAGCACGAGGCTTTTTCGCGTCAGGGATTTGCGGAAGGGGCCGTGTTGGCGGCAGGTATGGCTGATGATTTGTTGAAGGATGCCGGCAGGCAGCGTAATGTCTATGAGTTCCGTGAACTGTTTATCGGTGGAAGTTTGACCTTATAATTTATATGTCAATGAAATTCAAAGGTTTGGGAACGGCATTGGTGACTCCGTTCAAGAATGGAAAAGTCGATGAGAATGCTTATCGCGCTACTGTGGCCCGCCAAATTGAGGCCGGTGTGGATTTTTTGGTGCCGCTCGGTTCGACTGCTGAGACTCCTTGTCTGAGTGATGACGAGAAGGTGCGTCTGGTGCAGATTACACGTGAGATGGCGCCAGGGGTTCCTCTGGTGGCCGGCGTGGGTTCCAATTCATTGACAGGAACTGTCCGCAATATGCGTCTGCTGGATTCTTTGGACGTGCAGGCGTACCTGGTGGTGGTCCCGTTCTACAATAAGCCTACGCAAGAAGGTCTGTATCAATATTTCAAGGCGGTTGCTCAGGAAACTGACCATGATGTGATCCTGTACAATGTCCCTGGCCGTACCGGAACCAATATGAAGGCGGAGACGACGTTGAGGCTGGCTCATGATGTGCCTAATGTCGTGGCTGTCAAGGAGGCGTCCGGGGATGTGGCCCAGATTGTGGATATCAAGAGGCAGGCTCCGGACGGTTTCACGGTTCTGAGCGGCAATGATGACCAGACTCTGCCTCTGATGGCGAGTGGAATCGACGGTGTCATCAGTGTGGCTTCAAATGTGGCTCCTAAGATGATGAAGGAGTTGGTGGATGCTGTTTTCGCTGGTGATCTGCAGAAGGCTATCTGTTTGAATGACAAGCTGATGCCTCTTTACAACGCGCTGTTTGTGGAGAGCAATCCGATTCCGGCCAAGGCTGCCCTGAAACTCTTGGGGCTATGTGAGGATGAGATGCGTCTTCCGCTCACGCCTGCTGTCGGGAGTACGGAGAAATTGTTGAAGGAAGTCATGTCGGGTCTGGGACTTCTGTAAGAGTTACCTTTTTATAAGGAGAGAATATGGAAAATGAAATGGAGCGTTTTCTGCAGGTCTGCGCTGATTTGGAAAGCGGAAAAATCAGGGTTGCAGAGAAAAAAGACGGGGAATGGATAGTCAATTCCTGGATTAAGGAAGTGATTCTCAGTGGATTCCGTCTGGGTAAGCTCGCAGATATGTCGGAAGGAGAGTTCTCTTTCATTGACAAGGATACTATTCCGGTAAGGAAATTTTCAGTCGAGGACAGGGTGCGTATTGTGCCTGGTGGCAGTTCTGTGCGCCGCGGTGCGTATCTTGCTCCTTCGGTAATCATGATGCCGCCTGCTTATGTGAATATCGGCGCCTATGTCGATGCAGGTTCAATGATTGATTCCCACGCTCTTGTGGGGTCCTGTGCGCAGGTCGGAAAGAATGTGCATATTGCCGCTGCCGCCCAGATCGGAGGGGTGCTGGAGCCTGTCGGCGCAATGCCGGTAATCGTCGAGGACAATGTCTTCATCGGCGGTAATTGCGGGGTGTATGAGGGCGTGTTGATAAAAGAGGGCGCAGTGCTCGGCTCTGGTGTTATAATCAACAGGTCCACAGCGCTTTATGATGCCGTGAATGGCGGATTTATACGTCCTGATGAGTCGGGAAGACTTACTGTTCCAGCCGGAGCAGTGGTGGTGGCCGGAAGCAGACCGGTTACCAAGGGACCTGGTGCTGAAGCGGGGATAAGTCTCTATACTCCTGTAATTGTGAAATATAGAGACGGCAAGACGGATGCTTCTGTGGAGCTGGAAGATTTGTTGAGATGATGACTTTCTATAAATATCACGGAGCGGGGAATGATTTTCTGATTGCTGACGGAAGGGACATTGACATTGACCTTTCTGCAGGGCAGATTGCGCGGCTGTGCGAGCGTCATACCGGTATCGGGGCGGATGGAGTGATGGTGCTTGAGCGGAGTTCGGATGCGGATTTTCGGATGCGGTATTATAACTCTGATGGATCGGGCGGAATGATGTGCGGCAACGGTGGGCGTTGTATCGTGGCGTTTGCTGCTGACCTGGGCTATGAAAGTTTTGTGTTTGAAGCGCCTGACGGTCAGCATGTTGCGAAGCTTGAAAATACTGTGGAGTCATTTTCTGCGGAGCCGAGAATTGTGCGTCTGAAGATGAAGGACGTGCAGGGGGCGGCTCTTTATGAAAATAATGCGGATACGCTGTTTCCGGATGTTTTCCTCGATACGGGCACGCGACATCTTGTGCATTTCGTGGAAAGTGTGGGGGAGTGTGACGTGGTAGGAACCGGCAGGAGTTTGCGCTATGATCCGAGGTTCGCGCCTCAGGGTGTCAATGTGAATTTTGTCCGTGTCAATGATTTTCTGCCTGAAGGGAATCTGGATATCGATGTGAGGACTTACGAGAAAGGCGTTGAGGATGAGACACTTGCCTGTGGTACTGGTATAGTGGCTTCGTCGATGGCTTCCTGGATTCGCGGTGTTCTTGGCGGATGTGATAGGAGTTCTGGTCCCGTGGAGGTTTCTGCGCGCGTTCATGCCAGAATCGCGGATTTGAGGGTGGATTTCGTTCCGCGTTTGGATGTGGCTTCGTGCCTGGAAAAAACTGATTTTCAGGGAAATGAAACATTGACTTTTACGGCAGATAATGTGTGGCTCCAGGGTCCGGCCGTTTTCGTGGCGAGGATAGAAGTACAGCTCTGATGCTGTGCGAATTTGTTTGATAGTGAGGAATTTATGGATTTGCTTAGATATAATTTGGGAGAGGGTGTAGAGGCGTTTACGACAAGGCGTGATTCGGTGTTGCCGTATCCGGTGATACAGCCGCATCAGACTCATTCTGCCAATGTGGCTGTTATCGACAGGCCTGATTATTCCAGAGAGGAACTGGAGGGTGTGGATGCCTTGGTGACTAATCTGAAGAATGTGGCTATAGGTGTGCGTACGGCGGACTGTATTCCGGTGTTGCTTTATGATCCTGTGTCACGGTGTGTCGGGGCTGCCCATAGCGGCTGGCGTGGAACTATCAACAAGATAGCTGCGCAGACGGTTCTGGCAATGATGAAGAATTATGGTGCAAAGCCTTCGGATATGCGTGCCGTCATCGGCCCGGGTATCTGTATCGACAATTTCCAGGTAGGCGAGGATGTGGCGCAGCTTTTCAAGGCGTCCGGTTTCCCTGTGGATAAAATCTGGTCGTTCCGCGGTCCGCGTACTGAGGGCAGTCTCGAGGGCGGCCATCATATCGACCTTTTCGAAGTCTGCCGCATCACGCTTCTGGAATGCGGAGTGGCAGAGTCCAACATCCAGGCCTGCGGCATCTGTACCTACAATAACACCGACTTCTTCTCCGCCCGCCGCGAAGGAGCCGACTGCGGCCGCAACATCAACGCCATCACTCTGTTGTGATCTCTGGTCAATGTCACGGTTCTCTCCGGAAAGTGACGTGTTGCAGATTTTCTTGTACGAATGCTCCTTTTCCGTGTAAATCAGATTCTTGGTCGTGAGAATCGGATTCTTCGTCCTGGCCGGACCGCGAAGTCAGCGAGCTTTTCCCGATTTCTAAATGGACCGGCTATGGTCGATGGTGTTCAGGTTGCCTTTCCGCACGATCACGAACTCGTTTTCGAACGGCTTCTCTTCAGAAATGCGCTTTGTCCTGAATGTCTGGTACTTGATTTTCAACAGGTTCTTTACTCTGGAGTCTTCGTACATTGCTGCAACTGACCCAAAGTAAAAGTGTTCATGGGTGTCCTTGACCTCCACATGAATGATTGTCCGATTGTGCTTTAACATAACTTGCTTCCGCAAATATAGCACATTGTTCAACAATTATCGAAAAGACGTTGAAAGTTATTTTGCGATTATCAACAAATACAATATATTTGTATGCAGATGTCACCCTTTGCCTTCAGTAGTGTGTGTGGAGTAACACTAACTAAATGAAGGATTATGAACAATGTAGCTGAACGAGAAATTTATTTCGTCGATACCGGCGATCACTTGGAAGAAGTGGTCTTGAGGTATGATGAATATGAGGAGTCGTCCTCATTGGCCGTGGCTTTATATGCCCGTCCGAATTACTTCCGTGAAACCGGTAAAGTGAATCCCTGTACTGAAGATGTCGATGTCTTCAGTGAGTTGTATGCTGTCATTACGGTTAATCTGCCAGATTCCATCGTGCTCCCGCAGGGGACGCAGTTCATTGACACGAATAATTACCCGTGGGTCTATAACTGGCTGATTGAGAATGGAATTGCCGAGCCGACAGGATATTGTGCCCGCAGCGGGTTCTGTCTCTACCCGGCCATGAAGTTCCGGCAATGCCGATTAACTGAAAAATGAATTTGGATAAGCGTAGGAAATATCCTACATTTGTGAATCTATAGCGCTCTATGAAATATAGCGAATTAGAAAGGAGACTGCTCAAATTTGGATGTTATTCCATTGAAGTGCAGCAGTGTGGACACCCGTTATGGTTTAGTCCTATAACTGGAAAGACTTTTATGACGAGTAACCATAAGAGTCGTGAAGTTGCAACTGGGACATTGAAAAAGATTTTGAGGGATGCTGGAATTAGATAGTCAATTCTTATAAATAAATATGAATAAAATTAAAGTGAAAGTATTTGTCGAAAAAGCTGAGTCTGGCTATTCTGCATATATGGACGATTCTCCTCTTGATTACGGGTGTATCGGTGAGGGTGTTACAGTGGAGGCTGCCATTGAGGATTTTTGTGCTGCATACGAGGAAATGAAAGCATATTATGCCACTAAAGGAATGCCATTCACTGAAGCAGAATTTGAGTTTTACTATGACACTGCAAGTTTTCTGGCGGAATATGCAGGGATATTCTCTCTTGCTGGTCTGGAAAAACTTACAGGTGTCAGTCAAGCACAACTCGGTCACTATCTGCATGGCAGACGCAAGCCGAGCAGAAAGACTATTGATAAGATTCAGAAAGGAGTGAATCATTTTGCGAAAGAATTGACCGCCATAAAATTCGCATAGTGATTTAGTGATTTTTTTTGCGCACCCTGTAAAGTGCTAAGTATCAGCAATATAGCCATTTTCAGAGTTGTGAAAATGCCAACTCTGAAAATGGTTAACTCTTTGTTGCTCAGCGATTTACTGGTTGCGCGTCCTATGTCGTCCTGAAGCTGGGCAGCGGTGAGGTGCGTATGGTTCAGGCATGCAAGGCGAAAAATATTCCCGAACCATATTACGAGGTTCGTTCAGGAGCAGTTGCCATCGTATTCCGTTTTGAGGACATCAACAACGAAAGTAATTCCAATCAAAATTGCGAGTCGGATTGCGAATTGGATTGCGAGTTAAAACTAACTGATAGACAAAAAGTTATCCTATATATTTTAATGTCTGATGGAGAAAAAACTGCGAGTTGAATTGAGAGTCAATTAGAGGTCGGGTTAAGGAGTGACCATTGACTCATTTTCTTGCCTTGAAATTTGCGTGTACATAGGAATAAGGCTAACTTTGTGGTCGTTAATAATGTGTATTTACACAAAATAAACGAATAGAAATATGGAAGGGAAGCAAAACCATCAAACAGTTGGCAAAGGCTATCCGGCTAAATATCCCTGAAAAGAAAGGCTATTCGGAACGCAACCTTACCTATATGTGTCAGTTTGCAAAGGCGTATCCTTTAAGAACATTACAGAATTTCATTGAAACGGACGCAAAGCTGATAGCTCCAAGCGTGGAGAAAATTGCAGACGAAGTATGCTACTTAAACAATGTGCAATTTACGCAAGAGCCTCTTGCGCAAATTCAATCTATTGATAACAAAGAAATTACAATCACGAAAGAACCTCTTGCACAAATTCATAATGTTGCCAGAACCGTATCCGACATTTACCGTATGGAAATTAAGGATATAGAAAACATATTTATGGCATCACCTGTTGCAAGAACCAATTGGGCGAGCCATGTGATTATGCTTAACAGTTCGCTTCCATTGGGTGTAAGCTATTGGTACATGAAACAGTCCGTGGAAATGGGCTGGAGCAGCATGTTCTTAAAATACAAATTGAGACCAACTTATATAGCAGACAAATCAGCAACAACAAAGTAAATAACTTTACTGCCACGCTTCCTGCAGTTGAAATACTTCGGGATGTCTCCTACAGCTTGTCTGCCGCTTTCCGCAGCCTGTCAGCAAGGTCGCATAGACCTCCCTTGAATATGGTAAGTTCCTCTACTGTGAATCCGCCTACGCCTCCGTTTCCATCTATGCCGTTAAGTTTGTTGTAAAACCATGATGCGGACCTGTCGAAATAGTTGTGCGCAAACTCTCCCCAATTCAAATTAAGGTCAATGTCATCTAGTTTCTTTCTTATTCCGGAATTCTTGATGGCTTCAAGCCTTTTGTTTGTCATTTCCATATCTGCTGTATTTTATGTCCGCCTCTTGTATTTCAGCCAGGGGTTTTGCTGCACAAAGATACTGTGAAATTTTATAGTATGCAACCGTAGAGTATAGTGTAAGCGTCTCTGCGAGTCCGCAGTGGAAATTTGCGCAACCTGTAAGTCGCTGTGTGATAATTGTTTAACCATTTTCAGAGTTGTGAAAATGCCAACTCTGAAAATGGTTAACTCTTTGTTGCTCAGCGATTTACTGGTTGCGCGTCCTGTATCGTCCAAGCTGGGCAGCGTCATGACCCGCGGCGAATTGCGAAGCACCCTGAGCAGAGCGGGCCTTTGCCGCTGTCGATGATTTAACAGGGCGTCATCTGACGAACCAAGGCATCATCAGATGCCGGGCCGGAGCTGGCGGGCAGTGCTGCAACGCGTCGATGGAAAGCCCGTAGGCCCCGATGTGCCACCTTGAAAAGGGGGTTAGGGGGATTAAATAGGTTAGGGGGATTTAACAAGTCGTCATCAGACGACCGGCCGGGTCC
>ULTU01072754.1_pt1 | contig 16170 bp, 5 predicted proteins | sample 1957861 | NCBI WGS metagenome assembly ULTU01 (sample SAMEA4835742, study PRJEB28245) | human gut metagenome | biome: gut microbiome; material: fecal sample | place: Denmark | collected 2008
AGAATTTTGACTACTTAAATAGGAAGAATGGAGAAAATAATGGAAAGTAAAAAATTCAATTGGAACAAATTATTAAACGGACTTATTGCTGGTATTGCTATTATACTTGCAAGTGTTTTTATTGGACTATGTTTTATTGTCCCTACTACAACTAGTGTTAAGGCTAGTTTGAAAAAATCGGACATCGAAAGTGCCAATATTTACTTTAAATCTGCCAAAACCAAGATTCGAAAAGCATCTAGTTATGACAAAGTTAGATTACAGGGTTTTACTCAGAGTAATGACAAAAACTACTTTTATTCATACAACTACAATTACGATAGTACCGCAGTTAATTTGTATTCAAAGACCCCTAATTCAAACATTTTGAGTAGTTACTCAAATGATAAAGGAAATGTTTATTTAAATACAAATGACGGCACTGTTCAGTTGTATGAAACTTTGAAAGATACATCTTCAAATGATATTACATACACAGACAATACCTTCATCTCCACTAGGGCGACTTCATTTTTAAATGAAAACTCATCTAGTATTGAAGATATTTTCTATGATGAAATTGATGATGGGGACTTTGTTTTGATTAACAACTATGAGCCACATTCCGAACCAACAAATAAGTTTGATGTTGAAAACTTTTATATGTCTTTTGGAACCCAATACATAAATGGCGAAAACTCCACCACTCCAATTCACGAACTTTCTGTTCAAGGTATTCTCTATGCCAAAGACAAAATGCACTATTTGTCTCTTAACGAACCACAACAAAGCACTCTAGAATCTGGACAAAGAGCGAGTTACTGGTATCAATACTTTGACCTTAAAAGTTTGACAGCACATGTTACTAGCGACCCAGCAAGCGACACTTATGATATTCAAGACCAACAAGGAAAATATGTAATAACCTTTGAGTTCATCAAATACATTCAAAATGCCAAAGGCGAGTTAGAACCAAATACCGAAAGACAAACATTTACTTATACTTTCTATCTATTAGACTCAACAAACTATGACATGTTGCCTAGCATTACAAATGCCGAACTTGGCAAAATGCAACTTAACAATTCACTCAAGGAATACTTTTACAATTACAACACCGACTATCCTTACATTACATATGACCCAGAAAGTTTCAATGTTTCTTATACAAAAGAAAACAGAGAAGTAACCGAAAATATTACTTCTACCTATGCTTTAAAGAGTTATAGTTACAACGGACGCAACTACCCACTTGGAATTATATCTTTCTATAACAATGGTTCAATCAAAAAACAAGTTTATATTTTAACTTATTACAATACCGACAAAAATTTGGTTGAATATTTGTATTTAGCAGACAATTCAGGAATTCAACAAAACTTAAATACTTCTACTTATGAAAATATATTGAGTTTAGTAAACGATGACACCCTTAAGTTTGAATACAAAAAGACCCAAGTTTTGAGTGTTTCAGAAAATGGAAACGTAACCACCTACACTACAAAAACTTATTTGTCTTATGATTACAAAAATCGTGAACTTTCTCAAAGTACAACCGAGCCAAATGTTACAAACACAACACCTGATAGCACAAGGGTAATCAAAGTAACAAAAGATGCAAATAAACTAAAATATGAAATATCTTATGATAACGGTAATTCTTTCAAACCAGTTGCAGAAATTTCAAATGCACAAACCAATGTTGATTTAACAAAACTATCAAGTGAAAATGGTGTGACCCTAAACAAAACAACTTTGGAAGTTGTAAGCACCGACATTACTACTTCCACTGAAACAACTTGGTCAAATTACAAATTAGTAGTTGACAGCGAAACAAATTCGACCAAAATTACAAAAACATATTATTCTCTAAATGACACTAAATTAGTTTCTCAAGATATTTCACTTGGCGAAAATGGAATTTTGAATACTGTTGGAACTTTTGATATTTCTGACCCAATCGACTCTGAACTAACTATTAGATACACAGTATCTCATGACACAACCGAATCGAAAAACAAAGTATCCAAAGTAGAAATAATTAGCCACATCTACAAAACAGAAAATGTAAAAGAAAACTCACATGCATTAAATCTAATTGAAAGCCTTGACAAAATCGAAATAAATGTTGATTACAGACTTGAATTTGATACTTTGGGAGTATATACGTTCAACTACAAATATATGTGCTTGATTAACAATAACGACACTCAAGGTTATGACTCAGTTGTTAATAACACAGAAAGTAGCACTAATATTTTGAACATCAAAGAAGTTAATCTCAACAAACTAACAAGCACTCCCCCAACTACTACTCCAAACGACAATAATTCTCCACTATATCTAAATGTTTGGGGATACATAAACGATTCAAATGCCCAAAGCATGGCAAATCAAGTGACCCTTAATGGAGTAACTTATGTATATGATTCAAAGGCAACTAGCGAACAACTTTCTATTGTAGACGATAGCCAAAAAATAACTTTGAACACTCCTTACGAAAATTCAACAAACTTCCAACTTGGCGACAAGACCGTCAAAACAACAACTTTCACAGTTTCTACTGATGCACAAGGTCGTCAAATTTTAAATATTAGATATGAAATTGGTTCATTGTACAAAACGATATATACAACAAATACCACTTACCAAATTTCAAATAATATTTCAAGTGACAACGGTTATATTTTAAATACAACTACCAAAACAGAAAATACTTTTAACTTAGCCATTGATAGTCCTAATGATTCAGGTAGTGGCAATTTGGGAAAAATTCCATCACTTATAACAAATCTAACAGGAAAAACTACAACTACCGCAAGTTATTCTCAATCAAAACCAAATCTAAATGGAGATATCTTGCATGTATTTGGTTCGGAGACTTACTTTAACAAAGTTTCAAATTACTCAGACACTGGTTATAGCAAACTAAAACTCGTTGACTCAAAGACAAGCAATTTCTTTGAATCAGACATTACAAAGTATGTCCTTAAAGCAAACGACCCAAGATTCAACCTAAATGGCAAAGAAATTAACGACACAAGCAAAACCCTACTCGAAAATGGATTTGCTCCACAAAAAGGATTTGTAAATGTTGCAATTAAACAAGAACAAGGTCTTAATGCAAAAAATATCATTGTCACAGACATAACACCTGTATTTTTCAAAAACTTGTCTTCACTAATTTATGAAAACAAAGTATCCAAGAGTTATATCTATAGATACCCTGATTACAAAATTAAAAGTGACGGAACAATTGATTATGGTACAGCAGTTACTGATATTTACACCAAAGACACCTATTGTCAATTTGATGGATTGTACGAAATTGTGGTATTTTATAAATACGATGGCTACAAATCATTGACTGACAAATCTTATGACAATACTCTATTCTGTCAATATATAACATTTATTATCGACAACAGTTCTCCTTCTCTTAGTGTCAAAGTTTCCGACGACGAAGGAAATTACAACACAGACTTGGGACTTAAAAAATTCACAAACAAAAATGTTGAATTGTCTTGGAATATTCCAACTTACTTCAAAAATGATGTTTATTTGGATATTGAGAGACTTACATTTGACGGAATCACTGCCAATAACTTTGTTGCAACTTACAAACAAAACAACATGACCGCCACCGGAAATCAAAATTATGCAAAAGAGATAACTCAATTTGTACGTGACGAAGAAAAAGGCAAATACTACGTATACATCACATCAAAGCAATTTTTTGATAGCAATGGTGACTATAGAGTTACTTTGCATTATAGTTCACGTGGTGCATCTACTGTAACTCAAAAGTTCACAATCGACAAACAAAACATTAGTGGTCTAAAAACCCTACCTGTTATACAAGTACTAAATAATAGCACTGGTTATGCGGTTAATAATTTGTTAGAGACATCTAACAACCAAATTGTTAATTACAACTTTACATTTAGGTATGACCCAAAATTGAGTAAAGCCAAAATCTATACTTACTGGTATCGTATTGATTTGATTAAGACCGATACATACAACGAAAAAGTTGATTTAAGTAGTACTCAAAGCGGAATTACAACCGATTACAAGGTTAATGGCTATAATATAGAAAGTATATCTTCGGCTAATCAATATCTTTATAATTATGACACAAGCGACGATGTACTTGCTTCCAACTACTTCTCTTCAAGTTCGAGTTCAATTTACTTATTCAAACTTGTTGACGAAGCCGGAAACGAATGTAGATATGTCGTATTCTACGATACAACTACACCGGGTTATGTAATTTCCCCTACACCTTTGACATCATCTAATATTATTGCTGATAGTGCTATTGTTACTTTCGGTGATTACAAGGCTATCAAAATTTCAACTCCTGACAAAGAAGTTAATGATAATACTCAAAATTATCAAATTGACTTAAGTACAAAACTTGATAACTACACCAAAGCTCAAAATCTTGATAAACTCAAAGAAACTTTGTGTTATATCAATTCATTCAAAGATGAAAACAACTTTAATAATACATCTGTTCAAAACATTGACGGCACATATTATTTGTTGCTTCCATTAAACAAAGTAACTATTCAGGACAAAACTTTCGGCGTTAGTCAAAGTTTTGAAAATTCAATCCCTAGTGAATATTACTTCTTCCCAAGCAATCCAGTAAAAGATAACAAACTTAAACTACCAAAAATCAAAAACAATTCAAATGGAACGACATCTCCAGACGGGCATACCTTAGTTGACATAAATAGTGTAAATTACACCAAAATTATGAACTCTAACAATGAAGAAATCAACAAATTTATGCTTGCTACTAGTTCAAATAGAACATACAATGGTGCTATTGGTTCGTTTGAAAATGGTGGCAGTTATGAGTACGAAATATTTGATAAACTCGGAAATAAGACTACTGGTATTATTTGGATTAATCCAGACAAGACTCAAACTCAAGGTTATGGTATATTTGATGTCAAGACCGCTGAGGACAATTTGAGTAATGTTGTAGGTCTTGGCGACTCTGGATCATTCTCTGCTTCCAAACTTTATATTAGTTCAAAACAAAGCAATGGTTCAAGTATCCCTGACTATACTTTGACATATAAATATTATCAATTCAGTCCAAGTTCATATGTATCACTTCATCAAGATTATAATTTTGTAAGTGCAAAAACTTTTGATAAAAACAGCGAAAATATTCCTAGTGATTTGAAGATTACTGGCGAACAAAAATACATAGTTCTTAACTTTGTACACAAAGTAACCAAAGAAAACAAATCATATTATATTGAAATTAATGATGAAATGGGTGTAAGTATCCCACAACATAGTTATCCATATGAATTAGAAGGTACTTATCCACTTGTAGATTCAAATGGTAGTCCAGAGCATATTTATTCAGACAATGTTAGTTCTTATGTCAATCCAGAAGAAGCCGATAGAATCTACTCTTCAATTTTAAATCCAAATGCCGACGAAACGGGCAGAAGCAATAGTTCTGTTACTCAAGAAGGTTTGTATGTATTTAAACGTAAATACAATAAACAACTTGATAGTGCCGTGCTGGGTGAAGATAGACAAATTCTTTATATTGCGTATTACGTTGATAGAACTGGAATCATAAATGTCGCAACTCTTAACTCTTTTGATAATACAACTAGTCAAGATTTTGGATTTATTCTTGGTAGCGATTACAAGAGTGATTATGAAAAACTCAAAAAACATATTGATGCTAGTTCAATTCAAAATTCTCAAACACTAGCAAATAGTAGTTCGATTGGTAGCAATTCACACTACTCTAGTTCAAACTTGTTCTCAACGAACAAAATTCAAGTACAATATAACTTGTTTGCAGACAAATACAACTTTGATGCATTTGTCAAAACCTTCAATACACTTAATTCAGACCAAACTGATAGTATTACTCAAGCCAAACTTAATACTTTCTTGTTCAACAAAAATCATTTTGCCAATAAAATTTACAAAGTAAATCTTACTATTGCAATTGGAATTGCAAATGGCGAAACTGATATCTTAGACGAAAACAAACAAATTGATGTTTATTACAATACAAAAGCTTTAAGCACATATGTCAAAGGCATGTACAAAGCTTCGGATAATTCAAGACTTAATAGTTACAACTTCTACTTTGAAGACAACTATTCAAGTCCTTACAAGATTTATCTCAAAGACAGTAGCGGTTATAATAAGAAAGACGGCAAAAATGTAATAAGCAATTATCAGTCAAATGAATTAGACTTGTCATTCTCAATCAAACACACTGCCCCAGAAGGCGATATGTATGGCAAATATTATGGCAGACATGATTATGACGAAGATAAGTCCACAAATCATAGTATTCCACTTGCCGAATACACTGACGAAAATGGAAACACCGAGATAAGATACAACTTGCTTGGAAAATATCTAAGCGAAGGACAACTTGACAAACTATCTTCTTCCGAAAATATTTTGTCATCAATCTCTACTCCAAATGGTCAAGTGGTCAAACTAAGTAGTACAAATAACGAATCTTTGATATTTACTTTCCAAATAACCAAAGACGATACTCAAGCCCAAATTGACCCAGAAAATATCCAAATTTACAAAGGTTCAATCAGCGAGTCTAATTTGATATTTAATAGAGTCAAAGGAACTTGTAATGACAACAATGGCACAGCACTTGTCAAGGCAGACAGGATGCAGTCTTCGTACTTTGCGAATGTAATAGATGGAATAACTTATCATGCGATTGTTATATTTGATAACAACTTAGATGAAATTTTGAACAAGGGCGAAGAAGAATACTCCAAATATAGATTGCTTGATAGCGCACAAAACAATGATAGCGAAACATACTTTATTGTTCTAAATTATATTGGCGACAAGGATAATTACATCAAACAAGACAATTTGGGAAACAAAAATTCATACTTCTCAACAACTTTTGAAGTAACTGTTGATAGAAACAAGCCAATTTATAACTTAACTAAACTTATGAGTTTGGATAAATACGTTCAAAATAACTCAAAGACCACAAATCTAACAAATTATAAACAAGTATTTGAGTCTTACAAAAACAGTTATAATTTTACTATTGACGAAGATTATGACTTTGAAAGAAGTTATTTGGAAAACTACTTCTTTGCACTAGATTACCGCACAGATAGTAGTTTTGAATTTGAACACATTGACAACCTTGATAACAAGGGTGGAATTTACATAAGAAAGTTGACAAACAATACTCCCGGAACATATAACTACCCTAGCAATTACAAGTTCTCAATTACTCCAGATGATTACAAGGCATACTACGAAGCAACATACTTGCCAGGTCATCCACAATTCTCACCTAATAGAGCCACTCCTTTAACCGCTTATAGTACAGACACAATTGATGTTGACAAATATTATTATATTCCATTTGATATTTTCGGAATTGGTATGTCATCTATCAAAGTATCTGACTTGGTATCAACACCAACAAAAAAGAAGTTCTTAGAAGTCAACAACTACTACGAGATTTTGGAAGTAGACGAAGCAGGAAACTATAGAGTTTATGCGGTATACCTTCCTGACTATGAAGCAACTCAAATTAAATATGAATACAAGATTAACAATAACTCTGGAGTTTCACAAGGCACAATTAATAGCGACACCAACACCGTTATTAACTTGTCTGGTATGAACTTTGGACTAACACAAATCAAGACATTCGATTATTATTTGAGAGCTAACTTAACTATCACATCTGACAAACTTAACGAAACACTTCTTATAACTTACGAACCAAACGAAAGACGCATTTATGTAAGAACCACAAATGGTTTGATTCGTGACAAAATTGACAATGTTTCACTTGACGATAGTACTATTAAGTTTATATCTACAGTTAATAGTCTTATTGAAAATTACAATAATATGGTATCAACTAAGGGCAGTAATTATTACACTCAATATGGACACTTAATTCAGATTGATGTTGTCGACAGAATTGGTATCAAATCTCAAATATCTAACGAAAGATTATTTGATTACGAAATTACATATAATGTTGCCGGAAGCATCTTGTCCCCTACATTTAAGAATAATCAAAACACATTTACCATGACAATACCTGCCAAAACCGGTACGACACACATTAAACAAGTAAGAGCATATGTGTTTGCTGGTGGCTGGTCTCCAAAAGACCCAGATGAACTTAATAATTCATTCTACAAGACCGAAAGTGAACTTATTAAGGGAACAACTTATACCCTTGGCAAAGGCGTTTATAAATTTGAAATAATTGATAATTTTGAAAGAATTAATAATTACTTCTATGAATTTGGTTCAACTTCAAGCCAAGCTGGCGGATATGTAAAATATAGTGATAATTATGTAAAACACACCGACAATTACACATATACAGGAAAATCAGCCAACTTTGTATATGACAATCATGTCTATGATATATACATCAAATACATTGGCGATACTCGTGAGGAAGGTGTGAGTTATTCTGACGACGATATTAATCCAAAAATTATCTATAGTAGCAATAAGTCATATAGTGATTCCGAACTTAGCGTATATGGATTGTCCGTTGCAACAATCGACAATATTACTACAATCACTCTTATGGGTGTTACTGATTTAACAAAATATCACATCAAGACCATTCCTGCCACCCTATCTGCAACTTATAACTACACTTGGGGAATGGAAAACACAAACAAAGACTTGTTAGTATATGATACAAAACTTGCAATCTATACAGGCGTCCAAGATGTTATTGTTCGAAATTCTAACGGTAATACTTTGGATACAAATAGTCACCTTAACTTAAGCGAAGACTTTGAAGTAACAATGTCTTGGACAAATGGGTATAAACCAGAAAGACAACTCGACTTTGACTCCAAAGTAGTATTGAAAAATACAGATACAAACAAAGTTGTCAACATTAGTACAAACCATATTATAACCGATGCCGGCAACTATGAGGCATATGTTATAAATTCACTTAATACCAAGAGTCAGACCATTTCGTTTACACGAAGTGAGGGCGATATTGGAATCTATTCTGTATTTGCAATCAATAACAAAGTTCAAACCAAACTTAGTCCATCAGCCAAAGTTTCAACTATTGATTACAAAGACAACGAAGAAGGTGTGGACAGACAGATTATAGAGTTTAATTACTTTACTTTGCGTGACTACTTTAGTTTTGTTAATACAAATACAAATCTTCCAATTACAATAGAAGATATTAATGATTCCGAACTAAATATCACAGACATTGATATTGACAAAACTCAAGACAAATACTTAGAAGTACAAGTTAAAAGCGATTTGAATATATTTGTACAACTATATAGTCTAGGAATAGACGAAAGTCAAACACCTTATGCTGAATTTAGAGTATTTACAAAAAATGAAGACCAAGTCTATACTTATAGATTTATCAAAGTTTACTTTGTCGAAAATACAAGCACTATAGCATTTACAAAGGTTGTTTCAAACAAAGACGAAAATACTAATATTTACACAAAATCTAGTGCAATTATCAAACGTCCAGATACAGCACTTATTGTAACATTTGAGTTCAAAAACAATGACGAAATTTTCCCTGCACCAATTAGTGGAAACACAATTTATGTGGATAGATATTTCAATAATCAACTTGTTGAAACGCTAGTCTTTAATGATTTAGATGTTTCTTATCAAGCAACATTTACACTAAATCAAGTCGGTCTATATAGATTTGCAGTAAGAGATTTGGCAGGCAGAACCCAAACATTTGGAAATGCTACAAATCCAAGTCAATCACTCCAAATTTATTTGATTAATCAAATTCTATTTACTGTAAATGGTAACTCACCTATTAACAATCAAATATTCAACGATAATGTTAATATTAAGATTAATACCGAACTTGCAGGCCTTACACTTTATGATACTAGAGAGATTGGTATTACAGTTACCCACAATGGTCAATCTTCTGACCGTGGAAGTCAAACTGAATTTACCCTAACCGAACCTGGCTCATATACAGTTGTTATGACCGCAACAACCAAACTTTCAGATGACTCAACTCTTATCGCCGACCAACAAGTAACAACAACTTACAAATTTACAATACTCAAAACAAACATTGCTCAAAAGAGTTTTAATGTTTCCAAAGGTACAGGATTTGTAATTGACAAAATCTTTAGAATCAAAGATAACGAAAAAATTGAAATCACTGAACAGTACAAAAATAGTGTTACTATCAAGATTATTACAACCGAAGAAGTTCACTTGTATTCAGATAGCAATGAGTCCGAAAAAATCAAAGTTCTAAGCACAAATGATTACATCTATACCGAAAACTATAACCCAAGTTCAGCATACACCAAAGTTATAGTTAGAGATGAAAATCTAAATTTGTACGAGGGATATGTCAAGACTTCTAACATAACTGCATCAAAAGATAGTTTGCTATGGTTGTCAAGTGATAACGAAAGCGAAAGAAATTGTATATTTGAAGTAACCCTCAAATATTTCAATTCCAACATCAAAGGTTATGAAAGTTTTAGTTTTAACGTTTGGATTAATAATGCACTACCATCACTTATTTCAAGTATACCAGATGGAAATGCAACCAAAGATGTAATTACAATCAACTTCAATCCAGGAATGATATTCTCCCAAGTAGGAAAGAGTAAAATTCTTGTTAATGACAAGGAATATTTAGTAATTGATGAAAATAGCGAAAGAGTTGTTCAAACTATGACGATTAACGAAAAAGGAACATATGTAATCAAGATAGTTTCGGACGATGGTTCACTAATTAGTTCATACAAATTCACAAAGAACGACCCACTTAATCAAACAACCAAGATTATCCTTATCTGCGTTGCAATTGGTGTTGTAGTTCTTGTAGTACTATTCTTGTTAATTAGAAGAAAAGGTAAATATAGATAAACTTTCGTATCATACAAAAAGAAGAACACAAAATTTCGTGTTCTTCTTTTTTTGTATTTATATAAGAATATACAATTTTTAGAGACAAAATAATCTTGTAATTATATTTAAAATTCAATTATTGTATTTAATATTTTCCATATTGAAATATTGTAGCATTAACACAATTACAAGATTATGTGACATGAGTTTATTATAATTCTTTGTCAATAGTTTCTGCATTTTGTTGTTTGGAAACATTTGAACCATTGTCTTCAATGGCACTTGTCTTTTTGTCAGTTTCAATTCCTTGCAAGAAGTTTAAGTACTTGTCTATCTCTTCATTACGTTTTAAAATACTTTTATTTTCAATCAATGTTTTTCTTATGTCCTTTGTTCCTTCTTCACGAAGTTTTGCCATAATTCCGGGATACTTGCTAACAACCTTTTGAATAAATGTGTCAGTTGCACTTGTAATCAAATTCTCTATATTCGCAGTTACCTTATCTGTACCTTGATACAATACCTGATGTGCATTATAATTTATAGGATTAACCTTAACAACGTAGTCTCTATCACCATCAAATTCTGGCATCCTTGGTTCAACAGTAACCTTATACCAATAACTTGGCGGACACAACTCCCCGTCCTTGATAGAGTTATATTCAGCACCGGCTGTGACAGCACCTTTGAAAGGTGTATAACCACCGCTTGAAATTAAATAAATCGGTTTTGTATATGTGTCAGCACCACCGATAGCGCTTTCGCCCTGCAATGAAGTCTTAAAATAGTTCATGGTGGTTCTTGCAAGATAAATGTCAGCACCGCTACGTTTTGTGGCACGTTCTTCCATTTTTCTGCCAATATATGACCCTGTTGTTGCCGAATTGTTCCAGTTAATTGTTCTTATTCCTACTGGTTTGCGACCCAACAATTCGTCTTCGATTTGGATATTAACCAAAGCATCATTACAAACTTTTTTGTCAAGACCCAAAGCATCTTGCAAAATTCCAAGAACATCAACTTTGTGATTTTTGAGAATTCTATGTTCTTCAGTTCCTCTAACCATAGCAACAATTTTGCCATCGGTAGCCAAATCTTTTAGTAATGAATAAAAGTATGCAACTTGGTCTTTGTATGATAGCAACTCATTGCCACGATTTTTTGGAATGTATGTAAACAATCCACCATTCAAAAATAATATTGAATTATCACTTTGTCTCATAAGTTCAACATTATATTCAAGTTCGTTTAGATAAGGAATTCTTTTGCTATAACTCTGATTTAAATCTGTTCCTCGAGAACAAGCATATCCCATATCAACATTACTTATTTCATTAAGACCCAAACTATCTTTGTGCATAATGTAATTAAATAGATTTGGAGATGTTTTGTTAATATCAATTTTGGTGTCATCCAAAATCCTTTTTCTTATATCATCGCCTTTTTGTTTAACTTCACTAACATCAAAATATTCTTCATCCATGATTTCTTTCATATCAATCCCTCCTATTAAAATTCTTTTTCGTCATCTGTATCTTTGCTTTCTTCTAGGAAAGTAGATGAAGATTTTTTTGAATCCAAATAATTCAAGAATCCTTCGGGGATTTCTTTTTGGTTATCAGTTATGTTTTTTATTATTTCTTTTCTTGTTTTGTCTTCAAAAGTCTTTAGAGATTTGAGTAATTTAGTGATATCTTTGTTTATTTCAAGTCCTTGTTCACTCAAATTCTTTTGTATCACATTAGATGCTATAGATGCTTTTTCGCTTTCTATATTAGCATCAATTGAGTTGGTTGGCGAAAAAAACGCATAAGCAGGAACTATATCCGGATGTTTTACTCCAGTTGGAGAAACAATATTTTTGTATGGATTAGGCTGAGAACTAAGTGCAAACCAAACTGCAGTTTGTTTATAAACATTTGGAAGTGCTAGTCCAGCACCATATGTTCCACCCCCACTAGAAGGCAAAGACATGCATATTACGTCTTTGTAACACTGTTCACCATTCTCGTCGACACAAAGCGTTCTATCAGTTTTGATAGCATATTGATGAGTATGTCCAATTACACACATATCTGCATTATCTATGTTTCTAAGAAGTCTAAACGTTCCATCAATGTTTTTGATGCCAGTGCCATGATGTGTAACAATTCTACAATGAAATTTTCCATCACTGCTAAGTGGTTGTCTCAAAATTAAATCGGTATTTGCAAAGAACGGTGCAAAACTATTTCCAACACCTGCAATATCTGCAGCCATTTTTGTTGGAGATATTCCAACCGCTTTTGTAATTCTATCTTCGTGATTGCCACTATGCACAACCACAATCTTGCCACTATCTTCGAGTTTTTTGAACATTTTGACAAGTTTTAATTTATTTTCGCCTTTTGCAATTTTTAAAATATTCGAAAAAAAGTCAAGTTGGTCTTGTGGATTCATAACATCTTCATATGTATCTGATTTGCTTCCAACAATAGCAGTATTGAGTCCATCTCCCAAGAAAAAAATTACAGCATTTTCTTGACTATCGGCATATTTGAGATTTTCATAAAGTCCTTTTATATCAAAATCACTAGAGCCAATATGAGTATCGCTTATAAAACACACTTGCAAAGTGTCAAATTTATCGGAATAATCTTTAACAATACTCTTAATAGTTACATTTTTGTTATTATAAGCGTTATTTCCAACTATATCTATATAATTAGAAGTCAACTTATCCAAATCATTATTCTTAATCGACATATATTCCACCTATATTTTAGATTATACCTTAAGTTTACACCATTTTTGAATTTTGTCAATACCCAAACTTGTTTTGTACTCATCGTGTTTTTGTTTTAAGACAGTCAAACTGGCATATCTGAGCCACTTTTTAAGAGTCTTTTAAGTAAAAAAAAGTATAAATTATTTGAAAAAACAATCACACACCATTATTTTTTTTATTTCATAAAATAAAATGTCATTTAACTTTAATTTTAGTTCTGAAAGCAGGTGGCAAAATGTACAAAAGAAAAATTAAGTTAGACCAACTTTTTGTAGCAAGCGCAATAATTGTGGTGATTTTAATAACAATAATAACTGAAAATTCATGGTTTGCATGCGTTTGTGGAATACTGGGTCTTTTGACTATATTCTTTCAAGCAAAAGGCAAGGTCATAGGTCAATTTGTAGGAATTTTAGACAGTCTTTGCTATGGAATTTTTTCCTATACCTTTAGATTTTTTGGGGAATTTGTTGTCTATACACTTATACTTGTTCCTATCTATATTTATGGGGTGTTTTCATGGCTTTTCCATCAAAAAGATACTCACGTAACCCATAATAATCTAAGCAAAAAAGAATGGATTATAATATCCATTCTAGCAATTGTTTTTTGCGTACTATTTTATTTTGTAATGAGTTATGCCAAATGTGATGCATTGGTTATAAATGTACTTTCAATGACGTCTTTGACACTCGCAAATTATCTTTTGGCAAGACGAAACTTTATGGGTTTTGTATTTTTGATAATGAACGACTTGATACTAATTTTGCTTTGGAGTTTGACAGTATTTCAACGCCATGACGTTTTTGTAATGCTTATTTGTGCAATAATATATTTAATCAACGATATTTTTGGAGTTATCAGTTGGCTAAAAATTAAAAATCAAGAAAAAGCCTAATTTTTGTTATCCAATTTATCCAAGACTTCGACATCACATTCTGTATTGTAAAACTCATTCATGACTTGACGCATGCTTTCTCTCGAGCGTACTTTCAAGTCTTGAATACGTTCTTTTGTAGGCAAGTCGAGATTTGGATAAAGTGGTTTAAGAACTTGAATTGTCGCCCTGAATCTTCTTCCCCAAATCCTGTCCCACCTATTTGCAGGTTTAAGTAGTTCTACCATAGGAATAACTGGAACATTGTTTTTGACAGCATAGTAGAATGCGCCATTTTTGAACGGTCTGAGTTTTGTGTAACCCCGCCACATTGCTTGTTCGGGAGCAATATGGATAGGTTTTCCTTTTTTGAGATAATACTCAATAGCATTATCTAGGTTTTTTTGGTTGCTAAACTGATTAGACAAAGGCAACATCCCGAGTATTTTGATAGTGTATCCCCCAAATCCTTTTTTATTATTAAAAGATGCACCGATAAAATACACTTTTTTAAATACCGTTTGCTTAATACTTAGACTATCTAATAGCATTGAATGATTGCTTATTATCATCGCCCCTTGGTTTTTTGGACGCTTAAGATTCTTTCTGCCACGAATTTTGAGTCTATACGTAAAAAACAAAAAAAATGGGGCAAATATAAAAATTCCAAGCCTTAAGAAAAAATAATAGATTCTATCAATAACCCTATCATAAATATATCTGTGATTCGCTTTTTGTTCTTGAACAAACTTATGTTCTCCATCAATTATATCTACATCATATTGTTTTGATTTTTCAAGCCTTTTAATTTCTGCTTGATAGTCAGAATAGTTCACTTTTTATGTCTCCATATCTACATTTATATTATTTTACAATCTTTTGACAAAAAACGCAAAAAAATTTACACCCCTAACACAAAATAATATTAGACACTAATCTAAACTTGTAAATATAAATAAAAATAAAATCACTTTATAATTTTTTATCAAAACAATTTCCTTTACTAAATTACGTATTTGTTTTATACTAAGTATATGGAAAGAAAAAATGTTTTAATAACCGGCGGGAACGGATTTATAGGCTCACACGTAAGTAATAACTTTGTAGACTTAGGTTACAAAGTTTATGTGCTTTGTAGACGTGGAACAAGCAAAAATGTTAAGTTTAATGAGAATGTGGAATTAGGTAAAATTGAAGTCATCAAAGGTAGTGTTGTCGACTTTGATTATAATCAAATCAAAACCAACTTTGATTACATAATTCACATCGCCGGAGTTGTAAGCCCTTATGGAAAACTCAAAGACTTTATGAAAGTCAACTTTGACGGAACAAAAAAACTCTTAGACTTTGCTGTTACTCAAAAGAATTTAAAGTGCTTTACATATCTTTCGTCAACTGCAGTTTATGGATATTCAGGATATACACACCTAAGCGAAGACGCACCAAAAAAGCCTTTCAAAAATCCATATAGTATATCAAAGTTGAAAACAGAAAATTTAGTTCAAAATTATTGCAAAAATAACAACATAAATTTTGTAATAGTAAGACCTGGAAATGTTTTTGGAGAGTACGATTATACATCTTCAAACGAAATCTATTCTCGAGTAAAAAAACAAAAGATGAGCATTTG
>ULTU01100461.1_pt1 | contig 16163 bp, 18 predicted proteins | sample 1957861 | NCBI WGS metagenome assembly ULTU01 (sample SAMEA4835742, study PRJEB28245) | human gut metagenome | biome: gut microbiome; material: fecal sample | place: Denmark | collected 2008
AGGTTTCATTTTTCAATGTCCTACTTAGGGGTAGCATATCACATCATGCCCGGACGAAACCTCGTCCGGGCATGTTTATAAGTTCTAGGAGATCTGGCGAGTCCGCCATCTGTCATGCGTAGTGGCGGGTGATGATGTAAAGCTGACGGCAGAAGAGAGATACGCTGAAAAAGATCGAAGAAGCTTCAGCTTTCCGGCTTTTTCTCCGCGACGGAGGTGTCCGCCCAGGGCTCGAAGTAAAGCCGGCTGTTCTCGATTTTCTCTGTCATGTCTTTTCCAGGGGCTTCGTCATAATGGGCATAGAGCTCGGAGCGTTTCAGCAGGGTACGAAAGCCCTCTACGAGCACTTCGACGGCCCGGTCGCGCTCAGACATGACCGGCATGGCCAGATTCGCTGCGAAGAGTGTGTTGGCATCGACATTCAGCGCCCGAAGGAGACAGACCAGCTGGTCCTGATTCGGGTGCTTCGGCGTGTTCTGAAACCTGCTTTTATAGGCGGTTTCAAACTGCGAGATCATCGCGCTCGGAATACCGGTGATCGCCGAAAGATCATCCTGCGTCAGATCCGCTTCGAGGCGAAGTCGTTTCAGCGTCTGACCGAAGATGCCCCAGTCGAAGTGATAATCCCGGTTGTTGTAGATCGGATCCTCCGTATATACAGTATTTTTCTTATGCTTTGCACGAGGTGCAGTCTTTTTCATAGCCATAGCGTACAGTACTCCTTGCTTCGCGCGATCATCACGCCCTATATCAGAATTCTATAAGCTGTGCGCGGATAAAGTAACTTGCTGAGCGGTATGGAACTATAGCTATGAAGTATAGTCCCTGCGAAAATTTCTATAGCAGAAAGCAAAAGAAAAGACAGCAACTTTACGGAAGAACTATACACGAGCAATTCTGTTAAGAGGATATGAAGAGCTGGAGGCAGAGACATGGGATGCGGATTCTGGGTGCGATGAACTGTTAAATATCTGTGAAATCAACCTGTGGTTTATTTACAAAGCGGATACAATTCGATAGAATATGTTTGAAAGCGAGGAGAGCTCTACCGTTTTCCTTTGCTCGACGCACTTTGATAAGTGAATATGGGCTAGTACCGGTTTCGACGGGGATGATGCAGCTTTAGAAGCTATCCGAAAGACAGTTGCGTTAAACTTCAAACCTAAATATAAACGCTAACAATAACGAATTAGCATACGCAGCCTAAGTGCTGTGTGGTCAGCCTTGGTGCACTCACACATCGAGAATCTGGCCTCATCTATGTGAGAAACGACGTTAAGAGTTTCTCCTCTTAACGGGCGTATCTAGAGAATACCGGCCATAAAAGGACGTGCACATCCTTTTGTGGTGGGGAATCCTTAAAGTGTACTACGATAGTAGAAGGAGAGGGAATTCATTTTCGGACACGGGTTCGACTCCCGTCTGGTCCATTAGTTTTAACTAACCAAAAGCGAGAACATGAAAGTAATATATTCTTTCGTGTTCTCGCTTTTGGTGTTTAAAATGGTCAATGTTCATAAATAATCAGAAAAATAGACATAATAATAAGTTATATCGACGAAAAGTAGCGAAAACTCGAAAACGCTTTCAGATTTCTGACATTTTTCTGTCGTACTGTGTTAAACTAGATTCTGTTCTTTTTTAAGGGGGTGACGAGTGCTGTTTTAATTGCCAAACTACCAGCACTGGTCAAATGTAACCTGTGGATGGTGCAGAATCAGCTCTGTGCCGTTTAAAACAAGGAGGCTATTTCGTATGGAAAAGTTTTTCAAGCTGAAAGAAAAAGGTACGGATGTACGTACCGAGATGATTGCCGGTATCACGACATTCATGACCATGGCCTATATTCTGGCCGTTAACCCGAGCGTCCTCGGAGCCACTGGCATGGACTCCGGTGCGATCTTCACGGCGACAGCATTGGCATCCGCGATCGCATCGTTCTGCATGGCATTTCTCGCAAATCTTCCGTTTGTACTGTCAGCAGGTATGGGACTCAATGCTTACTTCGCGTACACCGTCGTTCTGGGCATGGGCTACTCCTGGGAGGTTGCGCTGACCGCTGTATTTGCAGAGGGTCTCGTCTTCGTCCTTCTGTCGCTGACGAACGTTCGTGAGGCGATCTTCAATGCGATTCCGCAGACACTGAAGTACGGTGTTTCCGTCGGTATCGGTCTGTTCATCTGCTTCATCGGTCTTCAGAACGCCCACATCGCAGTGGATTCTGCCACACTTGTGACCATCTTCAGCTTTTCACAGTCCGTAAAGGCCGGTACCTTTAACTCAGAGGGTATCACCGTACTGCTGGCACTGATCGGTATCGTCATCACCGGCTATCTCGTCATCAAGGGTGTAAAGGGTAACATCCTCATCGGTATCTTCGTGACCTGGATCCTCGGCATCCTGTGCCAGCTGGCAGGCATCTACGTACCGAATCCGGATGCCGGCTTCTACAGCCTGATCCCGTCCGGCGTCGTTTCCATGCCGGCATCGATCGCACCGACCCTGTTCAAGTTTGATTTCTCCATCATCGCAGAGCATCCGCTTGACTTCTTCTCGGTACTGTTCGCATTCCTGTTCGTCGATATCTTTGATACACTCGGAACCCTGATCGGCTGTGCTTCCAAGGCAGACATGCTCGATGAGGATGGCAAGCTTCCGGAGATCAAGGGCGCACTGCTCGCAGACTCCATCGGTACCATGGTAGGTGCCTGCCTCGGTACGTCCACCATCACGACCTTCGTTGAGTCCAGCTCTGGTATCGCAGAGGGTGGCCGTTCCGGTCTCACCGCGGTCGTTTCTGGTCTCTTCTTCCTGCTCGCACTGTTCTTCTCCCCGATCTTCCTGGCGATCCCGAGCTTCGCGACCGCTCCGGCACTGGTAATCGTCGGATTCCTGATGATCCAGCAGGTTGTAAAGGTAGAGTGGGATGACCTGCTCGAGGCGATCCCGGCATACATCGCGATCTTCGCTATGCCGTTCCTGTATTCCATCTCCGAGGGTATCTCACTCGGTATCATCTCGTACGTGCTGCTTCACGTACTGTCCGGAAAGGGCAAGTCCGTGACACCGCTGATGTATGTACTTGCGATCCTTTTCGTACTGAAGTACATCATGCTGTAATACTTCGCTTTACCACCGCCGGGGCGCTTGCCCCGGCGGTTTTTTGATGTTATAGTTAATAAGTAAAAAACTGAACAAAGGAGGATAAGTATATGGACAGTTGTGATAGTGGAAGTCGAAGTACACAGAATGATGGATTCGGGCTTGTATACTATATGAACGCAGAGCACTTAGGCCTCTTTTGCAGGCGTCTCGAGTGATTCGTACCGAATTGGTCGCTGATTGATGATGTGCAGCCTGGTATGCCTTTTTATATCGTGAGGCGGAGCAGCTGTAAAATCCATTGATTGATGCGCCCTTATATAGGATAGAAGCTTTCATCCATCGCTATGACTGAATTCACAACTTCTGATTGTGCACAGCTTTTGTGACGATGGATTTTTTGTGCCCTTTTTTCGGGGGAGAAAGGAGGCTTCATCATGATGAAGGAAGTTTTAAAGGAACCTGTATTTACCGAGGAGATCGTAAACATCGTACGCTCATCGCACTCCCTGGATGAGATGCGCGACGAGCTCCGCGGCTACCATGAGAACGATATCGCGCAGAGCTTCGAGCTCCTGAACCGCGCGGAGCGGAATCTGCTTTATACGGCGCTCGATGCGGAGTGGCTCGCGGAGGTCATTTCCTATCTGGATAATCCGTCCGAGTACATCGAGGAGATCGGGATCGTGAAGCTCGCGGAGATCATCAACGAGATGGACGCGGATGATGCGATCGATCTCTGGGAGGATATCGACGAGAGCGTGCGCGTCAAGCTTCGCCCGATGATCGATGACGAGACGAAGACAGAGATCCGCCTCATCAATTCCTACGACGATGATGAGATCGGAAGTCTCATCACGACGAACTATATCCGCATCCGCCGGAATCTGACGATCCGCCAGGCGATGCACGAGCTGATCCAGCAGGCCGGTGATAATGACAATATCTCCACCATCTATGTGGTGGATGACCGCAAGCGTTTCTGCGGCGCCATCAGCCTGAAGGACCTCATCATTGCCCGTGACAACGTGCCGCTCGAGTCGATCATCAGTGATTCCTATCCGTACCTGATGGACCACGAGAAGATCTCGGAGAGCATCGAGAAGATCAAGGACTACGCGGAGGATTCCCTCCCGGTGCTGAACCAGGATCACCGGATCGTCGGTATCATCACGGCGCAGGATGTCACCGAGGCCGTCGACGACGAGATCAGTGAGGACTACGCAAAGCTGGCAGGTCTCTCCTCTGAGGAGGACCTGAACGAGACCACGCAGGAGAGTGTGAAGAAGCGTCTGCCATGGCTCGTCATCCTGCTCTTCCTCGGCATGGTGGTGTCGTCAGTGGTCGGTGCCTTCGAGGGCGTCGTGGCGATCCTCCCGATCGTCATCTGCTTCCAGTCGCTGATCCTCGACATGGCCGGTAACGTCGGCACCCAGTCGCTCGCGGTGACGATCCGTGTGCTCATGGACGAGAACCTCGATGCGAAGGATAAGTGGCACCTGATCGCAAAGGAAATGAAGGTCGGCTTCTGCAACGGCACCCTGCTCGGTGTGTTGTCGGTGATCTGTCTCGGCGTGTACATCGCGATGTTTAAGGGCTACACCTTCGGTACGGCAATGCTGATCTCCGGATGCGTAGGCATTTCCCTGCTCGTGGCGATCGTCATCTCGAGCCTGGTCGGCACCCTGGTCCCGATGTTCTTCCATAAGGTGAAGGTGGACCCGGCAGTGGCGTCCGGTCCGCTCATCACGACGGTAAACGACCTCGTGGCGGTTGTGACTTATTATGGTCTCGCATGGCTGCTCCTCATCGAGATGCTGCACATTGTATAAATTGGAATTCGCATCTTGCGCATGAAAGGAGCGTCGCATATAATATTTTAATGACAAAAATCTTCCGTTTTATATCATTTAAATAGAAGAATGTATGCTAGCAAAGGAGCGTTATGGCAAAAGAACTCGTCGTCGTACTGGACTTCGGTGGACAGTACAACCAGCTAATCGCAAGACGAATTCGTGATCTCGGTGTCTATGCCGAGGTGCATCCGTCTTCCATGGGCCTCGATCAGTTGAAGGCTCTGAACCCGAAGGGAATCATCTTTACCGGCGGACCGCAGTCCGTGTATAAGGAAGAGTCCCAGCATATCGACCCGGCCATCTTCTCGATGGGTATCCCGATCCTCGGCATCTGCTATGGTGCACAGCTGATCGCGTATGAGCTCGGTGGCGTCGTAAAGACCGCACCGGTTTCCGAGTATGGACACACGAAGGTGCTCGTCGATCGTCAGGATTCCGTACTGCAGGGCATCTCTGAGGAGACCACGATGTGGATGTCCCACACCGATTACATCGCAGAGGTACCGGAGGGCTTCCATATCATCGCCCATACCGCAGACTGTCCGGTGGCCGGCATGGAAGATCCGGCACGTCAGATCTACGCCGTACAGTTCCACCCGGAGGTTCAGCACTCCGTCGAGGGACACAAGCTCTTCCATAACTTCCTCTATAATGTCTGCAAGTGCGCAGGCGACTGGAAGATGGAGACCTTCGTACAGGATAAGATCGCAGAGATCCGCGAGACCGTAAAGGATGGTAAGGTACTGCTCGCACTGAGCGGCGGTGTAGACTCTTCTGTAGCCGCGACCCTGATGGCGAAGGCCATCGGCAAGCAGCTGACCTGTGTGTTCGTTGACCACGGCCTCCTTCGTAAGAACGAGGGTGATGAGGTCGAGTCCATCTTTGGACCGAACGGTCAGTATGACCTCAATTTCATCCGTGTGAATGCCGGACCGGAGTACTTCGAGAAGCTCGCCGGCGTGACCGAGCCGGAGCAGAAGCGGAAGATCATCGGTGAGCAGTTCATCCGTGTCTTCGAGCGTGAGGCGAAGAAGATCGGTGCCGTCGATTTCCTCTGCCAGGGCACCATCTATCCGGACGTCGTAGAGTCCGGCCTCGGCAAGGGCGCCGTGATCAAGTCGCATCACAATGTCGGCGGCCTGCCAAAGGATGTCGAGTTCAAGGAGATCATCGAGCCGCTGCGCCTCCTCTTCAAGGATGAGGTTCGTCGTGTCGGCCTCGAGCTCGGACTGCCGGAGTATCTCGTATACCGTCAGCCGTTCCCGGGCCCAGGTCTCGGCGTACGTATCATCGGTGAGGTAACCCCGGAGAAGGTACGCATCGTACAGGATGCCGACGCCATCTATCGCGAGGAGATCGCGAAGGCTGGCATGGACCGTCAGATCAACCAGTACTTCGCAGCGCTCACGAATGTCCGCTCCGTCGGCGTCATGGGTGACTTCCGTACCTACGACTATGCCGTCGTACTGCGTGCCGTTGAAACCGACGATTTCATGACCGCAGAAGTGACGAACATCCCGTTCGAAGTACTCCAGAAGTGCATGAACCGCATCATCAACGAAGTAAAGGGCGTAAACCGCGTATTCTACGATCTTACGAGCAAGCCGCCTGGAACCATCGAACTCGAATAATTTCTTAGAGGCTGAAACCCACGGATTTTCGCGGGTTTCAGCCTCTTTTTTTGTTCGGTGACAACCAAATGACAACCGGATAAAAAAATGGAATTATTCTTCCGAATAATTCCAACTTTGTATCAGTTATATCTAACGCCTAATCGGGCAAATTTTCTCTCGAAACAACAACCGGATAATCCGGTACGACAACTATATAAGGAAACGTTACAGGCGGGTTTTTCTAGGCCTTTTCGATGGCTTGGTATCTGATTTTTCTTCGAGTTTTTTGGCTGTAATCTCTGCAGAGACTTCTTCGATCCTTTTTTCAATTTCAGGATCTTCTGCATAGCCAAACTGTTTATCTGTTTCGATGTAATCAGGATATAGGCTTTTCCAGTCACTATATTCATCATCTAAAAGATGGCCGTCATCGTGAACTCTTCGTATATAGCTCCAGAGACGAAGACTCTGCTTTAACTGAAGGTAATTTAATTCTTCAGTTGGTGTGGCAGTTTTTTTCAGTGGACGCTGTACGAGATGAACTTCTCCGTCAACGAGCTGAGGCGTTAAACCATAGTAGTCTTCTAGATCGAACAGAATCTGTATTGCACTGAATACATTTGTTGGATCTGGATCAGCTAGCGCATGTTGATCGATTTCAAGTGCATCAGCAATTGTATGAAGTGTAACTTCATCTGGATAGCGATTACCAAGCTCGTAGTTTCGGATGGTGGATTCATTGAGCTGACATTTTTCACCTAACTCTTTTTGCGTGAGTCCCCTAGCTGTTCTGTACTTGCGGATTTTAGCACCTAACGGGTGAATGTATTTTGATTCGGCTGTTGCCATAGATTGCGTCCTTCTTTCTAATAATTTGTACAAGTCAAGTATAACATTACCAGTTCATAAATGAAATGTATTTTAAAAACGTGTTGACAGTTCAGAAATGAACTGATAACATAACTTATACAAGCAGTACAGATATGAACTGCTATGAATAAAAAATTAATAGGAGGTAGAAATATGGAAAAATTAAATACAAGACTAATGACTGCACAGGATGTAAAAGAGGTATTAGGCGTATCTGAGAGTAAGGCATACAAGATTATTCAGCAGCTTAATAGGGAGATGAAGAAAAAGGGATACTACACGATTAGTGGGCGCGTAAGCGCAAAGTATTTTTCTGAATGTTTTTACGGCTTCAATCAGTAAGCACTAAAGCTAGGTGATTAAAAATGGCAATTATTAAAAATGAAGTGACAAATACCTGGGAGGTTCGAACAAGATACCTAGACTGGACTGGTGCAAAAAAACAAAAAACGAAGCGAGGTTTTACTAGAAAAGCAGATGCCATTGAGTGGGAACAAAATTTTCAGCTTAAGTCTGTGCAAGATATTGATATGACATTTGGCGACTTTGTAGATATATATATCGAAGATTTGCAGCCTAGACTTAGGGAAAACACATGGAAGACAAAGGAAGCAATTATCAATAAAAAAATCCTTCCTTACTTTAAAGATAAGAAACTAAGTAAGATTTCTGCACCAGATGTCGTGGCTTGGCAGAACGAGATTATGAATCAAACAGATTTGTCAGGCGAGCACTATTCAAAGACTTACCTGAAGACAATTCATAATCAGCTGAGTGCCATCCTAAATTACGCAGTGAATATGTATGGTCTCAATGCAAATGTAGCTCGTAAAGTAGGAAATATGGGAAAAGAAGTTCCTAAAGAAATGAACTTTTGGACTCGGGAAGAATATGAAAAGTTTGCAGAAGCAATTGCGGATAAGGAAGAGTCATATATGGCTTTTGAAATTCTTTACTGGTGTGGTATCCGTCTTGGAGAATTATTAGCGTTGACGCCAGAGGATTTTAATTTGAAAGACAGTACGCTTCGAATCAATAAATCATATCAGAGATTAGGTGGAAAGGATGTCATAACCGATCCGAAAACTCCAAAGAGTAACAGAACCATTTATATGCCAGAATTTTTGAAAGCAGAAGTAAAGTCATATCTTAGCCATCTTTATAAAATTGAACCGAATGAGAGGATTTTTTTAATCAGTAAGAGCTTTCTCCATCACGAGATGGATCGAGGCGTAAAAGCTTCCGGAGTGAAACGGATTCGTGTTCATGATCTTCGGCATAGTCATGTATCGCTCTTGATAAATATGGGATTTTCTGCGCTGGCTATCGGAGAACGAGTCGGCCATGAGGCGCCGGAGATTACATATCGTTATGCGCACCTTTTTCCTACGGTACAGACGGATATGGCTGACCAGTTAAATAGAGAAAGGTTGGGATTTATGAATGTCTAAGAAGGTTAGAGATGACAAAAATAGATGGAGAAACAAAATAATCGCATTTCGACTTTCTCCGGAGGAAAATGAAGAACTTGAAAAGAGATACAAACTACTGGGATACCGAACGAAGCAGGATTACCTTATCGATTCTGTTTTAAAAAATAATGTCATTGCTATGGGAAATATGCAAATGATCTATCAATTCAAAAGGAATCTAGAAGAAATATTATCAGAGCTTCAGAGAATTGATAATGCAGATGATATGGGTGAGGAACTCATGACACCGATTAGAACCATGCTGGAGATCATGGAAGCAATTAAAACCCAAGATGATCCCAAGACAGAAGCTGTTCAAATGCCGGAGCAGCAATATGGCCAGATGATGCATCTCAGAAAATTACGGGAGTTATTATCCCTGGAAAAGGAGGATAAAAAATGAGCAAAGTGATCGCAATTGCTAATCAGAAGGGTGGCGTCGGAAAGACAACAACAGCGGTCAATTTAGGCGCAGGATTATCAACTGCTGGGAAAAAAGTGCTGATGATAGACCTGGATCCTCAGGCGTCACTTACATTAAGTATGGGTTACAGAGAGCCGGATAAACTGCCAGCCACTGTGACAAATGTAATTGATCAGATTGTAAATGATAGAGGAATAGATTCGAAATTTGGGATCTTACATATTACAGATAAGTTGGATTTACTACCTGCAAGCATTGATCTATCAGCGGCAGAGGTATCGCTGGTTAACGCGATGAGTAGAGAACTTGTGCTTCGTACATACATGGAGCAGGTACGAGTAAATTATGATTATGTACTAATTGATTGTATGCCTTCACTTGGGATTATGACAGTGAATGCGCTTGCTTGTGCGGATAGCGTACTCATACCCGTGCAAGCTGCCTACCTTCCAGTTAAAGGTCTGCAGCAGCTGATCAAGACAATCCATACGGTAAAAAGGCGATTAAATGAGCAGTTAGGCATCGAAGGCATACTATTTACGATGGTGGATCGTAGGACGACGTATGCAAAAGAAATCGTCCAGGAAGTGAATGACGCCTATGGGAAAGTTATGCCGGTGTTTCAGAATGAAATACCAATGTCAGTGAGGGCATCAGAAACAAGTCAGATCGCTAAAAATATATTTGAGTATGATCCGAAGGGAAAGGCTGCAGCTGCGTATCAGCAGTTGACAGAAGAGGTACTGAATCATGGTTGCTAAGCGAGAGAAGGTTCATTTTGAATCAGTGGAAGAATTATTAGGTGCACCTGTTGATAAAGATACTACATCCGAAATTCGTATCGATAAGATATTTCCATTTGAAAATCATCCGTTCAAGGTGCTTGACGACGATAAGATGCATGAACTAGTGGAAAGTATCAAATGCAATGGTGTATTGGTTCCCGTACTAGTCCGTCCGGATGATGAAGGTTCGTATGAGATGATTTCTGGTCATAGAAGGATGCATGCTGCAAAGCTTGCAGGGCTTGTGACGATTCCGGCTATCATTAAACCGATGACGAATGATGAAGCTACCATCGCTATGGTAGATGCAAACATGCAGCGGGAAGAGATACTTCCTTCTGAACGAGCTTTCTCTCTAAAAATGAAAATGGATGCGATGAGAAGGCAAGGCTCTAGAACCGATCTAACTTCGGACCATAATGGTCCGAAGTTAGCTTCAGAACTAGCTGGGAAAGATATTGGAATTTCAGGGACACAGGTAAAACGGTATATTCGCTTGACTGAAATCATCCCAGAGCTTTTGGAGTATGTAGATGTGAAAAAAATTCCATTTACACTTGCGGTTGAAATTTCTTATCTGGACAAGACAATCCAGGGATGGATGTGTGAATATCTTAAGGATAACGGATTTCTCAGGAAAGAGCAAATTGAAGCTGTAAGAAACGTCTCAAATCTATCTGATTTGACGCAATATGCTCTGATACAGATCATGAATGATGCGCTTCCGAAGCGGAAAGAGAATGGGAAAATTACGCTTTCGGAGACTAAATTACGCGCTTACTTTCCTCCACATTTTTCTAAGAGCCAAAGGGAAGAAGTTATCCTACAGCTTCTTAAGGTGTGGAGTACGGAGCACAATCCACAGCAGTAAGGAGGGACTATGGGTTTTGGATTTATAAGGAAGGAGGATGCGGATAGCTATAGCTTTATCCGAATTCCAAAAATGCTGATGACTGGCAGGGCTTTTTCTGAGCTATCCAGTCCATCAAAGATACTATATGGGATGATGATCGATAAAATGTCGTTATCATTGAAAAATAGGTGGCTTGATGACCATGGCCGAGCATTTATCGTGTATCCGGTAACAGAAATTCAGGCAGACATGAATCTATCAAAGCGAAAGACTCTAGATTGTCTTTCTGAACTGGAAGCCATCGGATTGATCGAGAAGCAGAAGCGCGGAGGTGGACTTCCAAGTATTATTTATGTCAAAAACTTTGCAACAGTATATGAAATGTAGAGGTGCATAAAACGACACTTCAGGAAAGGAGGAGGTTAGCGTGGAAGAGAAGCCAGTATTTAGATATTTCACTGGTAATGAGACAGATCAGTATACATATTATAGAATCCCCAAGATGCTCTTTACTAATGATTATTTTAAAGTACTATCTACAGATGCCAAAGTCTTATATGGCTTTATGCTTGAGCGAGTGGGCTTATCCATTAAGAACAAATGGTTTGATGACCAAAAAAGAGTGTATATTATCTGCTCACTTGAGGAGACGATGGAGGTTCTTAACTGTAAAAAAAACAAAGCCATCCGAATCATTGCGGAACTGGATGCAGAGAATGGCGTCGGATTAATAGAAAAAAAGCGTCAGGGGCAGGGAAAACCGACTAAAATATATGTGAAAAACTTCTTTATTCCGGTGGATAACTCCATTCAGGAGGGTTCTGAAGTTGGAAAAACAAACTTCAAGAAGGTTAAAAAATCAACTTCTAAAGGTTTAAAAAGTCAACCTCTAGAAGTTGGAAAATCAAACCCTAGTAATAAAGAGTCTAGTAAACCTGATTTTAGTGATACTGAATCTAATCCCTCCTCTCCAGAAGAAAAGGAGAAAAGCAGAACGGATGTTCTTGCCAATATGAACAGATGTTCACAGATGATCAAGTGCAATATCGGATATGATCAACTTGTGACGGACCATCCACTGGATAGAGATGTCATCAATGAGTGCTATGAGCTGATCCTTGAGACTGTGATCTCCGAGAAGGATAAAATTGTGGTAGGTAAGGACTGCTATCCAACTGAATATGTCAAATCTCGGTTTTGGAAACTCGAATATAGCCATATCGAGTATGTGCTGGATTGCCTGAAAAAAAGTACAACCAAGGTTAAAAACCCAAAGAAATATATGCTGGCGATTCTTTTTAATGCGACTGGGACCAGGGATATTCACTATCGGTTGGACGCAAACCATGACATGCATAATCCTGTTGGGCTTTAAGAGTACAAAATACAAAGGAGTTTATATGCGGAATGAAATATTTGCAACAGAAAAAAGGTACATGAGAGATCATGGAATATTACACATGGCAATGAAGTTGATTCTTTTTCCGATAGCCATCGTACTGACCATAGTCAATTATGTGTTTTGCTTTGCAGGAGGAGTGATATGTTACATGGCGAAATTTATGGCTGTTCTATTCGTCATGGGCGGAATTCTTCTTGTGATTTCAGAACCACGCAATTTTATGATGGGATGGCAGGCTGTACTGATAGGCGCAATATTTGGCGGAGTACCGATTTTTTTAAAAAACTTCGGATCAGCTATTCTTTCGGGTATTGTTGAAGTACTGAAGTCGATCTAGGCAGTCATCAACATACTGAGAAGCGTTTAGGAGAAGTCGTATCTGCATTTCTCCTTTTTTTCTCCGATAGTTCTCTAAACTTCGCTAAATGCACATCTTTTTTACTTTTTTTGTGTCTTTCGCTAAAACTACGGGTGTGCTATTATTATGATGGATTTACTGAAGAAAAGCGGATTTCATCAGTAAATCCATTTTTTCTGCAGAAATATAATTGAGTGGTTGAGAGCGCCAGCTCGTGAGTATCAGTTCACGGGCCTGGCGCTTTTCTTTTGCCCGTAATCAGGTGACGACCTGAGACACACAATAAAAAGAAGAGAGGATTTTTATGCATGGTAGAAACATTATGAATTTGTTTGATGAGCATGTTAGAGATGCAGCGAAGGGAACTAGAGGGCGATACATTATGAGGAAACAGAGGCGAGTCTTTGCGGTGCATCAGATTCAGGCAGGGATGATAGAGCCTGATGCACCATATATCGAGGAGGAACCAGGTACTTTCCCTTACAATTGCAGGACTCCTTGCTGCTATGGGAGAGGACGCAGTTTTTGCTGGCCTTGCATGAGGCAGATTTTAGACGCGCATAGCGCCAGTAGGAGGTGAGATATGGCACGAGGATATTTTCATAGAGGAGAGTCTGAGCAATACGCTTTTTATCGCACACCGAAAATACTTTTTACAGATCCAGAGTATGAAACCCTGACAGCATTAGCCAAGGTTTTGTATGGTGTATTACTGGATCGTGAATCGCTATCAGACAAAAATAAATGGGTTGACGATAGGGGCAGAATATTTGTCTATATGACAAATAAGACGATTTGCAGGCTCTTGCGCATTTCGGATAAAACGGCAACAAAGATTTTGGTTGAGCTCGAGGAGATTGATCTCATCCAGCGTGTCCGGCAGGGGCAGGGAAAACCGAGCAGAATTTATGTGAAGAATTTCCTTGACACGGAGCACATACGACTCATGACCAGTAGTAGTTCCGATTCTGAACTCGGAGAATCACCGGATCCAGGGTCGGAGGTTTTACGATGTAATGAAACTGAGACTATTCATACTGAGTGTAAGGAGACTCATCTAATCACTTCTACGGATGCGAAGAGAGAGGATAAGAGATTGCAGTATCGTCAGTATTTTATGGAGAGATTAGAGATTGATACCATGAAGCACCGCTATCCATATGACAGAGAGGTCATCGATGAAATTATGGAACTTATTCTGGATACCGTGTGTTCGACACGAAGCACGATCTGTGTTGCTGGCGAACTTCGTCCAATAGATATAGTTAAAAGCCGATTTATGGAGTTGAATTCAGAACACTTGGAATTTGTTCTGCAGAGTATGGCTGATAATACGACTCTTATCAGGAGCATGAAACAGTATCTTTTGGCGGCTTTGTATAATGCGTCACTGACAATGAATAACTATTACCGGTCTTTGGCACGCCATGATATGACTTGAGAGATGATTTTAGGAGGTATAGCGATTGACTAGGAGTATGTCGATTACACTGAATCCACTGACAGATGGGTTCGTAGAAAATGAAAATGATAAGGCCATGGTCAGAGCAGATGGTCACGCTCTGATTATTGCAACGGATGGTGCTTTTCGCCTTACAGATATGATGGAGGCGAAGCATATTATTGAAGGTCTTGGGACGAGAGGTGGTTCCATCATCCTAGGGGACGATGACTTTATCGTTTTGTTCAATGACGATAAGGCGTTTGATCTGGAAGAAGGCAGATTCTTTGTTGGCAGCATGCTTGTGATGAAGATCAGCGAAGATAGATTACTGCCACTTTCGGACGATGAGATCGTAACCGCGCAGGAGATGTTAGATGGGCGCATGGCTACATTTGTATCTGGAGATCAGCAGTTCTCGGCCTTAGTGCTTTCGTAAGCATATTATAAAGGTGATTTTATATGTTAAACGAGGAGATTTCAAAAGAGGCTGTTGGGCAGGCCACGAGAGCTACGGAAGATGAGGTGATGAAGCCCATCACTCATTTCATGACAGGACATTTTGTGAGGCCGACAGCAGACATGTTGGTGGATGACCTTAGGAGAGTTGTAGCAGCGCCGGGTGTGGCCATTAAAGACCAGTTTCATCCGGAGCACGGTGAGATGAAAGTGAGGGATCTTATTCGTAAGGATGAGGGAGCTCAGGCCATCGATATCGATGGTGCTGGTCTTCGTGACTTTAAGCGGATTGCTAACAAGTATGGCCTTGATTTCGCGATCGTAAAAAGCACGGAGCTGGATCCGCCGAAGTACTCTGTGTTCTTTAAAGCAAGGGATGCAGATGTCATTCAGGCTGTGGTGAATGAATATACCGTAAGACAAATGAAAATCCAGAAAGAAGGCCGACCGAGTATCCTTGCAAAGCTTAGCAAGCTTAAGAATATCGTTGCAGCTCTACCAAAGAAGGTCGCAGAAAAGAGAAAGGAGCAGGAGCGATGAACAGTAAGCTTAAGAAAAAGCTGATTCTAAACGTTCCGTATGCGGTTCTGGGCCTTTTCGCAACAAATCTTGGAGAAGCCTGGAGACTGGCGACAGGAAGCAATGCTTCAGAGAAATTACAGAGTCTAATCCTGGATGGATGTTTCAAGGAGGCATTTTCCAACATATTACCGAGCATCCATCCATTGGACCTTTGTGTTGGGGCTGCCGTAGCCGGGACACTTCGCCTGGCGGTTTATCTCAAGGGTAAGAATGCCAAGAAGTACCGTCATAATGAAGAATACGGCTCAGCCAGGTGGGGAACACATGCAGACATCGAACCCTACATCGATCCGGTATTCCAGAACAACGTCATCCTCTCGCAATCAGAGCGACTGACGATGAGTTCAAGACCAAAGAATCCGAAGTATGCGAGAAATAAGAACGTCCTGATCGTCGGTGGTTCCGGTTCAGGAAAAACCAGATTCTGGCTGAAGCCAAACCTCTTACAGATGCATTCCTCTTATGTGGTGACAGACCCGAAGGGAAGCATCATTAATGAGTGTGGGTATGCGCTTCTGAAGAGCGGTTATCGGATCAAGATTTTCAATACCATCAATTTCCATAAGTCCATGCACTATAATCCATTTGCTTATATTCATGATGAGAAAGACATCCTGAAGCTGGTAACGACTCTGATTGCCAATACAAAAGGAGAAGGAAAAAGTGGAGACGAATTCTGGGAAAAGTCAGAAAAGCTCCTGTACTCAGCACTTATTGGCTATATCCATTACGAGGCGCCGGAAGAAGAGCAGACCTTTTCAACACTTCTTGAGATGCTGAATTCGATGGAGGTGCGTGAAGATGATGAGGAATTTAAGAATGCGGTAGATCTCATGTTTGATGAGCTGGAGGAAAAGGATCCGGATCACTTTGCTGTTAGACAGTATAAGAAGTATAAACTTGCTGCAGGTGTTGTATGCTCTAAAAGACTTCTTAATCAAGCGGT
>ULTU01080551.1_pt1 | contig 16156 bp, 17 predicted proteins | sample 1957861 | NCBI WGS metagenome assembly ULTU01 (sample SAMEA4835742, study PRJEB28245) | human gut metagenome | biome: gut microbiome; material: fecal sample | place: Denmark | collected 2008
ATCAGTTTTTAACGTTTACACAAAACTTGAAACGGTCTCGCATAATTCTTTTCAATTTATACACTCCCTGTAAAAGATCCACTTCTTACAGTTTATTTTTATACTCTACATTATTTTGCCGAAAAACTTCCTAAATAATGTCCATCTGTTTCATCCATGAGATAATAATATGAACCATCTGTAATCAGACCACGTGCTACCATTCCATTCCAATGATAAAACACTATTCTCCCCCATGGATCATAACTAAATCCTTTATGATTCAATATTCCATTTTTATTTGCATATCCAAAATCTACACCATTGGCAAATTGGAACCAACCAGAATTTTCCATTTTCCCATTTGCATTCAAATAGTATGGATTGCCATTCACATATGTAATCTGATCCTTATAAATATATCCCTGTGAATCAAAATAGCATGTATATCCTACACTTGGACAATACTGAAATGCATTAAAAACTTCATGCCCATCTTCGTCAAAATAAATAATGTGTTTACCATCCGGATGATACGTCAACCTATCTTTCATCGGTGTACCATCTGCCTGTAAATAATATGTATAAGAACCGTCAAATGCAAACTGATTAGTTACCATCTGACCATTTTCATCAAATAATCTTAATTCTCCATCACTCCATCTATACCAACCTGGCGTATACCCAATTGAAACAAATGAAATATTGTTCTTTGTTGCATATTCCTGTGCAGTAGATCCCGTCAAACCATATATTTTCACTGACAAATCTCCCTTAAAAATATAACTGCCTAATTCTACATCAGGGGAATAAATCGTGACTTTATTCAATGACAAACAGTTTTCTAATGCATAATAGCCTATCTTTTTCACACTTTTTGGTATTACAATTTCTTTCAATGCCTGACATTTTTCAAAAGCATCAGTACCTATTTCTATTAGATTATTCGATAGTACAATGCTTTTCAAAGAAGTGCAATCCTTAAAAGCATAGCTATATATATAATTTACACTATTGGGTATTATAATACTTGTCAGCGAATTGCAACCACTAAATGCAGATTTTCCAACTGTAATTAAATTAGAAGACAATCTAACACTTGTTAATGAACTGCAACCATAAAATGCACTTTCTTCTATTTCAGTCACAGAATCTGGAATACTAACACTCGTAATATAAGATGCATTGCGAAACAAATATTCAGGTATCACCGTTTGTTTATTACTTAATTTCACTGTATTAAGATTCATACAGCCCGCAAAAATGTCAATACCTGCCGATTGTATATTTCCTTTTATTTCAAAATAAGATAAACTATTACAATTACTAAATGCCATTTGTCCTATTGTATTTACACTTGCTGGCAAAACAATGCTGGTAATTGAATTGCATTCTTTAAAAGATATATTTCCAATTTTTTTCAAACTATCCGGAAATACCACACTTTTCAACGCCGTACAACTATAAAATGCAGATGGCTCTATACTAGTTAAATTTTTTCCAGCAAAAGAAACGCTTTCAATATTTTTATTATACGAAAATGCAGAACTCGATATCTGGGTTGCTTTTGCCGGAATTACAACATTTTTCGAGTTTCCCTTATATCCCGTTACAATAGTTCCATTCCACGTGAAATCACTTTCCTGATTTGCAGTCACAGAATATGTTGATGTGTCTTCCATACTTTCTTCTATATAAGACTCTTCATCTGAAGAATTCAATGATTCTTCTGAATTCAAACTACTATCATTATTTTTACTCTCTGACTTAAATTCTTCCGATTGATTTTCAATTTCGGTTTCATGTTCATTCTGTTCCTGTTTTTCCGTCTCTATCTTAGTATCAACTTGTTCTTGTACTGTTGTTTCTTCTTTTTCCTGCGCATATACAAGATGTAAATTCATATCACCCAGTAACATCGTTGTCATGGCAACAACTGCCACTATACCTTTTACATATTTCATTCTCATTACTTTTATCCTCCGTTTACATTTTTTATAACCAACATACTTTCATATACCAAATTATAAATATGAAATAATATTACACTTGAAATTTGTCACAATATTCTGAAAAAAATATATTTTTTCTCTCAAACATTACTCTCCTAACTTACCATAACTTTTTTCTCCTTTCAAAATTATAATTTATTTAGCATACTGCGATACGCTCAGTACTACAAATAAATTCATCATCATTCTCACATTTTTTTTCATATATTAATTTCCCTCTGTCTTCTGACAATTACTTTCTAAAATATAGCGATATGTACCATCCTCTAACTGTACTACGCAAAAATTAACATTTTCTCCTTCATTATAAACCTCTCTGTAGACATTGAACTCTGTTCCATTTGGCACCTGTTCTACTGGTGATTCCTCTAAATAACTGGAACGATCATACAGATTTACCTCAGTACCATTTTCATTTTATACAATCACTTTATATATTACCTTTTCTAATTATTGCTTTTCTGTCTCTCCAATTGTTGTTTCTGTTTTCTCAACAACTTCTGTCCGCTTTTCAGTTTCTTCTGCTACAACTTTACTCTCTGTAGAAACCTCAGTGTCAACATTTGTACCTCTATTTTCACACCCTATTACTCCTAGCTTGCTTTCATTTTGCCACATTATTTACTGTATGTCAATAATTTATTTACATCCAGTAAATTTACGTGTACAGAAACTAATACAATCAATAATATAAACGTATATTAATAAGGAAGGAGGATTGATGTGGCAGAATTTATTGTGAATGCCAAAGATATCGGTATCAGAATTCGAAATCTACGTCTTAAGCAAAACAAAACCCAGTCTTACTATGCCGACTTATTATACATTTCGCCATCTTATCTGGCATTGATTGAAGCTGGCAAACGAATTCCAAACATTGATGTCTTAGTACGGATATCTACTATTGCCGATGTATCACTGGATTATATTATTTTTGGAAAGGATGACAGTCTTGACACCACGCAGAAAATTTTCGAACGATTGAGAAATTCTTATCCGGAAACGGATATAAAGAAAGCCTTAAAACTAACCGAATTTTACCTGAAGTTATCAGAAGAGACTGATTCAGATGAAACAATTGAATTATGAAGAATAATTATTAGCATATAGATAAAAAGGAAGCAACAGATTACTCTGCTGCTTCCTTTTATGTCATCGATATTATTACATAATATCAACGATTACTTTTTTGTTTTCTTTTGAGGCTGCTGCTTTCACAACAGAACGGATTGCCTTTGCAATGCGTCCCTGTTTTCCGATTACCTTACCCATGTCGGACTGAGCTACGCGCAGTTCCAATACGATGGCTTTCTCGTTCTCTGTCTCTGTGACATTGACCTCATCCGGGTAATCTACAAGTGATTTTGCAATTACTTCTACTAATTCCTTCATAGGTACACCTCACTATTTTACGATACCGGTTGCTTTGAAGATACGGTTTACGGTTTCTGTTGGCTGTGCGCCGTTTGCTAACCATTTCTTAGCCAGTTCTTCATTTACATGGTACTCACTAGGATCCTTAGTTGGGTCATAAGTTCCAATCTCTTCGATGCATTTTCCATCTCTTGGAGAACGGGAATCTGCAACTACGATTCTATAGAAAGGAGCCTTTTTCTGTCCTAATCTTCTTAATCTAATCTTTACTGCCATTACTGTTTCACCTCCTTGAATTATGCTATCCTAAGCAAATGCTTATATGTTAAAAAGGAAACTTGAATTTTCCCATTTTACCACCGCGTCCACGTCCACCCATAAGTCCGGGCATCTGTTTCATCATTTTCTTCGCCTGTTCAAACTGCTTTACCAGACGGTTTACTTCACTAATATCTACCCCTGCACCTTTTGCAATCCGGTGCTTACGGCTCGGATTCAAAAGTGAAGGATTACTTCTTTCCTTCTTTGTCATGGAATAGATGATGGCTGTTGTACGTGCCATATTTTTCTCAGCTTCACCTTCATCAATATCCGGCATCTTTCCGCCGCCCAGTCCCGGCAGCATTCCAAGAATATTGCCAAGACCGCCCATTTTCTTCATCTGTTCCATGGAAAGCAGATAATCATCAAAGGTAAAGTCTGCTTTCTTCAGACGCTGCTGCATGTCTTTAGCTTTTTCTTCATCTATATCAATCTCACTCTGTGCTTTTTCAATGAGTGTAAGCACATCGCCCATGCCAAGAATTCTGCTTGCCATACGATCCGGATAGAACTGTTCCAAATCGGAAAGTTTCTCACCCATACCAACATAAAGGATCGGCTTTCCGGTTACTGCACGGATAGATAATGCTGCTCCACCCCGGGTATCACCGTCTAACTTTGTCAGCACGACTCCGTCAATTCCAATCTTCTCATCGAACGTTCCTGCCACATTTACGGCATCCTGTCCGGTCATGGCATCTACAACCAAAATGGTCTGTGCCACATCGACATTTTCTTTTATCTCAATCAACTCATCCATCATATCTTCATCTACATGAAGACGTCCGGCGGTATCTAAGATTACAACCTGATTGCCATTCTTTGCTGCATGCTCAACTGCCGCTTTCGCAATATTTACCGGCTTATTCTTATCGCCCATGGAGAATACTTCAACTTCCTGCTTCTCTCCATTGATTTTCAACTGCTCAATAGCAGCCGGGCGATACACATCACAGGCTGCCAGCAGTGGTTTCTTGCCCTTCTGCTTTAACTTACCTGCAATCTTAGCGGTTGTGGTGGTTTTACCAGCTCCCTGAAGGCCTACCATCATAATAACGGTAATCTGCTGTCCCGGACGAAGTGCTATCTCCGTTGTCTCGGAACCCATGAGCTTAACCATCTCTTCATTTACAATTTTAATTACCATCTGTCCAGGATTCAGTCCGTTCATTACATCGGAACCAATTGCACGCTCCTGCACCGCTTTGGTAAACTGTTTTACTACCTTAAAGTTAACATCTGCTTCAAGCAGAGCCATCTTTACTTCTTTCAGTGCTGCCTTCACATCATCTTCCGTAAGCCTTCCCTTACTGCGAAGATTCTTAAATACATTTTGAAGTTTCTGTGAAAGACTGTCAAATGCCATATTACAGCTCCTCCAATATTTCTCCCGAAATTCTCTCTATTTCATCAATTACTGTATCCTTGCGTCCTGCCCGGAAGCTTTCCGCTAATTTGTTAATCTCTTCTACCTTCTGCTTCGTCTCTAAGAACTTCTTTACCAGATGAAGCTTCTCTTCATAGCCTTCCAGCATCTTATTGCACCGCTTAATCAGGTCATGTACACCCTGGCGGCTGATGCCCTCGCAGGAAGCTATCTCGCCTAAAGATAAATCATTGAACACGAAATCTTCGTAGATTCTTCTCTGATGTTCATTAAGCAGCTCTCCATAAAAATCATATAAATAAGCCTGTTCTACTTTTTCTTCCATGCTCTCACTCCTTGCGACCTTAGCTATCATACTATAAAGCAAGCAGGGTGTCAAGTATTTTTTCTTGACACCCTGCTTTTTCTTCTATTACACCCGCTTTTCATTTTTCCGAATATTTGTTATACGCTCCTTTTTACGATTCATCAAGAAATTTCAGAGTTGCAAAGTCTGCCACCGACAGCTTCTTACAGATACTTTACAAAAGAACAAAGAATATGCCTTGGCACATTCTTGCGCCTGCGGCGGTCGCTTGCGACATCTACCTTATACGCCGCAGTGCGCATCCTCGCGGAACGTTTTTTACTTTACAGGAAAGCTATTTCCTGCAAAGTAAAAAAAAGCCTTGATATCATCAAGGCTTTTTTCATGCAGGAGATGGGACTTGAACCCACACGATATTGCTACCACAGGCACCTGAAGCCTGCGCGTCTGCCAATTCCGCCACTCCTGCGAACAAATGATATTTTACCGTTTCAACGGTAATAAGTCAACCCCTATTTTTAATTTTTTCCCTTTTTTTGAAAAAATATATAAAATTGACAAAAATCGAAAAAAGTTAAAAATAGGCATTGACAATTGTCCCGGAATTTGTTACTATTTACAAGTCGTCATGAGACGTAAGTTCATGCGGTATGCGGAAGTGTCGGAACTGGCAGACGAGCAAGACTAAGGATCTTGTAAGCATTGCGCTTGTGTGGGTTCAAGTCCCATCTTCCGCATTCATTAATAAAGCGGGAAGCCTGATAATTCAAGGCTTCCTGTTTTTTTGTTTGTAGCCAGTTTTGGGTTACAGTTGGGTTACAACTTTTTACTGCTTAAGAATCGAGTACTTTTGCAAATTCTTCGGCATATTCTGTGATATCTTTTGTCTGGTGGATATAACATTTCTGGGTCGTGGAAATATCCTTATGTCCTGCAAATGTCTTTAGTGTATCCTCAGAAATTACCATAGCTTCATGAATCTCCGATATCGTGGTACGTCTGATACTATGATTGCCGGATGATCTGCCATCAATGACAAAAGCATCTTTTTCATTCCTCACACCATTTAATCTGCGGATAACATTGTTGATAGCATGGTCATGAATTCTTTTTCCGGTTTTATCCAGAAAAATAAAATCATCATCCTTGTGATATGTCTTAGTTTCCTCCTGACAAATCGTAATGGTTCCATCCTCATTGGGTTCTCCTGTGTAGGCTTGGCAATCAGTTTTTTTCCACCATCCGCAGTTGGAACTTTGGTTTTATATCTGCCATCCGATGCAAGCCATATTCCACAGAAACCTTTCTGTCGGTTCAATATTTTTTCGCGTTTGTCATATGCTCTAATTGTTCCGACACATCGTCTGAGGTAATTATATTCTCATTGAGGTCGTTAAGCAATGACATAATGGCAGGAATGGCATCTGATTTTAAAGAACATCAGATGCCATTCCTGGTATTTTTTCTATATTCTGCTTCTATTTTTCTTCCCGCTACTCTTTTATTTTTGCATACACAACCTTCAACAGCTTATTGTGTGGATTCTCAATCGGGTTTAATTCAATGCTCCTAAACTTCTTTAAGAAGGTAGAAAGTTTACTGCACTGGTAATTTCGTGGGTCAAAGCCCGGAATACGTTTGCTCAGATTGATTCCAAGCTCAGAAATATTAATCCAGCCATTTTCCTCTGCATTGCTCCGGATAATGGAGATTACCTCCTTTTCAATATCCGAAAGCTTCGGAAGGTTGTCATTGTCCCCGGCATCCTTTTCCGAAGATGCATTCGTATTTCTTCTTGTGGTGGCTGTGCGCTGTTTTTCCTCTGCTTCTTCCTTATTATAAAGTAAATCAAGATACTTGAAATTCTCGCAGGCATTTACAAAGGACTTCGGTGTCTTCTCCTCTCCCATTCCGATTACCATCATACCGGCTTCCTTTAAGCGCATGGCAAGTTTGGTAAAATCACTGTCTGACGACACCAGGCAGAAACCGCTGACTTTGCCGGAATAAAGAATATCCATGGCATCTATAATCAATGCCGAATCTGAAGCACTTTTTCCCGCAGTATAATTGCACTGCAATTCCGGTGTCAGAGCATACTCCTGCATATTTTTCATCCATGCAGATACGCTCGGATTCGAATAATCTCCATAAACCCGCTTATAAGTAGCCACCCCGTAATTGCTGACCTCATCCATAATCAGTTTCACATATTTATTGGATACATTTTCTGCATCAATCAGTACTGCTAATTTCGGTTGTTCATTCATACCATCTGCGCTCCTATTTCTTTAAGTGTCCCGTAACTACTACACGAATCAGATTGGTGGTACCGGAAATACCCAATGGAATTCCAGCTGTAATAACCGCCAGATCTCCATGCTGTACATATCCATGCTGTTCTGCGGATTCCATTGCATTATTAAACAATGCTTCTGTATCCGTCTCTTCCTGTATCATAAGTGGTGTTACGCCCCAGGAAAGATTCATCTGATAATAGCTCTTTTCCGATGGGGTACAGCCGATAATTGCACATTTCGGACGATATCTTGAAATCATGCGGGCAGTCTTGCCGGATTTGGTTACCGTAACAATTGCTGCCGCATTGATGTCAATGGCAGTCATGCAGGTTGCATGGGAAATGGCATCGGTTACATCCGGATTATCAATCTTCTCCAGCTGGCGGAAACGTTTCTCATAATCAATATCATTTTCTGTATATTCCGCAATCTCTGTCATGGTTTTTAATGCCTCCACCGGATATTTCCCGGCAGCAGTCTCACCAGACAGCATAATTGCACTGGTTCCATCATAAATAGCATTGGCAACATCTGTTGCTTCTGCTCTGGTCGGGCGTGGATTCTTCATCATGGAATCCAGCATCTGGGTTGCCGTAATAACAACCTTTTCTGCATGGTAAACCTTTTTTATAATTTTCTTCTGAATTGCCGGAACTTCACGAATCGGAATCTCCACTCCCATGTCTCCTCTGGCAACCATAATGCCATCTGACACTGCCAGAATCTCATCAATATTATCTACACCCTGACGGTTTTCGATTTTAGAGATAATCTTAATGTCATTGCAGCCCTGCTCTGCCATAATTTTCCGTAACTGCAGCACATCATCTGCACAGCGTACAAAAGATGCTGCAATAAAATCTACACCCTGCTCAATTCCAAATAGAATATCGGAGCGGTCTTTCGGGCTGATATAAGGCATGGACAGATTTACATTCGGTACATTAATTCCTTTGCGGTCTGAAATCACACCACCATTTTCTACTTTACAGGTAATCTCAGTTTCTGTCACATTGGTTACCAGCATTTCAATCAGTCCATCATCAATCAGCATTCTGGTTCCGGCTTTGACATCATGTACCAGATTTTTGTAAGTAATAGAGACCCGCTCTTTATTTCCCATAATATCATTAGTAGTAAGCTTAAAGGTATCTCCCGGAAGCAGCTCTGCTCTGCCGCCCTCCAGCTGTCCAATCCGAATTTCCGGTCCACTGGTATCAAGGAGAATTCCAACCGGTCTGCCCAGTTCCTTACGCATCTTTTTTACACGATCCATGGTTACTTTATGTTCTGCCTGTGAGCCATGGGAAAAGTTAATTCTCGCCACGTCCATTCCATTTTCCATCAACTGTTTTAATACTTCATCATCCTTTGTTGCCGGTCCTAATGTACATATAATTTTTGTCTTTCTCATATTCTGTCCTTTCCTGCTACAAGCCCTCTATCTTCTTTTATTCCTTTATACTTCTTTCGTCTTTTCCTGTTCCTCTTTAGAAGAAGTCTCATCTTCTCTGCCATGATGCTCATACCACCAGCATGCAGCAACTGCTGCCGCTACCATAACGCCCATAAGCGCTACCACAATATCCTGTGCCATATTTTATTATCCTCCTATCACAGTTATGACCTGATATTGTACGCAAAGAAACCTATGCTCCTCTGCGCACAGGTAAATTGCTTCTAACTTGTGATAGTCAGCCCTTCGCTCCATCCTGATGATGGATATAGCCTATAATGACACGCCTACTGTCCAAAACATCCTTTGATTTCCGTAATTCAAAGTTCCAGCCGTCTTTTGCCTGATTTTCAGGCAATACTGCTTCCAGTGATAATGCTGCTCCTTCCAAATCGCTGTTTTTCTCCGACAGTCTGCGGTATCCCGCTGCAATCCTGCCGGTCTCCCGAGTTCCCAAAAGTTCTTCGGTACAGCTCTCTGATGGTCTGGATAAATGTGCTGCCTGTGTGAAATTCTGGTTCGCAGTATCTTCACATGCAAAGGAAGAATCTATGTTGATATTTTCAACATACATTCCTGAAACCGCCATAATAACAGCCACTATGAGACTTATCAGCTTTTTCTTTAAACCTGTTATCCTCATTGTATTCTCCCTGCTTACTGCGTAACTGTAAAAAAACTGGCAGGAGTAACTCCTGCCAGTTGCGTTGCTACCCGTCTGCTTACGCTCATTATAAGCATTTCGCTATTGAAATGCAAGAAACGAATAGACAATTATTCTTTTTTTACATAATCTTTACTTATTAACTGCCGGATACGACACCAAGTTCCAAAAGCCTTCTTTTTGCCTGCTGCTGATTCTGAAACTGTATGCCTGTAATGCCAAGCTTTTCTGCCGCCTCTATGTTTTCCGGACGGTCGTCTATGAATACACATTCCTGTGGCACTAAATGGTATCTGTCCAGCAATAGCTTATAAATTTCTGCTTCCGGCTTGATGCACTTCACCTGATAGGAAAAGATTGCTCCGGTAGTCTCCTTTTCAAAAGAAAGTTCTTCTGTTGCTTTTTCATAAGTGCTCTTTGGAAAATTAGATAATATATAGGTATGATATCCATTTTTCTCAAGGCTTCGTATCCACCGCACCGTATATGGATAAGTATGAATCGTCTCTCCTACATGGTCATAAAAGAGTCTTATTTCTCTTTCATAATCCGGTGCTTCCTTGATGCATGCAGCAATAATCTCTTCATCCGGCTTTGCTCCCCGGTCGAATTCATTCCAGGTTACGGAACGGACGGTAGCATCCGCCACACATTCAAAAGTTTCCCCCTCAAAACCGAGCTTATGAAATACTTCTTCCCAGCAAAAGTCTACCAGTACATTTCCTATGTCAAAGATTACATTTTTTATCATCACAATCTGCCTTTATTCTTAACGATAAATGATATCATTTCTTCCCGGTCCGTTAGAAACCATGGTAATCGGATATCCAATCTGTTCTTCAATGAATTCTACATATTTACGGCAGTTTTCCGGAAGGTCTTCGTATTTCTTAATTCCACGGATATCTGTCTTCCAGCCCGGAAGTTTCTTTAATACAGGTTTTGCTTTTTCAAGCTTTGTTGTTACAGGGAAGTCTGTGGTTACTTCTCCGTCGATTTCATATCCTACGCAAACCGGAATCTCATCTAAATATCCTAAAACATCTAACACGGTAAATGCTACATCAGTTGCTCCCTGCATGCGGCAGCCATATTTACTTGCCACACAGTCAAACCATCCCATACGTCTTGGACGTCCTGTGGTTGCGCCGAATTCTCCGCCGTCTCCACCGCGTTTTCTTAATTCATCTGCTTCTTCGCCAAAGATTTCGCTGACGAATGCGCCTGCACCAACAGCAGAAGAATATGCTTTACATACAGTAACAATTTTCTTAATCTCATATGGTGGGATTCCTGCTCCGATTGCACCATATGCAGCCAATGTAGAAGAAGATGTTACCATTGGATAAATTCCGTGATCCGGGTCTTTTAAGGTTCCAAGCTGTCCCTCTAAGAGAATGTTCTTTCCTTCTTTGATTGCCTTATCAAGGTATAAAGAAACATCACAGACATACGGAGCTACCATATCACGGTACTCATGTAATGTATTTAACAGCTCTGCCTTGTCCAGTAATGGTTTGTGGTACATATGCTCTAACATAATATTTTTCATTTCACAGATACGGTCTACCTTTTCTGTTAAAGTATCTTCATCGAAAAGTTCACTTACCTGGAAACCGATTTTTGCATATTTATCTGAATAAAATGGTGCAATACCTGACTTGGTAGAACCGAATGATTTCTTGCCAAGACGCTCCTCTTCGTACTGATCAAAAAGCACATGATACGGCATAACAATCTGTGCACGGTCAGAAACCAAAAGCTTAGGTGCCGGTACATTACGGTCTGTAATAGACTTCATCTCATTGAAAAGCTTCGGGATATCAAGTGCAACACCATTTCCGATAATACTTGTGGTATGTCCGTAGAACACTCCTGATGGAAGGGTATGTAATGCAAATTTTCCGTAATCATTTACGATAGTATGTCCTGCATTTGCACCACCCTGAAAACGGATAATAATATCTGCTTCCTTTGCAAGCATATCAGTAATCTTGCCTTTTCCTTCATCTCCCCAGTTTGCACCAACTACTGCTGTAACCATTTTTATTTCCTCCTTATAATAAGAAATATGTTCTTCTCGCTGCTCGCGCAACTATGAGAAACACGCTTTACGAGCTACTCGCGGAGCGTTTTTTACTTTACAGGAAAGCAATTTCCTGTAAAGCAAAAAAGAACCGGTGTAAAAACCAGTTCTCTGCTTCTTACTTTCTGATTATACCGAATCAGATATTATAAGTAAAGTCAATATTCCTTATACTCGATATAAGTTTTACTTATGTTGTAATAATTCCAATAATTTTTCTGCTGCCGCAGTCAACGGAACCCTGTCATCCGAAACAATACAGAACTGTCTGGCAGGAATCTTCTTATTAAATATAATCTGAAACAGTTCCCCCTTTTCAATTTCTTCCTGGGCAAAGTCCCTGACCACATTTGCTATGCCAAGGCTCCTTTTTGCAAACTGTATCAGCATATCGCTGGTGGCAAGTTCTATCTCCGGATGAATCACAACGCCTTCTCCCAGCAGAAATTCCTCTACATATTTTCTGGTAGAGGTATTTCCCTCCAGGCACATAACCGGCAGATGTTCCAATTCTTTATAGCTTAATTTACCGCCCTTTAAATATTCAAATTTTCGTCCTGCCACAAAGACATCTTCTATCTCACGCACCGGAATCACATGCATATTCTTCGTTGTCTCCATAGGCGTGCTGACTACACCAAAATCGATTCTGCCGCTCTGCAGATATTTCAGTGTCTCCGGTGTCGGTGCATTGGTAACTGTAATCCTGATTTTCGGATACTGCTCATGAAACTGTTCCAGATAAGAAAGCAGATAAAACTGCAGTGTCATATCGCTGGCTCCGATACATACTTCTCCGCTGGTCAGCTCCTGCATTTCAAGGAATTTGCGTTCGCCTTCCCGGATGGTCTCATAGCCCCGCTGCACATAGCCGTAAAGTGTCTGCCCCTCTGCAGTCAGACGCACCCCTCTGGATGTCCGCATGAAAAGGGTGGTTCCCAGCTCCCGCTCCAAATTACGGATTGCCTGGGACACTGCCGGCTGTGAAACATTCAGTTCTTCTGCTGCCAATGTAATACTGTGAAGTTTTCCTACATAATAAAAAAATTTGTAATATTCTAAATTCGTATTCATGAGCGAATTATACCATAATTAGATTGATTTTTACATTGTCATTTTTATTTTACCAATGTATACTAATCCCGTTTCCTAAGAATATAGTACTTTTTCTCATATAGTGCAGAATATTTCTGCAAAATTTTTTGAAAGGAGCTTATAATTATGACGAAAGATATGACAACCGGAAATCCACTGAAATTAATCCTTCTCTTCTCACTTCCTGTATTGTTCGGGAATCTGTTCCAGCAGTTCTACAGCATGGTAGATACCATCATTGTAGGACAGTTTTTAGGAGAAGATGCCCTGGCTGCTGTAGGTGCAACCGGTTCTATTATGTTTCTGGTGCTTGGTTTTGCATCCGGACTTGCCCAGGGATTCGGTGTTATGGTATCACAGGCTTTCGGTGCAAAGGATGAAAGCCGTTTAAAGCATATTGTTGCTTTATCCTTCCTCTTAACCATAATCATTTCCGTGATTCTTACCGCATTGACTGTTACTACTTCCCGTGAGCTTTTAATCTTTATGAACACACCGGATAATATTCTTGATATGGCAGACTCTTATATCCGGGTTATCTTCTGGGGTATCATTACCAGTATGATGTACAATGTTGTTTCCGGAATTTTAAGAGGTGTTGGTGACAGCAAGACTCCATTATACTTCCTGCTATTTTCCTCCGCTCTTAATATTGTGCTGGATTTATTCTGTATTGTAACTTTAAAATTAAATGTTGCAGGTGCTGCATATGCCACCGTAATCTCACAGGGTATTTCCGCTGTTCTCTGTCTTATTTATATGTACCGTAAATTCACGATTCTCCGCACCAGAAAAAGTGATTACTACATCGACCGCGTGACAACCGCCCAGATGATGGGACTTGGTATCCCGATGGCTTTGAACTACTCTCTGATAGCTGTTGGTTCCATGATTCTTCAGTCTGCAGTAAATGTATTTGGTTCCAGTGCTGTTGCAGCCTTTACTGCTGCATCCAAGGTAGAACAGATTTCTACCCAGCCAATGCCGGCTCTTGGAACCACAATGTCTACTTACTGTGGTCAGAACTTAGGTGCCGGAAAATATGACCGCATCTTCGATGGCATGAAGAAGGCCTTTGGAATCGCCCTTGGAACTGTTGCAATTGCTGCATTCATCTGTACTGTATTTGGCCGTTCCATTGTTTCCCTTTTCTTAAGCGAACCGACGGAAGCCATTTACAGTTATGCCACACAGTACTTAAATACCATCAGCTGCTTTTTCTTCTTTCTTGCTCTTATTTACCTTTATCGTACTTCTTTGCAGGGACTTGGAAAAGGTATCATGCCTATGGTCAGCGGTATCTTTGAAATGATTTGCCGTGTCGGTGTCGTATGGCTCCTTTTAAATCCATATGGATACTGGTCAGTCCGTCTGGCAAGTCCGGTAGCATGGATTGGTGCCGGTGTACCACTTATGATTTCCTATCTTGTTTGGAAGAACCGGAAAAAGAAACAGCTCCGCAGTCAGGCTGTATAAAATCCTGAGCCTGCAATGCTGCAGCACGCAGAAAAGAAGCCCCATCCTCTGAATCATCAGATGATATGTACCCTCTTTACTGGACAACCAGTAAGGAGGGTGTTTTTATGCGTTATAGTTATGAGTTTAAACTAATGTGTGTTGAATTGTATCATTCAGGTTCGTATCCAGATATCCCAGAGGGTGCGAATCCAGATACTCTCAAAAGACATATACGAGAATGGTCTGGATTGGTTGATTTACATGGTCCAGAAGTTTTAAAACATAAGGTGTTCAATAAAGTGTGGACACCGGAAGAAAAACTTGAACTGGTTTTAAAAGTTATTGCAGGCATACCAAAGAGGAAAGTTGCCACAGAAGCAGGTATTAACTCAGGAATGCTTTATCAATGGGTATACAAATATAAATCACAAGGATATAATGGATTAGTAGAAAGTAAAAAAGGACGTCCAACAAAGGAATCAAGAATGAAGAAGTCAACAAATCCATTACCTTTAACAGAATCAGAACGAGAAGAACTGATACGCTTGAGAGCTGAAAACGAATATATCAAAGCCGAGAATGAAGTAATAAAAAAACGGATCGCCTTGAGGCAAGAAAAATGGGCTGCACAACTCAAGGCGAAAAAGCAGCAATCATCAAAAAACTCAGAGAAAACGGATACCAATTAAAATATCTCCTTAAAGCAATGCACATGGCTAGATCTACTTACTATTTTGAGATTAGCAGAAACGATGTTATTGCCGAACGCAATCAAGAAATACTAGAAGAAATAAAAAGTGTTTTTGTTGAGAACAAGCGCAGGTATGGTGTAAGACGGGTTCACCAGGAACTTATTAATCGCGGGTATCAGGTGAACCATAAAAGAGTTCAGCGTCTTATGCATGAAGCAGGTCTAGCTGGAAAAAGACCAAAGGAGAAATATCATTCTTATAAGGGTGAAGTTGGTAAGATTGCTGACAACATAATAGACAGGGATTTCAGTACAACTTTGCCTTTACAAAAATGGACCACAGATGTATCACAGTTCAATTTTTCATGGGGAAAGTGTTATATTTCTCCAGTGCTAGATATGAATACAAATGAAATCATCTCATATGATTTATCCATGAGTCCTAATCTTGAACAGATAAAAAGAATGCTGAATAAAGCATTTGAAAAATTTCCTTCAGTTGAAGGATTGATATTTCATTCAGATCAAGGCTGGCAGTATCAACATGCTTATTTTAGAAATACTTTACAGGAACATGGCATTATACAATCCATGTCACGAAAAGGTAATTGTTATGATAATTGTATTATGGAGACATTCTTTGGACGATTAAAAAATGAAATGTATTATGGCTATGAAAAAAACTATTCTTCTTTCGAAGAATTTTCACAAGCGGTTGAAGAATATATAGATTATTATAATAACAAAAGAATTCAGGCAAAAACAAAATGGATGCCGCCTGTACAATACAGGATAGCATCCATGTGTTCAGCCTAGTTCATAAATATGTGTCCAGGATTCTGGGTACATATCAAGACGATGGGGCTTCTACTTATTTTATATTCCAGTTTATGCAACCGGATTTCCGCACTTGGTGCAGAACTTATTTCCAGCTACAAGTGGAGCTCCACATTTGCTGCATACCGGCTGAGTCGGCTGCTGCTGTACTGGCTGGCTCTGGAACTGTCCCTGCTGCTGTGGCTGCAC
>ULTU01046113.1_pt1 | contig 16128 bp, 11 predicted proteins | sample 1957861 | NCBI WGS metagenome assembly ULTU01 (sample SAMEA4835742, study PRJEB28245) | human gut metagenome | biome: gut microbiome; material: fecal sample | place: Denmark | collected 2008
GTAGATCCACAGGTCGCACTCGACCCACAGCAGTATACGTACAGTATCGTCATGAAGATCACGGATAACGTGATGGAGTCGCTGCTGACGACCACGGAAGAGGGTCTCGAGCCGACACTGCTGACTGCGATGCCGACGATTTCCGATGACAACTTGACCTACAGCTTCGAGCTGCTTCCAGATGTGAAGTTCCATGATGGAACCACACTGAAGGCATCGGATGTAAAGTATTCCTACGAGCGTCTGATTAAAATGGCGAAGATGGCGACACTTCTCGAGAATGTCGAGGGCTATGAGGCATTCAGTAATGGTGAGGCTGATGAACTCTCCGGTATTCAGGTACAGGATGATACACATTTTACCATTAAGCTTAGCAAGCCATATGCACCGTTCCTTTCTGTTCTGTCAACTGCGTACTGTGCTATTTATCCAGAGGCTGCTTGTGAGGCTGCCGGAGATAACTGGGGTATGAGCACCCTGATCGGTACCGGTCCATTCAAGCTGGACAGCTACCAGAATGGTGTTGGTGTTACTCTTTCACGCTTCGATGATTATCATGGTGATGTTGCGAAGCTGTCTGGTGTAGACTATAAGTTCATCGAGGATGTAAATACACAGGTACTTGAGTTCCAGAAGGGCAATGTCGATTACGTAGATGTTGACCCGTCCATCTACCCGGTATACTCCAGCAATCCGGAGCTGAAGGATGAGATGCACGGCTTCCAGCCGATTGGTAACTATAGCCTGACCTTAAACTCAAAGACTTTCCCGGATCCGAAGGTAAGAGAAGCGATCGCACTCAGTGTCGATCGTAAGTCAATCTGTGACAGCATTCTGCATGGCACAGCAACGGTACCGACCTCCTACATCCCGTCCGGTATCCTCGGTCACGATGACAGCCTTCCAGAGTTCGAGTATAACCCGGAAAAGGCGAAGGAGCTTCTCGCGGAGGCTGGTTATCCGGATGGCATCGATCTTCGCGTAACTGTAAATACGAAGTATGCGGGCAATGTAGCCATCGCCACTGCATTCCAGCAGCAGGCGAAGCCGGCCGGCATCCGTGTAGAGGTAGAGCAGGTGGACTCTGCGGCATGGTCTGACATGAAGAAGAACGGTGGTGTAGACTGTGGTATTAGTAACTGGTATGTAGATTATACTGACCCGGAGAGCATGCTGTATCCGATGACAAAGACCGATACCAACTCCAGCTTCTGGCACAACGCTGAGTTCGATCAGCTCCTCGAGGATGGTATCGCAACGACCGATGATGCAAAGCGTCAGGAGATCTATGCGAAGGCAGAGCACATCATGACCAGAGAAGACTGGGCGACGACACCGCTGTATAACGAGACGAAGTTCTACTTATTAAACTCGAACATCACCGGATTCCAGATGGATTTCACCTTCCGTATGTTCTGGAAGAACGCAGATATTCAGTAATGAAACGTTGATCGCACTTCGATGAAACTTCCGCAGAACATGCTGGAACGATGATCGAAGTCCATGAAAGTGAATTACATTTTTCAGAGAACAGGGGGCTGTGAATGTCTACAGTCCCTCTTTTCTCTTATATTTAGGAGAAAAAGCATGGTTTCTTATACGGGAAAACGTCTGCTGCAGACAGTCTTCGTACTGTTCGGCATCAGCTTGATCACGTTTATTCTTCTTCAGGTCGTACCGGGCGATCCGGTAGCCCTGATGCTTGAAAAACGTGCCGATCCTGAAACAATCGCCAAGGTACGCAGCCAGCTCGGTCTGGATCTGCCGTATCATGTGCAGTATCTGAATTTTATCAAGGGCGCGATTCATCTGGATTTCGGAACGTCCTACTTTACGAAGGAAGCAGTAACCGATGCACTCATCCGCAGCTTCAAGGTGACCGCGAAGCTCGCCTGCATGTCCTTCGTTTTCGCTGCCATCATCGGTATTCCGTGTGGCATTTTCGCAGCCGTACAGAGAGGCAAGGGCATCGACACCGTCGTTATGGTACTGGCGATGATTGGTGTCTCGGCACCGGCCTTCTGGGTAGCGATCATCTTACAGATCGCCTTCGGCTTAAAGCTCAACCTTCTCCCGATTTCCGGCTTCGATACGCCGGCGTCGTACATCCTTCCGAGTATCGCGCTGGGTGCACGTTACGCGGGAAGTATGGCGAGAATTACGAGAACCAGTATGCTCGAGGTGATGGGACAGGATTATATCCGTACCGCGAAGGCGAAGGGTGTCAGCCGCTGGTCCGTCGTTATGAAGCATGCGCTGAAAAATGCGATGATTCCGATCGTAACACTCGTCGGAACGGATTTTGGTTATATGCTGACCGGATCTATGCTGATTGAAAAGGTATTCTCCATTCCGGGCATCGGAAAGCTCGCGGTCGATGCGATGTCGAACCGTGATCTGCCTCTCCTGGAAGGTACAGTAATGTATATTGCATTTGTGTTCGTCATCGTCAATCTGATCGTCGATCTCTCCTATGCATTTCTGGACCCACGTATCCGTTATGGGAAAGGAGCGGCTTAAGCGATGGCAAAAAAAGTATTTGGATTTTTTAATAAACAGAAGCAGTTCGAACAGGACATCACCGAGGGCGGCATGCAGTACTCCAGCTTCTACGGGGATGCGCTGCACCGTTTAAAGAAGAATAAGATGGCGATGTTCTGCGCCGGTCTCTTACTGATTCTTATCCTGATCGCGATTCTGGCCCCACTGATCTCACCGTATGATCCGAACTATCAGGATTATAACGCGGTACTCGGGGAGCCATGTAAAGCGCATCTTTTCGGAACCGATGAGTATGGTCGTGATATTCTCTCACGTATCCTCTATGGTTCCAGAGTCTCCATCAGTATCGGTATCGTCGCACAGATCGTCGCATCGATCGTCGGCATCGCACTCGGATCCCTCGCCGGTTACTATGGCGGATGGCTCGACAATGTGATTTCCCGTGTGATGGAGATCTTCCAGGCCTTCCCGGATCTGATCTTCGCGATGGCCATCATGACCTTCATGGGCAAGGGCGTGCTGAACCTCTTCATCGCGCTCGGATTGCTCACCTGGGTACGTACTGCACGTATGATTCGTGCATCGGTCATGCAGCTGAAGGAAAAGGAGTATATCGAGGCGAGCCGCGCCTGTGGCGCATCGACCTACTGGATCATCATGAAGGGACTGGTTCCGAACTGTCTCTCCACGATCATCGTCCTGGTCACCCTGGGTATCCCGAATGCCATCATGTATGAGGCATCCTTGAGCTTCCTCGGTATCGGTATCCAGCCACCGACCCCATCCTGGGGCAACATGATCAGTGCCGCACAGACCTTCATCAGTTACCGTCCGGTATACAGCATCATGCCGGGTGTTGCGATCATGATCACGGTGATTGCATTTAACATTTTCGGCGATGGTCTGAGAGATGCACTGGACCCGAAGTTACGTGGATAGGAGGCATGAGAGATGGCAGATAAAATTTTACAGGTAAAGAATCTGAAAACCTACTTTCATACCGAGGCCGGCCTCGTAAAAGCGGTCAATGATGTTTCCTTCGATGTGGAGAAGGGAAAAACGCTGGGTATCGTAGGTGAGTCCGGCTGTGGAAAGAGCATGACTTCGCTCTCTATCATGCGACTGATCGAGAAGCCGGGGCAGATCGAGGGCGGCGAGATCCTCCTCGAGGGAAAAGATATCGTAAAGATGTCCGAGGACGAGATGCGTAAGATCCGCGGCAAGAAGATCGCGATGATTTTCCAGGAGCCGATGACCTCCCTGAATCCGGTGTTTACCATCGGACAGCAGCTCATCGAGGCACTGCTTCTTCATGAAAACATGACGAAAAAGGAAGCAAAGGAGCGTGCGATCGAGATGCTGAAGCTCGTGAAGATCCCGCTCGCAGAGCGTCGCTTCGACGAGTACCCGCATCAGCTTTCCGGTGGTATGCGTCAGCGTGTGATGATCGCGATGGCACTGTGCTGTAATCCGGAGCTCCTGATCTGTGACGAGCCGACCACGGCCCTCGATGTGACGATCCAGGCGCAGATCCTCGATCTGATCAATGAGCTGAAGGAGAAGACCGGTACCTCGGTTATGATGATCACCCATGATCTCGGTGTCATCGCCGAAGTGGCGGATGATGTCATGGTTATGTACGCCGGCCAGGTGGTCGAGAAGGCAAGCTGTGACCAGATCTTCGATCAGCCGATGCATCCGTATACCGATGGCCTGATGAAGTGTATTCCGAAGCTCGATGACGATGACACGAAGGAGCTGAGTGTCATCAAGGGTATGGTCCCAAGCTTCGACGATATGCCGGCGGGCTGCGCCTTCTGTCCGAGATGCCCGGAGGCACGCGAGATCTGTCGCTGTAAGATGCCGGATCTGATGGATGTAGAAGGTCGTAAGGTACGTTGCTTCAAATATACGAAGGAGTGGGAGGAGAACGTCTGATGAGTGAAGTAAATGAGAAGACGCCGCTTCTGGAGGTCCGGAATCTGCGTAAGCTGTTCCCGGGAAAGTCGTCCTTTTTCCAGAAGGATAAGGCCTGGATCAAGGCGGTGGATGGCGTATCCTTTACGCTGAATCCGAAGGAAACACTGGGCGTGGTCGGTGAGTCCGGCTGTGGCAAGTCCACGATGGGACGCTCCGTCCTTCGATTGATTGAACCGACATCCGGTGATATCATCTATAAAGGAACAGATTTTTCGAAGGCCAGCGGTGCGGAGCTTCGAAAGCTGCGTTCAGAGATGCAGATCATCTTCCAGGATCCGTATGCATCACTGAATCCGCGTATGACGGTCGGTGAAGTCATCGCAGAGCCGCTGAAGATTCAGAAGCGTTATAAGACCGAGGCAGAAATCAGAGCACACGTGCTGAAGGTGATGGAAGTCGTCGGTCTGAATACGAAGTACTACAATCGTTATCCACACGAGTTTTCAGGTGGTCAGCGTCAGCGTATCGGCATCGCCCGTGCAATCGTGCTGAACCCGTCGCTGGTGGTGTGTGATGAGCCGGTTTCCGCACTCGATGTATCGATCCAGTCACAGGTACTGAACCTGCTTCGTGAGCTTCAGGAATCGATGGGCATGGCCTACATCTTTATCTCTCATAATCTGAGTGTCATCAAGCACATCTCGGATCGTGTGATGGTCATGTATCTCGGTCATGTCGTGGAGCTCGCGGATAAGAAGGAGCTGTTTGACAATCCTTCTCATCCATATACACAGGCTCTGCTGTCGGCGATTCCGGTACCGGACCGCCATGCGAAACGAAAGAAGATTCTGCTTCAGGGCGATCTTCCGAGCCCGGCGAATCCACCATCCGGCTGTGTGTTCCATACACGCTGCTTTATGGCACAGGACATCTGTGCACAGCAGAAGCCGGAACTGAGAGATATCGGAAATGGACACTTATGTGCATGCCACTTCTGTGGCGGCGCATGTGCTCAGGCTGAGAAGTCTGAAGAAAAATAAAGATATTTTATGAAGAAAGGAAGGGTAATAGTATGAAAATCACGAACATCAGAACCTACAAGATGCAGGTTCCGCTGGTACGGCCGTTCCGCATCGCACTGGGTCTGATCACTCATGCTGAGAGCTGTCTCGTCGAGATCGAGACCGACGCCGGAATCCTCGGATATGGAGAGGGATCTCCGGGACCACTGATCACCGGTGAGAATCTGGCGGGTACGGTTGCGACGATCGAGAAGCTGAAGGCGGATCTGATCGGCATGGATCCGTGTGATATCGAGGCGATCTATACCGTGATGAATCGTGCGGTAGCCCATGCCGGCACGGCGAAGGCTGCTATCGATCTGGCATGTCATGATATTATCGGTAAGTGTGCCGGTATGCCACTCTATAAGGTACTCGGTGGTTATTCCGACGAAATCGTCACCGATATGACCGTCGGCATCGACGAGCCAGAGGTGATGGCCGCACAGGCGAAGGCACATGTGGAAGCCGGTTTCGATACCATCAAGACCAAGGTCGGCACCGATTTCGCAAGTGACCTTGCGAGAGTACGTGCGATTCGTGAGGCGGTCGGTGATGATGTGAAGATCCGTCTCGATGCAAACCAGGGATGGAAGGCGAAGGAGGCGGTCGAGCTGATCCGTCGTCTCGATGAGTACGATATCGAGCTCGTAGAGCAGCCGGTTCCGCGCTTCGATTTCGAGGGACTGAAGTATGTCACTGCAAACAGCTCCGTACCGATCATGGCTGACGAGAGCTGCTGGGATTCGAAGGATGCACTCCGCCTCGTTTCCGAGCGTGCCGTGGATTTCATCAACATCAAGCTCATGAAGTGCGGCGGCCTCTATGAGGCGAAGAAGATCAATGCCATCGCCCAGGCAGCCGGTGTCGAAGTGATGCTCGGCTGTATGGCAGAGGAGAGCGGTATCGCCATCAACGCTTCTGCTGCCCTCGGTGCGGCACTGAAGAACATCACGCGTGCAGATCTCGATGCAACCTTCTCACTGAAGCAGCTTCCGTTTGAGGGAGGACTTACGGTGAAGGATACCTGCCATCTCGTACTTTCTTCTGAGCCTGGTCTCGGAATCACAGGCCTTCATAAGGAGATGCTTTCATGAATCGAATGACAGAAAACGGCCGAAAGCAGCTCGAAGCGCTGGTTCATGAGGTGATGAAGGACGGGCAGGCACGCGGTATCGCGGTCGGGATCGTCGATTCAGACGGAAAGATCCAGTATGAGCAGTACTTCGGCTATCGTGATGAAGAAAAGAAGCTTCCGATCAACCGGGATACGATTTTCGGTATGGCCTCGGTGACGAAGTCCTTTACCGCACTTTCCATCATGCAGATGCAGATGGACGGACTTTTATCTGTCGATGATCCGGTTTCGAAGTATGTTCCGGAATTCACCAATAAGAATCAGAGCGCACCGGTCAAGCTGTGGCACCTCATGTGCCACAGCGGTGGCTTCTTCCCGCTGCCGCGTATCGTCATCGATAAGACGGCGCAGGAGATGGGCATCGAAGACGCGCTCGATAACGAGCTGATCTATCGAGAGGATTTTGCAGAAGAGGGTGTGCGTCGTGTGGCGGAGCGTCTGGATGCACAGACACACTTTACAGGTCGTCCTGGTCAGCGCCTCAGCTACTGTAACGACGGTTTCGGATTACTGTCCGACATCGTACGTCGTCACTCCGGCTATGGCTCCTTCGCAGAGTATCTCGATCAGAAGATCCTGAAGCCGCTCGGTATGACGCGCAGTAACATCAGCTTCATCCGTAATACCCTCGATGAGAATGCAGCGACCCTGTATTCGCTGGAGAAGGATGGCTGGAGAGCCGATCGTGATTATCAGAATGATGCCTTCGTTCTGCATGGCGGTGGAGGCATGAAGTCTACACTCGGCGATATGCTGAAGTATGCGACGATGTACCTGAACGAGGGTGCAGCCGCAGACGGAACGCGTATCATCGACCGCTATTCGATCCAGGAGATGGTGAAGCCGCGTCAGTTCATGAAGCCGGGCGTGTACTACGGCTATGGACTCGAGTGCAAGCAGGTGGAGGATCGCACGATCGTGGAGCATGGTGGAAGTCTTCCAGGTGTTTCATCGAACTTCTCCTTCTGCCCGCAGGAAAATGTCGGCGTCGTGGTGCTTTGCAACACGATGGATGTTTCCGTAGCAGCGATCGCCGATGCAGCGATGCGCGTATACTTCGGCCTCGATGCAGAAGAACCGCGTCCGGAGCATGCGGAGCGTAGCTGGACGGAAGAAGAAGTCGCGGAGCTCGCCGGTGAGTATGTATCCGGTGAGGGTGATGCGTTCAGTCTGAAGGCAGAAAACGGCAGCTTATCCATGACGATGAACGGAAAGCCGGCAGAGCTTCAGTCGGTATATGCATGGCAGGGTATGGTACGAAAGAAGTATGCAGATATCTACCTGACCGCCATCCGCGATGAGGAAGGTCATGTCTATGCCGCACATTACGGTAGCCGTATCTTTCCGAAGATGTAAAGACAGACCGTATATACGGATGACTTCCGGATAAGAATACTTCAGATAAGGATATCTGGATAAAGATATTCCGGAAAGATAATTACATAACAGTATAAAAGAGGCACACGTTCACTGGAAACGGAAACGTGTGTCTCTTTTTTATACAGAAATATGGACAACTCAGGATCCACTGGGGGGGCGGAATAAGAAGCGATGTTTAATGTTTACACCGGTAGCGTATAGTGCTGAACGAATTTGATGAATTGCTCCGTTCTCTGTGATATAAAGGTGCCCTTTTTCCAGATGATGCCGAAGTGGGAGTGTGCCAGCGGTTCGAGCGGGAGCTGTACGAAATCACGTGGATTCACTGCGATGGAGGAGTAGAGGAAGGCACCACAGTTGCCGCCACGAACAGAATTTAAGGTCGTATAAAGCTGGCTGCTATACATGCATACACTTGGCTTGATTTTGGCTGCATTGTACTTCTCCAGAATCTGTCGGTTGAGCACAGAGTCTGTGTTTAGAAGGATGATGCGTTCGCCGCTCAACATATCCATCGTGATCTTTTCCTGATCTGCGTAGCGATGGGAGCGCGAGACGCAGTAGACGACATGATTCTCCATAATTTCATGTGCGTTATACTGATCGAGACTGGAAAAATCCATATTCACGAACGCAAGATCCAGCAGCTCAGAATCCAGCAGTTTTCTCGCTCGGATGCTTCCGTATTCGTAAAGTTCCACTGGGGTATCAAATTTTTCGTGAAAAGCATCGATGATGCGTGGAAACAGGACCGTACTGATAAGCGGAGGAATCGCAATTTTCAGTGGACGTGCAGTGGAAGAGATGCTGGAAAACTCAGAATACAGATCCTGACTCTTCTGTAGCAGATCATCGGCTTTCTGATAAAACAGATTTCCTTCCGAGGTGATCGAAATACGATTCCGCTGATGATTTAAAAGCTTTACATGCAGTTCGTTCTCCAGATCACGTATCGCCATCGATACGGTCGGCTGGGAAACGAACAGCTCCTCAGCGGCCCGGGAAATACTATGGTAGCGGCAGACGGCGCAGAAATATTCTAATTGAGTCAGTGTCATGGTTTACCTCATGGATACGAATTTGGTTGGTTGTTTCTATATCTATAGTATAAGAAAAACCTATACTATTGCAAGTTATGTCAAATGTACATTTAACTGATTCTAATGCATAATGAAACTAACAAAAAGGAACCGGCCGGTACCTTCCGAAATAGGGGTAAATATGACAGCTCTATGATGTATTGCCCTTGAGATGAAAAGGAGAAGTATATGAATCCGGCAATAATAAAACTTTTGTTTCTGGTATTTGCCATCGTCATGTTTGTGAGTGAGAAGGTTCCACTAGGCTTGACATCCATGATCGTGTGTGTGGGACTGATCGTCACAGGCGTTCTGGGATGGAAAGATGCCTTTGCAGGTTTTATCGACAGCAACGTCATTCTGTTTGTAGCGATATTTGTCGTAGGCGGTGCACTGTTTGAGACGGGTATGGCGAACAAAATCGGCGGTCTCGTGACGAAGTTTGCGAAGACCGAGCGTAGCCTGATCATCGCGATCATGCTGATCGTCGGACTGATGAGCGGCGTTCTTTCCAACACAGGAACGGCAGCCATCCTGATTCCGGTCGTGATCGGTATCGCCGCCAAATCCGGTTTTAAGAGATCGAGACTCCTGATGCCGCTGGTATTTGCAGCTGCGATGGGTGGTAACCTTTCCCTGATCGGTGCACCGGGTAATATGATCGGACAGTCCGTCCTCGAAGAGGCGACCGGACAGAGCTTCGGCTTCTTCGAATATGCCATCGTTGGTTTCCCGATTCTTCTTGTGGGTATCCTGTTTTATGCCACCATCGGTTTTCAGTTGCTTCCGAATCATGATGTACAGGATGAAGGCGGTGCGTTCGATACCGAGAAGGACTTCAGTGATGTTCCGAAGTGGAAGCAGATTCTCTCTCTCGTGATTCTGGTTGCGACACTGATCGGCATGATTTTCGAGGATAAGATCGGCATCAAGCTCTGCGTGACCGGTTCGATTGGAGCGCTGCTTCTGGTACTGACCGGCGTTATCTCCGAGAAGGATGCGATTCAGTCCATCGATCTGAAGACGATCTTCCTTTTCGGTGGAACCCTTTCTCTGGCAGCGGCGCTGAAAAGCACCGGCGCAGGTGAGATGATTGCCTCCACGGTCATCGGTCTGCTGGGCGATCATCCTTCTCCGCTGCTCCTTACCTTCGTGGTATTTATCATCTGCGCGGTACTGACGAACTTCATGTCAAACACCGCCACCACCGCTCTGATGGCTCCGATCTGTCTCGCTATCGCACAGGGTATGGGGGCCGATCCGAGAGCCGTTCTGATGGCGTGTGTGATCGGAGGCTCCTGCGCTTATGCAACTCCGATCGGTATGCCGGCAAACACGATGGTGTTAGGTGTCGGCGGATACAGATTTAAGGACTATGTACTGTCCGGTTTACCACTGATCGTGATCGCGACCCTCGTGAGCATGATCATCCTCCCAATCGCATTCCCATTCTTCCCATAAGGCGAAGGATGCTGCATAAAACATTTCATTAACCCTCGCGGATAGATCCGCAGTTTTCAAAAGGAGAATAATTATGGCGAATGAAGCACAGGTTAAGAAGTTAACAGACATCATGGCACAGTTTGTAGGATTTACAGCGAAGAAGCTGCCGGATGATGTCATCGCAAAGCTCGACGAGTTAAGACAGAAGGAAGATTCACCGATGGCGAAGGTCATCTATGATACCATGTTCCGGAATCAGGAGCTCGCAGTGAAGCTGGATCGCCCATCCTGCCAGGACACCGGTGTCCTCCAGTTCTGGGTAAAGTGCGGAACGAAGTTCCCGCTCATCGATGAGCTGGAGGGACTTCTCAAGGAGGCGGTTGTTCAGACTACCATCGATACACCGCTTCGTCACAACTCCGTCGAGACCTTCGATGAGTACAACACGGGTAAGAACGTTGGTAAGGGAACGCCGACTGTATGGTGGGATATCGTTCCGAATTCCGATCAGTGTGAGATCTACACCTATATGGCTGGTGGCGGATGTACGCTTCCGGGTAATGCAACTGTTCTGATGCCAGGTGAGGGATACGAAGGTATCACGAAGTTCGTACTGGATCGTATGACCAGTTATGGTCTCAATGCCTGTCCGCCACTTCTCGTCGGTGTCGGCGTAGGTACTTCTGTAGAGACCGCTGCATTAAATTCCAAGAAGGCGCTGATGAGACCGATCGGCTCTCATAATGAGAATGAGCGTGCTGCGAAGATGGAGACACTGCTCGAGGATGGTATCAACGCCATCGGTCTGGGACCGCAGGGCATGGGCGGAAAGTATTCCGTGATGGGCGTAAACATTGAAAACACGGCACGTCATCCGTCGGCCATCGGTGTAGCGGTCAATGTCGGCTGTTGGAGCCATAGACGCGGACACATCGTGTTTGATAAGGACCTGAATTTTACCGTCGATACACATACCGGTTTTGAGTATAAGGAAGCCTAAGCGGCGCAGGAAGGAGATCAATTATGTCAGTTAGAATGGAAGATGGAAAGAAGATTCTGGTTACCCCGGTCAGCGCGGAGGATCTCAAGGATATTCATATCGGCGATATCGTATACCTCGATGGTGACATCACCACCTGCCGTGACGTGGCACACCGTCGTGTCGTAGAGGAGGGCAGAGAGATTCCAGTCGATGTACGTGATGCAGCCATCCTGCATGCCGGCCCGATCATTCGTCCGCTCGGCGATGAAAAGTATGAGATGGTTTCGGTCGGACCGACCACCTCGATGCGTATGGAGAAGTTTGAGTATGAGTTCGTACAGACCACCGGCGTTCGTGTGATCGTCGGCAAGGGTGGTATGAAGGAAAATACAGAGCGTGCATGTAAGGATTTCGGTGCGATTCACTGTGTATTCCCTGCTGGAAATGCTGTCGTCGCTGCCACTGAGGTGCAGGAGATCGTTGAGGCACAGTGGAAGGATCTTGGTATGCCAGAGACCCTCTGGCACTGTCATGTGAAGGAGTTCGGACCGCTGATCGTTTCCATCGATGCAGAGGGTCGCAACTACTTCGAGGAGAAAAAGGTCGAGTACAATCAGAAGAAGGATGAACAGTACGAGATCATCTCAAAGCAGGTAGGTTTCATCAAGTAATCGAAACGAAGGTTTTCTCTTTTAAGTATCCCCTAGGGATTCTGCTCATCCCCCCGCAGGAGTGGAATCCAAGCGATGCTTATCATCCTTACGTGGATGATAAGCATCGATATCTTCATAAATGTTAAATCATAGAATTTCCAAGCGCTTACGAAAAAAGGCTGCCGCAGATGCGACAGCCTTTTTACTATACCATGGAGAGTACAGGACTCGAACCTGCGACCCCTTGCGTGTGATGCAAATGCTCTACCAGCTGAGCTAACCCTCCAAACAATCATGATTTTAGCACGCTGAAATCAAAAAACAAGCAGTTCCGTGGTCGATTGCTGGTTTTTTTATGCGCGATACGGTATAATACCTTCACTATGATTTTAAATATTGCAAACCTTAATAAAACATACGTAGGAAAACAGATTTTAAAGGGCGTCACCTTTCATATCGAGGACAAGGAAAAAGCGGCGATTGTCGGTATCAATGGATCCGGCAAAACGACGCTCATTAAGTGTATTCTGGGCGAGGAGGAGCCGGATGATTCCGAGTGCGTGATCGCGCTTGCAAAGGGAAAGAAGATCGGTTATCTCGCGCAGCAGCACGCCGATATGCCGGGTGCAGAAGAGGATATCCCGACGGATCTCACGGATGCGAAGGCCCTCGCGATGAAGCAGGAGATCGACGCCTTCGGTGATGATTTCGATACCCTGTCCGGCGGTCAGAAGACCCGGAAGCGCCTCGAGGAGATCCTCCTCACAAAGCCGGACCTGCTCATCCTCGATGAGCCGACGAACCACCTCGATATCGAGTCGATTCAGTGGCTCGAGAAGGTGCTGAAGCGCTACGACGGTGCGGTTCTGCTCGTCTCCCATGACCGGTACTTCCTCGATCATGTCGTGACGAAGATCATCGACCTCGATAACGGAAGAGCCCGCATGTACCGCGGTAACTATTCCGAGTATGCCGAGAAGAAAAAGCAGATCCGGGATGCCGAGCTGAAGGCCTACTATAATCAGCAGGCGGACATCGCGCACCAGCAGGCGGTCATCGATAAGCTGAAGCAGTTTAACCGTGAGAAATCCATCAAGCGCGCGGAGTCCCGTGAGAAGGCCCTCGCAAAGGTGGAGCTGCTCGATAAACCGGAGGAGCTGGACAACGAGATGCGTTTGGCATTGACCCCGCATACGCAGTCCGGAAACGATGTGCTGTCGGTGAAGGACCTCAGTAAGTCCTTCGGCGAGAAGACACTGTTCTCGAACATTTCCTTCGAAATCAAGCGAGGTGAGCATGTCGCCGTCATCGGTGCGAACGGTACCGGTAAGACCACGCTGCTGAAAATTCTGAACGAGCAGGAGCCGGCGACGACCGGCAGCTTCCGGCTCGGCACGAATGTCGAGATCGGCTACTACGATCAGGAGCATGCCGTGCTTCATATGGAGAAGACCATCTTCGATGAGATCCAGGACGACTATCCGTACCTGAACGACACGAAGGTGCGGAACGTTCTGGCGGCCTTCCTCTTCCGTGGAGACGACGTATATAAGCGGATCGGCGATCTCTCCGGTGGCGAGCAGGGCCGAGTGTCCCTCGCGAAGCTGATGCTCAGTAACGCGAACTTCCTCATCCTCGATGAGCCGACGAACCACCTGGATATCCAGGGCCGTGAGGTGCTCGAGGACGCGATCCGGAACTACGAGGGCACCGTGCTCTACGTGTCCCACGACCGTTACTTCATCAACAAGACCGCGACCCGTATCCTCGAGCTCTTCGAGAACCGCTTCGATAACTACATCGGCAACTACGATTACTACCTCGAGAAGAAGGAGGATGTCCGGAAGTACGGCGGCTCTATACTGGATGCGAGCGCGAACAGCCAGAAGCCACGTACCTCCGCGGTACCGAATCCTGAAATCAAGTCCGAGCAGAAGACCGACTGGGAGCTGCAGAAGGAGTATAAGAAGAATCTCCAGAAGCTGCAGCGCGATCTGAAATCGACCGAGGAAGAGATTCAGAAGCTCGAGGCACGCAACGAGGAGCTGGACGATGACTACATGAATCCGGACATCGCCGCCGACGTCGGACGCCTCATGGAGCTCCATAAGGAGCATGAGAAAAACGATGCCCGCCTCGGGGACCTCTACGAAAACTGGGAGACCATCTCGGAACAGCTCGAGGAACTGAAGCAGCAGGAACCGGGGAACGCATAAAATCGCATATGATAAGGTGAAAGGAGACGATAGCGGATGCCATCGCCTCCTTTCTTCTAGGTGCGCCTGGCGGCGCACGTTTCTAACCGGTGTAAGTCCGGAGTCCACCCGGTAGCGGGAAGGACATAGCCGAAGGCAAGGGTGTCTGTCGCGAGGCAGAATCTGAAGGAAGCTGGATTCGGGGAACCTACTAACCCGAGGGCAAAGCTCTGGCCTGACGAACAGAAATCTCATATAAGGTCTCATACGGGGATAAGTCTGCCTAACAAGATGAAGTCCGATAGCTACACGGAATCGCATGGGATAAATGAGGCAGGTAGATGGAGTGAAAGAAACGTGTGGTACCTAGGGAGGTCTGTGCGGTAAGCGTTGAAAGACGTAACCACTGCCGAAAGCAGTGCTGAACGCACAGAAGTCAGCCGAGGCCATAGTAATCGAAAGATGAAGGGCCGAATCAACAGGAGTCTCAAGTACAACCCGGAAAGGAGGAATGAGCATTGAGTGTAGAAAACATCGATAGCTGCTCGCAAAAGAATAGCGCGGAACGCAAAGGATATGTGAGAGCACACCGTTCGTTCAACCGGATATGGAAGGAAAGAGACAGTGCAGAGCCCGACATTCTTGGGAAAATTCTGGAAAAGGACAACCTAAACAGAGCATTCAAGAGAGTGAAGGCAAACAAAGGAGCGCCGGGCATAGACGGTATGACCGTCAAGCAGGCACTACCGTGGCTAAAGGAGCACAATCGTGAACTGAAGGAGAAAATCAGAAAGGGGCATTACACCCCATCTCCAGTGAGACGAAAGGAAATCCCGAAGCCGGACGGCGGAGTACGAAAGCTTGGTATTCCTACCGTCATAGACCGTATCATTCAGCAGGCGATAGCTCAGCAGCTTATACCCATCTACGAACCGCTCTTTTCGGAAGGGAGCTACGGCTACCGTCCAAACAGAGGGGCCAAGGATGCCATTCGAAAGATCAAGGAGTATGCAGAACAGGGATATACAAGAGCCGTTGTGCTCGACCTGTCCAAGTACTTCGACACGCTGAATCATGAGTTACTACTGAATATCCTGCGCAGAAATGTGAAGGACGAAAGAGTAATTCAGATGATCAAGCGTTATCTCAAGAGTGGAGTGATGGAAAACGGTGTTGTCGTAGAGACGAACGAAGGCTCACCACAGGGAGGCAATCTCTCCCCGCTGTTAGCCAACGTTTATCTCAATGAGTTTGACCAGGAATTCAGCAAAAGAGGGGTGCCATGTATCCGATATGCGGATGACATCGTGCTCCTTGCCAAGAGTGAACGAGCGTCACAAAGGCTGCTGGAATCAAGTACGAAATACCTCGAAGGAACACTGAAACTGAAGGTGAATCGCGAGAAAAGCCGTACGGTCAGCGTGTTTGCAAGCTCAAATTTTAAATACCTTGGCTTCTGCTTCGGGAAGAATGGTAAAGGCATTTACATCCGTGTACACGCCAAATCATGGAAGAAAGTCAAGGATAAACTGAGGGGACTCACTTCCCGGAGTCACTGCGGCAGCATAGTCAACGCCTTAAAGGCTATCAGAGTCTATATGAGAGGATGGCTTGGCTACTACAGTATCGCAAGCATGAAAACAAACATCGAAGACATCAATGGGTGGCTGTACAGTCGCATACGTATGTGTATTTGGAAACAGTGGAAACTGCCGAAGACACGACTTAGAAGACTACGTGGGCTCCAAGTGCCGGAATGGCTGGCATACCAAACA
>ULTU01036979.1_pt1 | contig 16076 bp, 17 predicted proteins | sample 1957861 | NCBI WGS metagenome assembly ULTU01 (sample SAMEA4835742, study PRJEB28245) | human gut metagenome | biome: gut microbiome; material: fecal sample | place: Denmark | collected 2008
ACAATTTTTGGAAAAATATGGAAATTTTGTACATATTTTGTACAATTTGAATAATAAATAAAATATATTTATGCTTTTTGTTAAATATTCCACAAAATTTATCAAAAAAAAGATTGACTTTTGGTCAATCTAAAAAAACTATTTCTAATTAAATAATTAATTATTTTATTATCTTTTTTCTTTAATCTTAGCGGCTTTACCAGATAAATCTTTTAGATAGTATAATTTAGCACGTCTAACTTTACCTTTCTTCACTACTTCAATTTTATCAATTCTTGGAGAGTGAACTGGGAAAGTTTTTTCCACGCCAACACCAAAAGATATTCTTCTAACTGTAAATGTTTCTCTAACACTAGAGTTTTTTCTAGCTATAACAATTCCTTCAAATACTTGGATTCTTTCTCTAGTACCTTCAACAATCTTGTTATAAACCTTAACAGTATCGCCGACATTAAATTCAGGAATTTCTGGTTTTAAATTCTCTCTTTCTAATGCTTCAATAAGTGTCATTGTGACTTTACCTCCTAATGTACTAAATGTTCATACAAAACATAGTTTTCAGCGGAACATCCGAAGTCATAAAGAATAATACCATATAATCAAATAAATTGCAAGTATTTTTTGCAAATAATTAAAAATATCCCCAAATTGTCCTTAATTTATTAATTTTTGCATTAAACTTGCCAATATATTTTATGACAAAATATTACATATTATGTCTATTTAGCCCAAAATAAAACACGCCTAAAAACAATTTTCAATGTGAGTAATTTTGTCGCCCAAAATTTCTATCACATCAAATCTACAACAAACATCAAATAACTTATTAAACTTGATATACTGAGTAGCAACTTGTCTTATTTTTTGTTGTTTAAAGCTGTTAACTGCTTCTCTTGGCAGTCCAAAATAATCATTTTTTCTTGTTTTAACTTCTACAAAAACCACAAAATCTTTTTGTTTTGCAATAATGTCTATTTCGCCAATATTGGTTTTATAATTAGTTTTGAGAATTTGAAAGCCGTTTTTCTTGAGATATTCTTTGGCTAGTTGTTCTCCGCTATCTCCAGTGACTTTGTTAAAAGTCTTGTTTGTTAAAGTATATTCATTCATTTTTTATACAAAATGTCCTATAAATGTTTTTCTGTGAACAGGGCATGGTCCATATTTTTTTAGATTTTCGATATGTTCTTTTGTTCCATATCCCTTGTGTTTTTTAAAGTTATACATTGGATATTTTTCGTCGAGAGACAAAATATATCTATCTCTTGAAACTTTGGCAAGTATAGATGCACAGGCAATATTATAACTAAGTGCATCGCCTTTGATAATTGATTTTGTTGGTATATCCGTATCTAGCTTGACTGCATCAATAAGAACCATGTCCGGTCTAACATCGATTGAATTAATACACTTGTGCATTCCAAGTTTGGTAGCATTCAAAATATTAATATTATCAATTGTTTTTTCGTCTACAAACTCAATATGATAGGAAATAGCAGTATTAATTATTTTTTCAAATAGTGCTTCTCGTTTTTTCTCGGATAATTTTTTGCTATCATTAATTCCTTCAATAATTTTATCTTTTTCAAGTGGCATTATTGCAATTGCAACACAAACTGGCCCAGCCAAAGGCCCACGCCCTGCTTCGTCCATTCCCGCAATTAGTTTGTAGCCCAAATTTAAGCACTCGGATTCATAATCAAACATCTTTTTCTTGCCTTCTGTTTTTTATCGTTAGTTTTTTCAAATCTTTGACACTCTCCAAACAAATTTGACCGAGTTTTCCAGATTTAAAGTCAGAAATTATTGCAAAAGAACATCTGTCATAATCATAGTCTCCGCCACGAACAACATACTTTCGTGACTGACAGATTTTTTCCAAAACTTCCAAATCAGTATCTTCGTCATTTATTTGAATATTATATCTTTTTTCAAGCAAACTTCTGTCAATTTCTCTAATGTCAGAAATAAAGGCAACACTAAGTTCGGGAATATCCAAAACTTCTTCCTTAATACTCCCAATATAAGCCAAATGCTTGGCAACATTTGTGTTGTCAAAAGCCGGCCACAAAGTTCCCGGCATGTCCAAAAGTTCAATTCCGCTAGCAATTTTGACCCATTGTTTGCCTTTTGTAACACCAGGTTTGTTTCCAGTTATTGTTTTTGATTTTCCACAAAGATTATTAATAAGAGTACTCTTTCCACAGTTTGGAACACCAATAACCATTGCTCTGAGTGTGGGTGTCATGTTTTTGGCCTTAAACTTGGCAATTTTTGAAGAAAGCACATCTTTAATCGCACTTTCAACTTTTTTGCCACTACCACTAGCAGTACTATCGAGAGTAACACATCTGGTGTTCTCTTTTTTGAAAAACTTGACCCACTCGTCAACTTTTGTCATATCAGACATGTCGCATTTGTTAAAGACATAAATAATAGGTTTTCCGTCAATCAACTTTTCAAATTTAGGATTTACACACGAAAAAGGCGCACGACTATCAAGCACATAAATGATTGTGTCAACAAGTTTAATTTCTTTTTCCATGAGTCTCATGGCCTTGGTCATATGTCCCGGAAACCATTGGATAGTTAGTGTGTTTTCCATATTAATTCTCCATCATGTTAAGTATCGCTTTGGTGTAAATCTTTTTGGCAATTTCGTATCCATTTTTTTGCTGAATTACAAAGTTTTTCATCATAACTCCCGAGTTAATCTCCATAACCAAAAATTTGTTATCACTGGTTTTGATTATATCGACAGAACAAAAATTTAAATCAATAATTTTGGCAATATTTTCAACTATTCTATATATTTGTTCTTTGTCGCTATTAGTTATTTCCATCGAAGAAATTGAACCTTTGGAAAGATTAAACTTCCAGCCAAAATCAAAGACTTCTCCGTCTCTCAAAACATTGTTTGAAATTTCACTTTCGTAATTAGCAAAATAATCGTTATTAAATTCTTTTAATAATTCTCTAATTGTCTTTTTGCCATCGCCTACAACTTGTGGACGAGTTTTTTTGTACAAAAGTTCAATTTTTCCGCCAACACAAATCGCTCTGAATTCATTTTGAATACTCATATAAGGACAAACGCTAAACGATGGTCTATGGTCAAGCAAATGTTCATATTTTTCATTGAGAGAGTCTTGGTCTGTTATGTGAAATACTCCTACTCCGCACGATCCCCTGTTAGCCTTCATAACAATATTGCGATTATATTTTTCGAATAACTGAGTAACATAATCTATGCCTTTGCAGTCGCTAGCATAATCGTTGTTGTTATCATCGTCATAGACGATAAAATGTTTTATAACTGGAATATTATGGCTACTAAGCAGGCTAAACATAGCATATTTGTCATCAAAGACTTCGCCTAAACCATGTCTAAGAGAATCAAATTTGTAGCCACAAATATATCTGGTTTTGTTATTTTTCGTTAGTTCAATCACCCAATCTTTCGAAAGGTAATTAATTAAAATATCATTTTCTTCACAAATTTCATTTATAATTTTGTGAAACATATTCTCATTCGCCATAGTCTTTTCACATCACTTTCAAAACCGATTACTTATTATCATCTAACAAATCCGGTCTATATTTTTTTGTTTCACTCAATTTTTGTTCCATTTTCCACTTTTCAATTTCTTTGTGGTTGCCATTTATTAGCACTTCTGGAACAGACAGACCTTTGAATTCTCTAGGTCTAGTGTATTGTGGATATTCAAGTAGTCTTTCGCTAAAACTCTCATCAACAACACTAGTATCGCTGTGCAAAACATTTGGAACATATCTAAGAACTGCATCGGCAAGAACCATAGCAGGAAGTTCTCCCCCTGTTAAAACATAATCTCCAATCGAAATTTGTTCATCAATGCAAAGTTCAATTATTCTTTCGTCTATGCCTTCGTAATGCCCACAAACTATTATTAAATGACTAATACTCTTTGCCATAGACTTAACTTTGTCTTGAGTTAGCACTATGCCTTTTGGCGACATATATACCACATAACTATTTTCGTCCTTGACCGACATAATAGCATCATACAAGGGTTGTGGTGTCATTAGCATGCCGTCACCACCGCCAAATACATAATCGTCAACTTTTTTGTGTTTATCAAGCGAAAAAGACCTAATATCAATTAGATTTAATTCAAATATATTATTGTCAAGAGCCCTACCCAAAATACTTGATTTCAAAGGCTCAAACATTTCGGGAAATAGAGTTAAAATATCTATTCTCATAATACCGCCACTTGTTCAAATATTTGTTTGTTGAATATAACTACTTTGTTTTGATTATCCACTCTCGAAATTAATCCGTCAATTACTGGAACCAAACACTCTTTTTCAAACTCAATAGTCATTATATCCTTTGAGCCAAAATTGTTTATATCCAATATCTTTCCGTGTTTGTCATCCACAATACACTCATAGCCGATTAAATCGAAATTGTTGTCTTTTTCAATTTCTAAATCCCCAAGAACATGATAATTTCTCAAAATTTCGGCTTGTTCACAAGTATCAATTCCGACGACTTTCAAAATAACGAAAGTGTCTCTTAGTGTAACAGTTTCTATTTTGTATGAAACATTATTTATGAAGATTTCATTTAGTTTTTTAAACTTTTTTAGGTTTAAAATGTTTGGCTTTACTCTAAAAGCGCCTTTTAATGCTTGTGGCTTAGTTATAATGCCCAAATCCAATCTTTCCATATACAAAAATAAGAGAAATTAATCTCTTTCTCCTATTTTTACAATGTATCTTTTGCCAGTTTTGGCACTTGCAGACTTAACGATAGTACGGATACTTCCGGCGATTTTGCCATTTCTACCTATAACTTTGCCAACATCATCTTTGGCAACAGTAACAGTAATTACGCAAACCTTATCGCCTTCGTCTTTGGTCGAAATTTCAATTTGATTGACATTATCAACCAAATTGCTTACAAGATATCTTACTAATTCTTCCATAGTCAAATACCCCTTTTATTATTTGCTTTCTTTTTTCTTTTTGTCTGTCTTTGGCGCTCTTTTTGCCATAGGTTTTAGTAAGCCTTCCGAAACAAGAATAGTTCTTGCAGTTTCAGTTGGTTGAGCACCATTATTTAGCCAAACTTGAGTACGTTCTTTGTCTAGTTTGATTTCAGCTGGGGCAACAAGAGGATTAAATGTGCCTAATTTTTCGATGTAAGCACCGTCTCTTGCCTTTCTTGAATCAGTAACTACGATTCTATAGAATGGAGATTTTTTGTCTCCCATACGAGTTAGTCTAATTTTAACTGCCATAATATTTTTCTCCTTTATATATATTAATTTTTGTTGATGTCAAAAAATTTTGTCTTTGGTATCAAAAAAATTTTAAAAACTACTAAAATGGTAACTTAAAGCCACCTTTTTTCTTGCCATTTAGCATTTTCATCATGTCTTTTGACTGATAAAATTGTTTAAGCAAGATATTAACGTCTTGGATAGTTGTCCCACTACCCGAAGCAATTCGACGTTTTTGACTGCCTTTGATTATATCTGGGTCAAGCCTTTCTTTTTTGGTCATGCTAAGAATAATAGATTTATTTTTTGCAATTTGTTTTTCGTCAATGGAATTTGCATTTAGTTTGAGTTTGTTAGCACCCGGAATCATTGCAAGTATATCCGCAATATTTCCCATTTTGTTAATTTGTTCAAACTGAACTAGATAATCGTCTAGTGTAAAACTATTTTCTCTAAATTTCTTTTCGAGTTTTTTTGCTTCTTCTTCGGTTATATTTTCTTGTGCTTTTTCAATAAGCGAAAGTACATCTCCCATATCCAAAATTCTACTAGCCATTCTATCGGGATAAAATGGCTCTATATCGTCCATTTTTTCACCAACGCCACAGAATTTAATTGGTTTTTGGGTAACCGCTCTAATAGACAAAGCTGCTCCACCCCTGGTGTCACCATCAAGTTTTGTAAGAATTACACCAGTGATGTCTAGTTTGTCATTAAAAGATGTCGCAACATTAACGCTTTCTTGACCTATCATGCTATCAACCGTAAGCAAAATCTCTATTGGATTTACTGCCTTTTTGATACGCAATAATTCGTCCATTAACTCTTCGTTAATTTGAAGTCTGCCTGCTGTATCAATGATAACAGTGTCATAACCTTTTTTGTCAGCATACTTAATCGCATTTACCGCTGTTTTTTCGGGTTTGTTTGTTCCTTCGTCATAAACTTCGGCATCAACACTCTTACCTACAGTCTTAAGTTGGCTAATCGCTGCCGGCCTATAAATATCACATGCAACAAGCAAAGGTTTTTTGCCTTGTTTTTTAAGCATTTTGGCGAGTTTTCCACACATAGTGGTCTTTCCAGCACCTTGAAGTCCACACATCATAATAACTGTTGGTGGTTTGCTACTTACTTGAAGTTTGGAGTTTGTACTACCCATAAGTGCGGTCAATTCTTCATTAACGATTTTGATAATTTGTTGACCGGGAGTAAGTGATTTAAGAACTCTTTCGCCCGTTGCTTTTTCGCTAACTTTGGAAATAAAGTCTTTGACAACCATATAGTTAACATCGGCTTCGAGCAAAACGAGTTTAATCTCTCTAAGTGCATTTTTGATTTCGAGTTCAGTAAGTGTACCTTTTTTGGTAATCTTACTAAATACATGATTAAGTTTTTCGCCTAGACTTCCAAATAAAGCCATAATTACTTCCTTTTAATCAATATTTCCTATAATTTTGTTAATATCTTTTGTAAGATTATCCATTTGATACTTCTGTCCCAATTCACTGAGATTTTGTTTGAGTTTGTTTTTAAGTTCAATCTTTCCAACTACACTCTCATATTTTTCTAGCAAATTACGGGATTTTTCCAAACAATCGTTAACTGCCTGTCTTGTTATATTATATTCCTTTCCAATCTCTCCCAAAGACAGATTATCAAAAAAGTAATTTTTGCAGACATTTAGTTGTTTGTCCGTAAGTAATGCACCATAATTGTCAATCAGTTCACAAACCCTAAGGCTATCTTGAATGTTCATAACAAATCCTTTGATGTAAAGCAAAATTACTTTACAGATGTATTTTAATATAATCTTATAAAAATGTCAATAGTTTTTTTAAATGTTTTAAATTATACTATTCACAAAGTCTTCTGCGTCAAAAGGCTCAATATCGTCAAGTCCTTCTCCCACGCCAACAAACTTAATAGGTATTCCATATTTTTTGGCGATTGCAAATACAACCCCGCCCTTAGATGAACCATCAAGTTTAGTAAGAATGATTCCACTTATTGGCAAAATTTCATTAAACATTTCTACTTGGGTCAAAGCATTTTGACCGGTTGTTGCATCAATTACAAGCAAGTTTTCACTCACTCCGTCCCATTCTTTTGCTACAATTTTGGCAATTTTTCGTAGTTCTTCCATAAGTCCTACTTTGTTATGCAATCTTCCCGCAGTATCCACAAGCACAACATCATCTTTTTTTGCCTTTGCACTTGCAATTCCATCAAATACAACCGCACCAGGGTCTACCCCTTCGTTATACTTAACAATTCTAACCCCTGCACGCTTGCTCCATTCATTTAGTTGTTCGCTCGCTGCCGCTCTAAAAGTGTCTCCGGCAACAAGCAAACAATTCTTTTTGTTTTTCTTGTAATAATTAGCAAGTTTTCCAATAGCGGTAGTTTTTCCTACACCATTGACCCCAACCACAGTATACAAAACAGGATATTCTTCGGGACGAGTTTCCAAATTCAAAATTTCAACCATTGCCTGTCTTAGTACTTTTTTAAATTCTTCTTCGGTTTTGATTTTTTGTTTTTTTGCTATAGTTCTCACGCTTTCAACTATTTCACTTGATGCCTCATAAGAAATATCTGATGAAACTAGCACAAATTCTAGTTCTTCAAAAAAGTCGTCATCAAGTTCGCCCACAAAAATTTGTGAGAGTTTTTTTGATATTGCATCTTTTGTCTTTTTAAGCGCTCCAAAAAATTTAGAAAATATCCCCATGATTGTCTCCATTTAATTATTTTTGTTCGGTATGTTTGATAGCATCATTAAGTTTAACCGAAACTAGTTTGCTTACACCCTTTTCTTCCATGGTAACACCATATAATGTGTCAGCATGTTCCATAGTTGGCTTTTTGTGAGTGATTACAATAAATTGTGTTTCATGCGAGTAACGTTTAAGATACTTTGCAAGTCTAGTTACATTCGCCTCGTCCAAAGGTGCTTCTATTTCGTCAAGCAAACAGAATGGCATTGGTCTAAGTCTAAGGATTGCAAATAGTATTGCAATAGCCACAAGTGCTTGTTCGCCACCACTAAGCAAAGATATGTTACTTAGTTTTTTCTCCGGTGGTTCTGCCTTAATTTCGATACCTGCTTCCAAAGCATCTTCGCTGTCCAAGATTTCAAGATGTGCACTTCCGCCACCAAACAATTCCTTGAACACAATTCCAAAGTTTGTATTAATTTTGTCAAACTCGGTTTGGAATCTAACGATCATCTCATTTGACAAATCTTTGATAATTCGTTTCAAATCCGACTCGGCTTTGATTAAATCTTGAGATTGATTGTACATTTTGCCAAATCTTTCTTCCAAGTTCTTACAATCTTCAATTGCCCTTTCATTAATATGTCCCAAAGCAACAATTTCTTTTTTGAGTTTGTTTATTTCGCTTGCACCCATTTTTGAATCAAAATTAATGTCTTTTAGGTCGAGTGCTGTCTGATAAGTTAGACCATATTCTTCCCAAACTCTCTCTTGCATTGTTTCAATATCTGTATCAACCCGACTTAGTGCAATGTCTTGTTTGTATTTTTTGTCTTGCAATATATTGACTTCATTTAGCAATCTTGTTCTATTGTCATCAAGCCTACGAATATCTTCGTTTACACTGGATTTTTCTTTTTCCTTAGTTTCTAGTTTTTCTTGGGTAGCCTTAAGCAAAGCATATGTCTCATTGTTTTCCAAACTAGTTTCATTTTCAAATACAATATTTGAAGCAACTGACAAAAGTTGTCTGTTTCTATTGCACGAAGCATCCATGATTTCAATTTGTTCATTGAGTGACTTCAAAATATCAGTAAGTCTTACACGTTCTTGTTCAAGACTTAAATTTTCTGATTCAAGTGTTGCTATTTCAATTTTGAGTAATGTTATTTTGTTTGAATAATCGTCCTTTTGATTTTTTAGGTCACTAAACTGGTTAACACTCGTATCCAAACTATCGCTACTTTCAATATCAACTTTAACATCTGAAATCTTGTTTAATTGATTAATGATACTTTCCAAAATTTGTTTGTTTTTGCCGATATTGGAATTAATTTTGTTTCGTTCATCTTCATAATCTCTACAGATTGTGCCAAACTTATCATTTCTCTCAGTTTCGCTGGCAATCTCGATATCAAGTGAATGAATACTTGACGACAACTCTTTGATTTCGTCATTAAGTTTGCTAAGTTTGCTAGATATTTCATTATAATGACTTAATTTTTCTGACTTGTCTTTGGTTAATTTTTCAATTAATTTTCCACAATTTTCAATCTCGGTTTGTCTTCCCAAAAGATTAGTTACTTGGGCTTTTTTGCTACCGCCAGTCAAACTTCCTTGTGGAGATATAATATCCCCATCCAAAGTTGCAATTCTATACGCAAAGTTGCTCTTTTTGGCAATATTCAATGCGTTTGTCATATTATTTGCAATTATTGTTGTACCAAGTAAGGAACTAATAATATTATCTAATTTTTTGTCATACTCAATAAGTTCAGATGCCAGTCCCAGACAACCTTCCATATCTAGCAAATATCTATTAGACTTGTCAAAATATCTAGGTTTAACTGTATTTATTGGCAAGAATGTTGCACGACCATAGTCTCTTTGTTTTAGATAATTAATCAAGTATTTAGCATGCTCATCACTTGATGTTACAACGTTTTGAATTGCACTTCCAAGTGCGGTTTCAACAGCGGTTTGATAGGTTTGTGGAACTTTGATAAGACTTGCTACAACACCCAATATTTTTGACTTAATTTCGCTATTCTTTTCAGCATCAGTAAGAAGTCTTTTGACCGTTCCATTAAATCCTTCATATTCTCTTTCGTATTCTTCCAAAAGCTTTTTTCGATGTTCTAGTGTAATTATATTGCTAGAAAGCTCTTGAATAAGGTTTTCTTCACGTTTGAAGTCAACCTGTAAGTTGTTTTGATAATTAACTTTTTCAGAAAGGGTAGCATCTAGTTGATTTCTTTTTTGTTTTTGAGACAATAGTAAGTTTGAACTCTCTGCTTGTTTAGCCTTTGACAAAGAGTATTTTTCGTTTATGTCTCTTTGCATATCTTCAAGTTCGCTAAGAGATTTTTCATAACTCTTTTTCTCAGCATCAAGTGCCGAAATTTGGGCTTTGACGTCGCCTAGCATTTCAAGATTATCTATAATCTTTTTTTGAATCGCCTGTGCTTCGTCTTCACCACTTTTAAGTTCACTTGCGACCATATCATACTTGGAATTTAGTTCGCTACACTCTGCTTTTTTATTAAACAAAATCACTTGTTTGTCTTTGAGAGAGTTCTCTACGTCAATAAGAGAATTTTGATTTAAGTCACGACTCGCTTTGAGTCTATCTATTTCGCCAGATAATCTATCATCTTCGGCTTTGAGATGATTATATTTTTCCTTTTGAAGATTAATTTCCCCACTTTGTTTTGTAATAGCGATATTAAGTTCCAAAATTTTATCTTTGAGAGTACTAATATCCGAATCAATAGTGCCAACTTTTTCAAACGCTTCGTTATACATTTTGTCGGCTTTGTCTTTTTCATTTGTCTTAAATTCGAGTTCTTCGAGTATGCCGTTGATTTTTTCTAAAATTGCATTTTTTGTATCACTAGCGGTATCGTATTGATATATATACTGATTGACTTCAAGAACTTTGAGTTTATCTTTGAGTTCGTGATAAACTTTGGCTGTTTCGGCTTGTTCTTTAAGGGGCTTTAGTTGTCTATCAATTTCTGTTATTAAATCGTTAATTCTATTTAAATTATCCTGAGTATTAAGAAGTTTTCTTTCGGCTTCGACTTTTTTGGATTTAAACTTGGCAATTCCCGCTGCTTCTTCAAAAATTACACGTCTATCTTCTGGTTTGGAACTTACAATTTTTCCAACCATTCCTTGTCCAATTATTGAATAACCATTTTTGCCAATTCCACTATCGTGAAGCAAGTTAACTATATCTTTGAGTCTTGATGGAGATTTGTTAATCAAATACTCACTTTCGCCACTACGATAAAGTTTACGTGTAATTAAAATTTCATTATAGTCTGAATTGAAAATTTTGTTGGTGTTGTCAAAAACAAGTGTAACTTCACAAAAACTAAGACCTTTTCGCTTCTCAGTCCCCTTGAAAATTACATCTTGCATCGTGCTTCCACGCAAAGTCTTGCTACTTTGTTCACCCAAAACCCAACGAATAGCATCTGCAACATTACTTTTTCCGCATCCGTTAGGACCTACAATGGCAGTAATTCCATCTTCAAAGTCAATCTTTTGATAATCTGCAAAAGATTTAAATCCCACCATTTCAATTCTCTTTAAGTTCATTTGTTTAACTCCCAAATTAAGCATATAGTGTTTTGTCAAAATAAAAGCATATTTTTACATATAAGATATTATATCAAATAAATAAATGAAACACAAATAATACACGCAACTTTGTGTTTTTTGTTTGCAAAATTATATTCAAAATTGGACTTTTTTGCTTAATAATTTAGTAAAATCTCAAATTTTATACGCATGGTCAACAAAAAACGTGAGTATTCATTAACTCACGTCTAATATAATCGTTCTGTTTATTTTTCAATGCGTTTTAAATAAATTTCTGCACAATTTTCTTGCGCGATATGAATACTCTTGCCTTTAGCATTGGAGACAACAATACTATCAACACAAAGTTCTACTTCAAAGATTTTTTCGTGGTCAAGTCCGCTTTCGGATACAACTCTGTATTCAAAATGTTTTCCAATTTTTTGCAAATATTCTTGAAGTTTTGTCTTGTAATCAATGCAATTTTTGAGAACATTTTGAATGTTTAAATCATTTACTATAACGAATTTTTGTATAATTTTTTGTGCATTTTCAAGTCCGCTATCAAGATAAATTGCACCTATTAGACTTTCAAACAAATCCGCTTTTGTTTTGTCACTAAGCATACTCAAAGATTTGGACTTTAAGACAAGCTTATCTAATTTCAAACTTTCGGAAATTCCCTTTAGATAAGATGTAGATACAAGTCCTGCTCTTAATTTAGACAATATTCCACTATCTAATTCGTTAAATTTGTAGATATAATCGGATACAACCAGTTCCAAAACCGCATCACCCAAAAACTCAAGCCTTTCGTAACTCTCCCCGCCAAACTCATTTGAATAACTACTGTGAGTTAAAGCAGATTTGAGTAAGTTTGGATTTTTGAAACTATAATTTATTTCGTTATTCAAACTATTCATTTTCAGAAATCCCCAAAATTTCTAGGTTCTTTGTGATTTTGTCTATAAGTTTGCCTTTTGACATATTATAAACCTGTTCAATACACGCACTTATACTTGAAGACTTGCTACTTCCATGTGCTTTGACAACAAGTTTTTTGCAACCAAGAAGCACTGCACCACCATACACCGAATAATCAAATTTTTTCTTGATATGCTTAAACGTTTTTCCCATAAACACAGCGCCAATTTTTGACATAAAACTGGACTTGATTTCGGCTTTCATAACTTTGAGTAGACTTTTTATAGCACCTTCGGTACTCTTTAACAAAACATTTCCCGCAAAGCCATCAGTAACTACCAAATCGTAGTCACCAGAAAGCAAGTCTCTTGCTTCCATGTTTCCAACAAAATTTACATGTTTGTTTTCCTTAAGCAAAGCAAATGTTTCTTTGGTTTTGGTATCGCCCTTATGGTCTTCTGTGCCTACATTAAGTAGCGCAACTCTTGGTTTTTTCTTTCCAAAAATAGTAAGATATGCACTGCCCATAACCGCGAATTGTTCCAAATATTTTGGTTCGCAATCCATATTTGCCCCACAGTCACAAATACTAACAATATCCCCATTAACCGTAGGCAAAATAGGACATAGTGCAGGTCTATAAATCCCCTTAATTCTGCCGATTTTCATAAATCCACCAGTAAGAACAGCACCCGTTGAACCAGCACTAATAATGCCTACAACTTCATTATCATTTTTGCACAAATCCAAAGCCTTAACTAGTGAACTTTCTTTTTTGAATCTAATGGCTTCGGTGGGACTTTCGTTATTAGAAATAACATCTTTTGCATCAAGAATGGATATTTGATTTTCATTATATTTTTCTTGTTTCAAAATTTCGTTAATTTTGTCTTCGTCACCCGACAAAACCACATGAACATTGTTTAACTTATTGCAAGCACCAACTGCACCCTTAACAATCTCAACTGGGGCATTATCCCCACCAAAAGCATCAACAACTATTTTTATCATAATTTCTCCAATGTTTCAAAAAAAGTTATTAACAAGTCCGTTTGAAAAAAAATATCAACGAAATTATTAGTAACTTATTTAAATGTACTCTTATTATATATTATTACAAGGAAAATATCAATAAAATAAGTACAAAACATTTTTACAAAAATTATTAAAATATCCCAAATATTGCTTTTCGAATATTGCAAGGTGGACGTGTGGCGACTGAGTTTGAATTTTTTGTTTTCCAACGGATTTTAACTGGTGGCGATGACCAAAAATCTATCTCAACTAGTCCGTCAAATATCTTTCCATTGTGTGCTCTTGTCCCGCCACCCCTAAAAGTTATTACATATATCGAATTTCTACTTATTTGTACTCTAACCGTTTTGATTTCGCCAACCAAATAGTTATGGGTCTTGTAGTTCCCAACAATGATTCACTAGTTAAAAATCTAGGATAAAACCATACTCCTAGTCCACCTAAGCCCAATTTACTCTTACACAAGATTTAATCAAAAATTATTCTTATATGAATCAATTTACAAACGAAATTTATAACGAATACAAATTAGACTCTTCAAAACAAAGATAGTAAAAAAATCCACGGGTAAAACCCGTGGATTTTTACTATATTTCAAAATAGCAATTATTTTGTTTCTTTCTTTTCTTTTTCTACAACTACTTTTTGTTCGCCGTCATAGTAACCACATTTCTTACATACCCTGTGGTTTGCCTTTAATTCATGACAATGTGGACATTCAACCATAGAAGGTGTTGAAATTTTCCAATTTGCTTTTCTGGAATTACGCCTTGCTTTTGAAACTTTACCCTTTGGTACTATCATGCTGCACCTCCTAATTTTTTTTGACTAATGCAATTTTATACTAATTTTTGGCATTTGTCAACCACTATTTATAAAATTATTTCAAATTATTAATAGTTTTGACGGTTTCTTCGGCAATAACCATTTCTTCGTCGGTAGGAATTACAAAAATCTTAACCTTTGACGATGGTTTTGAAATTAACACCTCTTTTCCACGTGGAGCGGAGTTATTAAGGTCATGGTCGAGTTCAACACCCATAAATTCAAGCCCTTCGGTAACTGCTTCTCTAAGTTCTGGTGTATGTTCTCCACAACCTGCTGTAAACACAATAGCATCGGCCCCGCCAAGAACACCCATGTATGCCGAAATATACTTTTTGATACGATGACAATACATATCAAAAGCCATTTTTACATTAGGGTCAGACAAATTTTCAGTAATATCTCTCATGTCAGCCATGCCAGTTCCAATTACACCAAGAAGTCCGCTTTGTTTGTTAAGCATTCTTACAACTTCGCTTACAGTTTTGCCTTCCTTATTGCAAATATATTCAATAACCGCCGGGTCAATATCTCCCGACCTTGTGTTCATCATAATTCCTTCAAGCGGAGTAAATCCCATTGAAGTATCAAAACTCTTGCCATTCTTAACTGCAGTAATACTAGCACCCGAGCCTAGGTGACACGAAACAATATTGATATCTTCTGGTTTTTTGCCAAGCAAGTCAGCACATCTTTGAGTAACGTAGTAGTGACTTGTTCCATGTGCACCATAACGTCTAATTTTGTAAACATCATAGTATTTTTGTGGAATTGCATATTTGAAAATATGTTCAGGAATAGATTTGTGAAAACCAATATCAAAAACAGCAACATTTGGCTTGTCTGGACAAATTTTCATGGCCGCTTCCATTCCACAAATTGCACCGGGAACATGAAGTGGTGAAAAATCCACTTTGAGTCTAAAATCTTCCAAAATTTCTGGTGTTACTAGTGTGCTATCAAAATAGTCTTCACCAACATTTACAACTCTATGACCAAATGCCTCGATTTCATCAAGACTTTTTACAACACCAATTTTTTCATCGGTCAATTTTTCAAGCAAAAATTCCATACCTTCGCTATGGTTGACAATTTCTTTTTCAAACTTATACTCTTGACCTTTTGCCTTGTACTTTAAAAATGAACCACCTTCGTTAATTTTTTCTACATTGCCTTTTGCAACAACTTCCTTTGTTTGCATATCAATAAGTTGGAACTTAAGCGAACTACTGCCCGCATTTATAACTAAAACTTTCATAAAAATCTCCTAAAAAATTATTCACATTGAAGCACTGTAATTGCTATTGCTTCGACTATATCTTGAACACTTGCACCCCTACTTACATCGTTAATAGGTTTTCGCATGCCTTGAGCAATTGGGCCAACTGCACTAAATCCACCAAATCTTTGCATAATTTTGTAGCCGATATTACCTGCAGACAAATTTGGAAATATCAAAACATTAGCATCGCCTTGGATAGGACTATTTGGTGCTTTGAGTTTTGCGACACTAGGAACAATTGCACTATCTAGTTGCATCTCACCATCAAACACAAAATCTACATTTTGAGTTTTCAAAAGTTCTTTGGCGGTTCGCATCTTAACTGCATCATCACCTTCAGCACTGCCAAGAGTAGAGTAACTAAGAAGTGCAACCTTTGGATTTTCTAGTCCGCCAATTACTCTTGCAGACTCTGCACTAAGTTTGGCTATC
>ULTU01013546.1_pt1 | contig 16074 bp, 15 predicted proteins | sample 1957861 | NCBI WGS metagenome assembly ULTU01 (sample SAMEA4835742, study PRJEB28245) | human gut metagenome | biome: gut microbiome; material: fecal sample | place: Denmark | collected 2008
ATTTCGCGTAGAAATCAGACCGAAGTAAGTAGTGAGCAATGTCGAAAAATTATCGAGAAAATCGACGTTTTAATTAAAAGCGAAAAGGTATTGCAAGATTATATGTCTGTTGAGGCGGGTATTTATGGGTGAAATTAAACAAGTAGATTTATCCAATGTCGTAAACAATAAAATTACTTACGAAAAAAACGATATAGTCGATGAATTTTCAGGACTGGACGGGAATTATATCGACAGAGATATATTGGCTCGAATCTGGGAATCAGCAGTCGGAAATTTTTTTATTCTGAATGACGGATTTTACGACAATATAGAATGTGACGGGCAGACTTTGTCGATAGACCGATACGTAAAGAAAATATATTTTCTTGGTTTTTTCTTTTGGGGTAAAAATACAGAAAGAATAATAGTAGAATTCGAAGACGGTGTTAAGGAAATTATAAGCGTAACATTTGAGGATTGGACAGTTGCATCGAGCGATGACAAGAGTATTTTTAAGGAGTATTCCGACGGTAAATATAAAACCCTTTTTGCGACTACGACGAAAGGAAATATGATACATATCGTAAACTTTCATTATACCCGATGCAACTTAAAACATATAGCAAAGGTAAAAAATATAATTTTACCGCAAAATATGTTTATGCATATTTTTGCGATAACAATAGAAAATTAAAAATTTATGAATTCCTGAGGAGGTTAAAATGGGAATAATCAAATTAAAGAACGCAAACGAAGAGCAGACTAAAAACATTGCCATAGACGAACAATCGGTATATGGTGTCGACGTCGAAGTCAACGAGAATACGGATATTCCGCAAGAGAATCAAGAACAATGGCAAGATCCCGCGGTGTTGTACGAGGACGAAAGCCGAACGGACGAACATACCCGTCATTATGTTATGAATAACGGAACGGCGAAATCCGTATTCAATGCAGAATCGGTAAGTTATTTCGACGAAGAAGCTAAGAAATGGAAGCCTATCGACAACACATTGAAAGAAAATGTCGACGCATATGAAAGCAAGAACGGAAATATGCGAACCAAGATATATAAAGAGAATAAGGGTAAAAAAGTCGAGATCGTGAAATCGGACAAGCAGCTTTCATGGGAGTATCTCGGCAAACAAGTTGAAACCGTTTCCGTTGCAAACGAAAACGTAGAAACATTTTCGGCGTCGGTATTAAAGGTGAATAACGATTTAGCCGGAGAATCTGCAAATATTAACAGTTCGGCTGTCTACGAAAATATTGAAAAAGATACCGATCTTGAATATTGCTTGCTCGGTAATAATCTTAAAGAAAATATTATTGTAAGGGAGAAGTCTGCGGATTATAGGTATCTTTTCGCATTAAAAACAGAGGGATTGAAAATTCGTCTTTCGGAAGATAACGAAAGTCTGGAACTTTATACAGAAAGAACAAAAGACGACGGCACGGTAGAACAAAAGGTTGAATTTACGATTCCCGCTCCGTTCATGTATGATGCAAACGGAGAAAGCAGCGACGACGTGTATTATGAATTGGAGCCGTCTGAAGATGGGAAGTTTACTTTTGCCGTCGTTGCAAACGAAGAATGGGTGAATGCAGCCGATAGAGTGTTCCCCGTTACGATTGACCCGCAAGTTGTGACCAACAATAGTAGTTTGGTAACCAAACAAGTACAATATAGAATCGTTTCAAGTGGTTCAGGTTCTGGTAGTAGTGTTGGAAGTTGGACAAATACTTCGTATTCAGATATTAAAGTTTATAAAGACGACTATATTGAATATAGAACTCGTCTTACTATCAAGCGTAGTTCAATGAATTTACCTAACAATCGTATTTGTAGTGTGAAATTGATTTTAACTCCAAGTACAACCTTTAGTGGCAGTTTGTATGTAAATAATTATTATCACAGTTACAATAGCAATAAAGGCAAATTAGAACAAGATATTACTAACGTATTTAAAAGCTATATTGGTGATTTTGATATTTATGTAGAGCCGTACTACTATGGGTATATCAATGGCTATTTTTCAATGTCGGCAAATCCGCCGGTGATTGAGATTGAGTATTTAACTAATGAGAATACGCGAGCAACAAAAAAGAGCATTTTGTTGGCTGGTTTTATAAATGGAGAAATTAACCTTGCAACTGGCGATATGACTACAAGTTTCTGTGATGTAAAATCGGGTAATTCTGCTGGGGGGATTTCAATTTACCATGTCTATAAAAAGAGCTCAGAAGATTATCTGTTGGGCGATAGTTTCCGATTAAACATTCATGAAAAATTGATAAAAAATAGTAGTGGAGGGTTGGAAGCTAATTATATTTATACAGATCCTAACGGGGATAAGCACGGCTTTAATGATTACTATTATTATATCAATACAAGTGGTGGAAAAGAATATATTAATAATTCCAATAAATCTAATATTATGGTTGATGCAGATGGAACGCTTAAATATAACGGTTATACTGTTTATGGTGAATATAAGTCGGCGAGTGGATTAAAAGCATTAACTAAACTCGAAGGATTTAAATATGTATCGCATTTAGAGCAGCGTAGTGATGAACTTAAAAAGGTTGATGAAAAGGTTAATAGTTACGGAAATGCTCTTAAGGAATTTGTGGTTGTTAATAAGAGTGATGGCAGTATTGCGTATAGATTAAAATCTTATCTAAGTTCTGTTTCTAGTTTTGAAAGTTTTGTATCCTATGCAAACAGTAGTACCAAAATTTTGCTTACAGAAGGCGAGGCCCTGGTATATAGGTCTTTAATTTTGCAAAAAGAGGCACTTGGATATCAGTCTACAACTTTGAGTCAACAAAAAACAGGTTTGGGATATTCAAAGATCTCGATGCAAAAGCAAATTGAGACAATGGATAATACGAAACTCTCTGATGAGGCTTATAATAGTACGAGTACTCAATCTACAATTAATACTGCAATTAAAAACAACTTAACTAATCAAATTTTATTAGCGACATCTCAAGATGCAAATACGGCAAATATTGCTACTAATAATACGAAACAAATTACGGCAATTGGTAATCAAATAACTATTTATGATAATAAAAAAACACTGTATTTGAACCAAATGAAAACATATTATAATGTTTATTATGCGGCTTTGGATGAACAAAAGAAATTGCAACAACAAATCCCTGTAAATTTCTTAACCGATGGGAAGATTTTTAAAGGATTCAATGAAGCGGGACAGTTGGTGGTGATTTATGATATGTACAACAATTATGCTATTATAGAGTATGAGAGTTATTATGTAGATTCTTCATCTGGCTATAGAATTGCTAGCGTATATGATAATTTTAATAATATTGTGACGTTCGCATACACAGGCAATAATAAACTGGCAAGCATTACAGATGTACAAGGAAGAAAAACTTGCTATGAGTATACTGGAACAAAATTAACGGCAATAAAATATGATATTGGTGAAAAATTATTATTAGGGTATACAAATAACAATATTACATCGGTTGTAGAACAAAAGAAAAAGTTATGGACGAATATTGCTTATTCTTTGAATAGACCTACGTATATTAAGAATTACTTAATTAAAGACATAAGCAAGGAAGTTAACATTAATAATGCGGTTGAACTTGAAATATTGGCCATTTCATTTTTGCAAAAAACGAATTTGACAATGAATCACGTGACGCTCACAAATGATAAGATTCGCGAGAGATACTATTTTGACGATATTAACAATTTGTGTGAGTATCGTTTGGAAAAGGATGGGGTGGTGACGCAAGCAGAGCAATATGAATATATTTCGTATTGGAATGGAACTACAATGCAAACCAATCCAAGAAGTGTGACAAGAAAGGCGAAAAAATCATCGTTGTTTACGAATTCGTTGGATGGCTATAACTTTGTTGTTGGAGATACGGAAACAACTACAATTGACCAATTCGAAAATGCTTTACAGACCACAACGAGTGAAATACAATTAACAGCTACAGGTTCAAACAAGCAAACGACGGTTATTGATTATGCGTATAATGAAAATCAAAAGCTTATTGAGGAAAAAATAACGACAACTTGCACAAAACTTGATAAACCTATTATTTCGTACAAGAAATACAATTATAACGCATACGGCGACGTAATTAGAACGGAAAGCTACGTGGACGGCGAAGAATATACGACTGGTAAAACAATTGAAGAAACCGTTTACGATGATAAAGGAAACGTAATCAAATCGTTTACGTATAATTCACTCGATACGAGTAGCAAGTTCTATACTGAAACCAAATATGACGAAAAAGGGAGAGTTGCTTTTGAGTTTGACGCTACAGGAAACAATAAAGCTCAGCTTTTGTATGCGGATGGGGCAAATATCGTTCGTGAAGAAGTTCTTCCCAACGGTAGTAAATTTGCGTATGGGCATGATTATGCTGATAGTGTTACGGCAATTTCGCATAGCACAGAAGAGGGCGAGGAAAACTCGACGCAGCAAATTTATCAAAATGGAGTGCTCACGGAAGTTTGCAGTGGAAACAATAGAATTCTATATTCGTTTGATTATACAAATGGTTTCAAAAAACGTAAAGAAAGTATTGCTTTCAATGGCGTTAATGGCTATGTTGAGAAAGAATATAATGTTGTTTGCGATGAAACTTGTTTGCGAGAATACGATGAAGTAAAAGTTGCTAATGCAAAGAAAGAGTCTGTCACAGTTCGTTCAGATAAGCGAGGAAACATTATTTCCAAGTCGTTGAGTGATGGAACATCATTGGAGTACTCTTATGATACTGCGGATAGATTGACATCAATAGTAGAAAAAGGTAATAATGTTTCTATTCGTTCGTTGGGTTATAGTTATGATGCGTTGGATAGGCTTTTAGAATATACTGAAACAACTGGAAGTATCGTGACGCAAAAAGAAACGTTTGCTTATGACGATTTTGGACGTGTTTTGACACAGATTCAAAATACAGGTATGACCTATTCGTATGAGTATAATGAGAATACTGCAAGACGTGAACTGAAGTCTATTTCTGTTAGTGGCATCAAATTCAAACCTCAATTGGATTGTCTTGGCAGACATAAGGGCAAGGAAATTTTAGTAAACGATACGAAAATTGCGGAAGAAAATATCGTATATCGCAAAGTTGGCGACCATACGACACATATGCCTGCAAGCATATATTTTGGGTCCGTTAAGAATGATAATTTCATTTTAAGCGAACATTTGAAATATGCTTATGATGAAATGGGCAATATTTCTAAAGTTTACGAAAATGGTGATATTGTTGCCCAATATGCGTATGATAAATTGAATCGACTTATTAGAGAAGATAATAAACGTTTCGGTAAAACTTGGCTGTATTCGTATGATAATAACGGTAATCTGCTCGTTAAAAAAGAAACATCCTTTACCTTAAAAACGGATATCGAAGAAAATACATTTACGATTAATCGTTACGCTTATGTCGGCGATCAGTTGAAAGGTTATAACGATGAGTTGTTTGTCTATGATGAGATTGGTAATCCCATTACATACCGTGGAAAAGATGCAAGTTGGGCAAGGGGCAGGTTACTTACTGCTTTCGACGGTCATAGCTTTACTTATGACGCACAAGGCAGGCGTTTAACAAAAGATGGTATTAGCTTTACCTATGATGGAAACGGTAGAATTGTAAAACAAAGCAACGGTCTTGACTTCTTCTATGATAATACGGGCGTAGCTGGTGTAAAATATAACAATGAAACTTTCGTTTACAGAAAAAATGTTCAAGGCGACGTAGTAGCAATACTTGACACAACTGGTAAAACTGTGGTAAAATATACATATGATGCATGGGGTAATCATGCAGAAGAAGTGCTTGATTCTGCTCGTGCTACTCTTGCAGCATTAAACCCGTTTAGATATCGTTCGTACTACTACGACACTGATACTGAGTTGTATTACTTGAATACGAGATATTATGACCCTGAGCTCGGTAGATTTATAACGATTGACGGAATTGAATATCTCAATCCTGAAACCATCAATGGGTTGAACCTTTACGCATACTGCGGAAATAATCCGGTTTCCAATGTTGACCCTAACGGGAATGATTTTTGGAGTTGGTTTTTAGGCGGCTTGTCTTTGGTTGGTGGCGTGATATTATGCTTTGTTCCCGGCGGACAGGCTATAGGTGCGGCTCTTATTGTCGGCGGCGTCTCAATTACAGCTTCTAACATCATGACGGCAGCAGGCGTTGACAGTAAAATAGCAAGCCTAATTTCGTCTGGCTTGGATATTGTTGCTGGCATAGCTTTGTGTTTTGTCCCTGGCATGCAAGGTCTTGGCGCAAGTTTGATTGGTTCGGGCGCACTAGGTATTGCTGGTGGTTATATCAGCGAGGCTCTAGGTGGTAGTTTTGAACTTGGTGCGGCAATCGGAAGCATTATAGGTGGTTTTATTGGCGGTAAGGCTTATAAAATGTACGATGCTCATAAAATCGGCAAAATAGCCCAGCAAGGGACTGTTGTTATAGGAGAAACAATGAGTAGGGTGCACGCTCAAGCGGATTTAATTGGTGCAGGCACATTTAAAGCTTCTAAAGGGGCTAATTTATTGTATAAGATATTCCCTAAATTGGGTTCGGCACTTACAATGTCTGAAAATATGACATGGATTCGTAGAGTAATTGCTTCTGGGGTGGATATTGTTGATATTGGTATAGATTTAACAAGAGCGAATCGTAGTATATTCTATTCTATGGAATTGCAACACGTCTTTAAATTTTTGCTGATGATGTGATTTGTCGCTAAATTGGAGGATATTTATGTTGATAAGAAAGTTTAAAAAAATCGCTAAAAAGGATTTTGAGTTTCTTCTTAAGTATGGATTTAACGAAAGGCAAGATGATTTTGGGGCACTTGAGCAAAATTTAGTTTTTGAAAAAGGATGTTGGATCGTCTCAGTTTGCTATCATGAAGGGGTATCTGAAGAGGCTAAGAGATGTGAGATTGTAGATGTTATTATTGAATACGCATTGCAAGAGACGGTTTTGACAGTCCCTACCTTCGGCATTGTTGAATTTAATAAGATTAGAGCGAATTTAAAATTTTGCGATAAACTTTTTGGACGAGAGAAAATAAATCAATTAAATAATGCCCTTATAAATTTAGATTTAGAGAATCAAATATCTATTCAAGCAGAGTTTTTAAAGAATAATCTAACTGTATTTAGATGAGATGTATAGAAAGGTCGTGGGAGAAATCCTGCGACCTTTTGCCGTAATCCGTAACGCTTGACAAAACCTATGTCTTTGTGTATGATAATAATGGTAATATCGTTAAGAGAAGAGAGTTTGTCTTTACGCTGAAAGATAATACTTTAATCGAAGAACTTGAATCTACGGATAAAGTATATGTCTATAACGGCGACCAAATGGTATCGTATAACGGTCAGACTTGTGTATACGACGATATGGGTAATCCTACGACGTATCGCAATATGTCGTGCGTATGGGAAAAGGGCAGACAACTCAAGAGTATTTCGGACGGAGCGAATACGGTTTCGTTTACCTACGACGAATTTGGTATGCGTACAACCAAAACTGCCGGCGGAATAACGACGAATTACGTTTATGAAAACGGTAAATTGTTACGCGAAGTTACAGGAAGCGAAAAGATAGATTTTGTTTACGGTTCAGACGGAATAATAGGGTTCAGAACAGGCAATAAAAATTATTTGTATCGCAAAAACGTATTCGGCGACGTAACGGAGATTTACAGCGACAACGGAACCTTGGTCGGTAAGTATAGTTACACGGCGTTTGGTGAATGTATAGTAAAGGTGAACGAGGGCGGCATAGCCGAAAAGAACCCGATTCGTTACCGCGGATATTACTATGACGAAGAGACGTCGCTTTACTATCTCAAATCTCGTTATTACGATCCGGAAGTAGGAAGATTTATAACGATAGACGACATATCTTACATAGATCCCGAAACCATAAACGGCTTAAATCTCTATGCTTATTGTTTGAATAATCCGGTTATGTATGTAGATCCAACGGGACATGCACCTTGGTGGAGTTGGTTTGTTTCTGGATTGCAAGTATTAGGTGGGATTGCTCTGTGCTTTGTCCCGGGAGCTCAAGGGATAGGTGTTAGCCTCATTGTCGGTGGAGGATTGGGGTTAATATCCAATGCTGTCTCTCCTGCAATAGGACAAGCGATTGGCGGGGCTTCATCTATAGCTAATGGTTGGGGAGCCTTTTCTACCGGTATGTCGATCCTTGGATTGGGTATTCCCGGCTTGATCGGCGGAATTGCTTTAATGTTGGTTGGTGGTGCTACAATGGTATTCGGTGCTAATGAAATAGTTTCAGCTGCGACTGGCACGAATTATATACAACAGTGGACAGGAATGAGTGATACTGCTTATGGTTGGACTTATTTTGGATTAAATATAGCGTCGAGTGTTGGGCAAATTGCTGGCAGAGCTTATAGTCTTTATAATACAAGAATTCCAGTTTATAATAGTAAAACTGGGGAGCTTAAGCAGTATAGATACTTTGATTCTAAAGGGAGAAAACTATTTGATGTGGATTTAATGCATCCTGCTTATGGGAATCCCAAAATAAAGTTTCCACACTTTCACGCTTGGTTAAAAAATGGAACAAGATTGGGAATAAATCATACCGGATATTTTATAATGATATTAGAATTATTTAGGAGAATTTTTAGTTGATAAGAGAAAAAAAAGTTGATAGATTACTGCGTAAAAATTATAGCGAATTAACAATTACAGAAAAAATTGAAATTGCATATGAAAAATATTATAACAAACAAAAGATAACTTATGAAGAGTATGTTTTTATTTTGGCAACAAATGATGAAATATATTTTTTATATGCTAATGATGAATATCAAATTGTCTATGATTCCAGTGAGTCTGTTTCAATGTGTATTACTGAGTTCAAAGGGACGCAAAAAGTTTCAGGGCGTAGTGAGAGTTTTTCATCAATAATTGAACTTTTAGATAAATTTAGAATCGAAGGGAAAAGGATTCGGGATATTTGGGATGAAGTAACATTTTAGCTATTAAAATGCGTTTCCAACTTGTAGGGTATCGAGTTGCCCGTTGTGGCAACTCCTTATCCTGCCTGCTTGGTTCAAATCTTTACCATAAAGGATTGTTGTAAAAACTATGGATTTTATGGCGGGTTAAGAAAAATGCAACAAAGTTGATTTTTATATGAAAACAATCGGGAAACACGATTTCCTTAACTTCATTTGCGGACAAGCCGTAAAAAGGCGAGGTTATTCGTGTCAGTTCCGAAGAAACCGAACTGTATTTCCTCAAGACGAGATATTACGACCCCGAAGTCGGAAGATTTATTTCTCACGATAGCATAGAATATCTCGATCCTGAGACAATAAACGGCTTAAACCTTTACGCTTATTGCAATAACAACCCTGTTTCCAACGTGGACCCAAACGGTAATAAATGGTGGCATTGGCTGATTGGGGCAATTATCATAATTGGCTTAGGAGTGGCAACCGCTTTAACTGGCGGTGCTGCAGGCGTAATTCTAGGGTCGGCGTTTTATGGCGCAATAACGGGGGCTGTTAGCAGTGCTGTTATTGGCGGCGTTATTGGAGGAATTTCTTCAGTCGTTAGCGGGGATGGCTTTTTTAGCGGTTTTATTGAAGGTGCATCTACTGGCTTTATGTCCGGAGCACTCATTGGTGGCGCAATAGGGGCATTAACCGCAGGAATCAATATTGCTACTGGTGCGGTTAAGATAGTTGGGTCGGCACAAAAAACCGGTACTTTTTTCCATCGTTTTGCAAGCAATGTATCTGCTGGTAAAATGGCAATGCAAATTGGCCGATACTCACAGATAACTCTCGATAGAAGCCTAAATAAAGCAGGCATGGTTGGAAGAAAAATGCCTGATGTAATGGGAAAGGCGAGATGGGGCAGAGATTTAATTGTTGAAGTAACGAGTAAATCGCAAACTCATGCTCAAATGGCGAAAAAATTGGATGCAATAATACAGTATAATCCGGGTGTTCGTAAAAAAATAATTGATTGGGCGGCTTGGATTGGTAGGCATTTATTTTAAAGGAGATAAAATGAACAGTATTTTACCGGAATATCTTAAAAATGTCGCTTATGACGTAAAACAAAAAGCAGAAAAAGTTTCATTTAATGTAAAATGTTCTTGCGGATGCTGCGAGTTTGATTTTTTTAAAAAAAAGGTTACTACAGAAGAGCGAAAAAGAAAAAAATGGGCAGATGAATTGTGTAAAATATATAACGGAGATTTTTATCATGATAAAGACGGAAATTTTTGGATGTGTTCAAAATCTTTTTTGGGAATAGGGAAAAAGAAGATAAAACTCACAAAGCAACAATACAACGATTTTATGGCTGAAACTCGTGATATAGTAATGGTTCGTTGTGTGAACTGTGGAAAAGAGTATATCATATTCGATAGCAGCGAATACGGTTATGACGGTGTTGTCGATTTCCTGGAAAACCCGCTGGTTGCAGATCGGTCAAAGATAGACTATAAAAATGTTATTAGTTCGGCAGAATGCGCAATCGAAATCAGAAACACATGTCCATACAGTGAGTTTGAGGAGGAATTTGGAAAAGACGGGAATTATGCCATGTATACGAATGCGTATTCGGATATTAAAATTATGGCGATTACTGCTGAAAAGAAGAAAACAATATTTTCAGCAGAAACTCAATAAACGATTTGATTGTTCATTATTTTTCGGATGTATAAAACAATGAAATAAACGGTCTTTTATTTGGGATTGTTTAAGTTTTTGATGTCGTTTTGATAAAAGACTTCATCGCTGAGGTTATATAAAATAGTTGAGCTTTCGTTATTTTCTTTTTTTTGCAATTAGGAACAGTAGCATGTTTTTTGATTTGCTTGTTTGTATCTGATTTTGAGGAAAATTGGATAACTGTGTTGTTGTTTGACTTGACATTTATATGATATACCGAAACGAAACTCGTTAAAGCAACTAAACAATATAAAGGGTCGTATGATGTCTCATGCGACCCTTTATCATAAAGTAAAACGAATTGATAACGATTGGTTAACTAAAGAATTTATAAACTTTATCTTTTTGAAATTGTGCATCTTGTGCTATAATTTGGATTTGTTTGACAAAATTTTTATATTTGTGTATGATATGATTGTAGTTGAAGTACCTTAAGAAAAGGACAACTAAAGAACACAGTTTTAAAATGATTTAAGTGGAAGATAAAATGAGTATATGTTCAATATAACAGAAATAAAAACATACATAAACAAAGCCGTTGACCGCTTTGAGAAAGTTTTCATAGGTTTTGAACTTCCTAAAATAGTAGTTGTTCCTGCATCCAGAAGGCAAGCCGTTAGGAATAAAGTTTTGAGCGAATGTGGTCTTGAGTATAAAGAAGATTTATATGGCACGGATGCGGAAGTTATTGATGGTCCGTTGGACAAACAGATTGTAATTTATCAATCAATAATGAAAAGCGAAAGGCAAGTTTGCCATGCGCTTTGGCATGAGTTTGGGCATATTGTGTTTGGAGATGAAAAACAATATGGGATCGACCTTGCAGAAGACACGCCGATGCGCTCTGGTTATGCTGTGTTTAATGAGTTTATTGCAGAATACATAGCCCACGTAGTGTCTGACGGAGAAGGATTTGGAATTTATAATCCAAATATGTATTTGCAGTTGGTTTTTCAAGAAGAGCGGACAATCAATCCTTATTGGCTGAGTAGATATATGGCAATTATTGCGGGTGATTCAAATGTTTCCGATGAATGTGTTGCCGAAGGCGCAGAGTATGTAAAGCCTGTTGTTTGGAATTATTTGACAGAGATGTTCAAAATGATAGATGAACAACTCAGGAAGGACATTTTTTGGAAAGCAACACTGACATTTATTGAGGATTTTGGCATTCTTTATGACAATATGTTTTCAGTGGTGTTTAGAGGAATATGATAAAAATATATCAAGTCACAAAGATTAAGGTCAAGGAATCAATTCCCTGACCTTAATCTTTGACAAAAAAGTGGACTTTTTAGATCCGCTTTGGAATAGATATAAAGTTAGTTATTGCAAATATAGTATTTATCATTCAATGTAACTTTTGTGCCGACAATATTTGGTTTACCAGTAGCGTAGGCACGAAGAATATATTTGTCTGAAGGTTCTACCAAAAGCGGAATATTGCCTTCGGTGAATTGCGAATCGTCCGAAACTTCGAGAATTTTGAAACCTTTCTTTATAAGGTCAGCCGAGAATTGCCATTTTTTTTCAAAAAGTCCGAAAGAATCCATTATGATAGAAATATCTTTTTCGGGGTGATAGGCGGTAATGCGGTAGTAATTGTTTTCCATAGTTAAAATCTCCTTTGCGGTTATGCCGCTAATTGTTTAGATTGCCGAAAATGCTTTATCGACCACAATGTCTATTGGAGCTGGTATAATTGGTGCTGTAATTTTGGCATACTTAATTGAATTATCAAACGAGTTGAAAGCTGACAAGGATAAAGTTGATAATTATAATCGTAGTATTCAAAATATTCATCTTACGCTTTGGCAAGTTTTTATGTGTAGACCGCTATCTAATCTAAAGGAAAATTTACCTAACTTTAAACCATTTATAGATCAGCAAGCTGATTTGTATATTTCTTATTATGAAATAGCAATTCGACAAATTGATACCCACATAGAGCAGTTTGGAAACTTAATTGATGAAAAAGTTTGTAACGATTTGTTTTTAGTTAAAAAACAGCTCATTAAATTTATTTCAGATATAAAAAACCCAATTGAATCTGATTATTTCTTGTCGTTAGATGGTCCAAAAGATTGGTTAAGAAATCATTGTACCACCAAATGGCTGCATGATCAATGGCTTATTTATTAGTCTAACTACACTCAAAATGCTTATAGATTGAAGGTGTTGTGTTTTCATTATAAGTGTTCTAACGAGGTTAGGCAAAGGCACGTTATTTTATAGTAAAAGAGAAAAAGAAGTTTTGCTTTGGCTCAAATATAAAGGTATGCGACTAGGCATTGAAGAGCTAATATTTTTATTTGAGAAAAAATTGCTCCTGCGCCGGAGCGTTTGAAAGCGGGTAATGAATAAGAGAGACCACGCGGGACAAATTGACAACGTTAAAACACTTGTTAAAAACGAAGTCGGCAATTTTTTGGATTATATCGAAAAACAAAATACAAACTTCTACAGCTACCGAGATTATGAACACGCATATGCAATGCTTCAAAATGACGAAAAGTTTAAACAGGCAATCAAGTTTGCAACGATAACGCGTGTGGTTAATGCTACGGAGTTACAGAAAAAATTAAAAATAGGATGTAGTCGGGCTGAAAAATATGTTGAGACAATGCAAAATCTCGGTATTATTGGCAGAGACGAGTTCTATATATTGTGTACCGAAAGTTGAAAAAATAAGATAAATATGCTATAATATAAATAACCGAGAGAGGTAAGTGCTATGGCAAACGAAGCGCATAAAATCAAGCTGCTTGTCTTATGGGATATTCTCTGTAAAAACACAGATGAAAACCACGCATTGAATACCGACGAATTATCCGAACTTCTTGCCTTACGTGGACTGAATGTATCGCGTAAAATTCTCGTTCAGGATATAACGACTTTGTGTGAAAACGGCTATGAGGTTCTTTCCTACAAGAAAAAATATCATTACTATTATGTAGTCAATCGTTCGCTTGAAACGGCAGAAGTGGTTATGCTTGCGGATATTATCAATGCGTCGAAACTTCCCGTTGCGCAAAAGGAAGCACTTGTCGGTAGGCTTGTGGAAATGCTTTGTTCTCATCAATTGGCTCAAAAGGCTCATAATATATTAGAAAAACTTGAGGCAATAGAAATAAATAATAGAAGGAAATAATATGAAAGTGCTTAGTTATACATTTGAAATTGGTGCTATATTATCTCCGTCTATGTTAACCAATGAAATCTTAAACAATAAACCTTATCATTACTATATGGTTGTATCTTGTTTGCCTCAGTATATTGCAAATTGTTATGAAAAAAATGGTTCTATTGCTTTTTTACTTACTGACGGAACAAATGAACTTGAAATCATTCCACAAAAAAGTGGTTCATATTTGATTAAGAATGTTTCATTTAAACATAAAAATCCAAGTAGACTTTCTGTTATTGTCAAGTATACATGTGTTTTCCCCGATGGTAGCGAATTAAAGCGTGAGAATGAATTTTCGGGGATTGGTTTATACTTTAACTTTGTCAAAAAGAAAAAATTTAGAATCGAATATATAGGGCAAAGTTATGCCAACGACGGCCATAGAACCGCTCAGGAAAGATTGTCGTCACACGCAACTTTGCAAAAAATCTTAGAGGATTATAGATGTACATCGGATCTTAGAGAAGTTATGCTAATATTATTAGGTGCGGATATTTCACCAATAGATAATAGCACTATTACAGGAACGCCTTCACCATTTGTAATGATAGGCAACACAAACCATCCTGATTATGTCAATTTGCTTGAGGCTTGCTTAATTAATCAATTTAAACCGAAGTATAATGTGATGTATAAGAAGAGTGTTGTGCCAACATCAAAACATAAAACATATAATGAGGTTTTAAAAGAAAATTACGATGCATTTAGTATAAATGTCGCTTTGTATGGAAGTAAAAATGATTATATTCTATATACTGATGCGAAAACTATAGAAGTTAATGAAGGGGTTCTTTTAAATCAAGATCGACTTTATATCGACTTTAAAGAAGCAATTGTTATTGATGAAAATAAGTTTACTTATTCTTTCTTTGACTATGTGAATGAAATAAAGTAATGCTTTTTGACAGATAAGACTAATTAAGTTTGATGAAAGCAGAGAATATCCAAAGTCATTCTTGCAAAATTAGTTATTTTTTGGTATAATATAAGCAATAAATGTTGGGAGAGGTCTGTATGGCAAACGAAGCGCATAAAATCAAATTGCTTGTCTTATGGGATATTCTCTGTAAGAATACAGACGAAGACCATGCGCTGAATACCGACGAAATATCCGAGCTTCTTGCCTTGCGCGGACTGAATGTATCGCGTAAAATTCTCGTTCAGGATATAGCGACTTTGTGCGATAACGGCTATGAAGTACTTTCCTACAAAAAGAAATATCATTACTATTATGTAGTCAATCGGTCGCTTGAAACGGCAGAAGTGGTTATGCTTGCGGATGTTATCAATGCGTCTAAACTTCCCGTTGCACAAAAGAAAGCACTTGTCGGCAGACTTGCGGAAACGCTTTGCTCGCACCAAGCGGAAAACATTTCAAAACATATCGTTTCTCTCGATAAAGGCAGAAAGGGGAACAGTTCGTTTATCTATAACGTTGACGCAATCGATCGTGCTATTAACGACAACAAACAGATTTCGTTCCATTACTTCGATTACGGCGAAAAGCATAAAAAAGTTTATCGAAAAAGCGGCAACCGCTATACCGTAAGTCCAGCGTTTATGGTATGGAACAAGGATAACTATTATCTGTTGTGTTTTTCAAACGGACATGACAACGTCGTTACATATCGACTCGACAAAATGGAAAAAGTAGCCGTGGAAGAAACGGATCGCGAACCGCACTCCGAATATGAACTTTTCAATACGGAAGAGTACCGTAAACAAGTATTTTCGATGTTTGGCGGAGAGAGTCAGAACATTACCTTGCTGTTTACGGCAAATATTTTGTCGGATATGTTTGATCGTTTCGGAGATGATATTCGCATTAAGAAAGTTGATGATAAAACGTTTTCGGTTGACGTAACGGTGCAGATTTCTAAAACATTTTTTGCGTGGATTGTAGGAACGCAGGGTAAAGTGAAAATTAAATCACCACGAAAGGTGATTGACGAGTTCAATGAGTTTGTCGCTAAAATAAAAGAAGAATATTGAGATGAAGCTCAAACAAATGCTCTTACTTCGGTAAGGGCATTATTTTTTGGAAAAATAAAAAAATATCGTTCACTTCCCAATATTGGGAAATGAAAATTTGAAATAGATAGTCTTTTGTGATATAATACGGCTACAA
>ULTU01075991.1_pt1 | contig 15960 bp, 10 predicted proteins | sample 1957861 | NCBI WGS metagenome assembly ULTU01 (sample SAMEA4835742, study PRJEB28245) | human gut metagenome | biome: gut microbiome; material: fecal sample | place: Denmark | collected 2008
CCGTTATACGATAATATGCCCCAAAGAGCTACTAACACTATCACCACGATGGTGATGATCAATCCTTTGTTCTTCTTCATAAATTATAATGTTGTTAATGGTGTGTGTGGTGTGGTGAGGTGGTGAGATGGTGAGGTGGTGAGATGGTGAGATTTGTAATTCAACATTCAAAAACTCCCCACCAATTAATAATTAAAAATTAAAAATTAATAATTACTCAGATTTGTCCTGCTTCCACTTGTCTTACTATTCGCTCTGTGTATCGGTCTACGCCGTTCGGGTCGTACTTCTTCATGAGCGAAGCGCCGAAGAGCGCCGCGAACGCCTGGTAGAAGCCCGCACGTATCGGACCGAGGAACGCCTGCACCAGCTGATACGACGACGAGTCGCACTCGCGGTAGACCAGTTTGATGAGCAGTTTGCCCTGCGAGTAAGTGAGTTTCTTCATTCGCGGCGTGTACTCGGCTCTGATGCCTCGCTCCACACGCTTCAGATGCTCGTCCTTCGCCTTCTTGTTGGGCAGCGTCTGCAGGAAGTCGTACGTCTCGATGATGATGTGGTTCACCTCCTTCGCTATCGGCAGCACCTTCTTCACGTTAGCCACAAGGCGGTTGTAAGCCTGGCGCTGCTTGTCGTTCTTGAAAACCAGTTGCGGGTAGACCGCGAGCGGATTCAGTTCTACATACTGTATGCTGTCGCCCTCGTACAGAGCCTTGCCCACCTTCACGAGCGGCACGAAGGCAGGCAGATCGGTGCCGTCGCCGCCGTCGGTCTCGCCGGAAACATCCAAACCTACCTGCGCCATCAGCGCAAGATGGCAGAAGATGAATATAATAAGTAGTGATATTCTCTGTTTCATATACGACAAAAGTACATAGAAAAATCCAAATAAATAAAATTATGACTCACTTTTAAGCTATTTTTCAGTACCTTTGCATCTTATAGGCATATAAATTAATGTGTAAATTTTAATCTCTTATGATACACAACACAACTCTTTCGAGATTTTTCTACCTCTTATTGGTCTGCTTCGCTATGCTCACTCCGTCTGCTGCGCAGGCGCAAGACGTGGTTATAGAATGCGATTCTGCCGCTATTCTGCCGCCCGACACAGAGGCTGTGGCATCGGGTTACGACGCCGACACTATGTTCAGCGTGGGCACAGCCCCCACAACGGCTGAGATAATGCCGCGCCGCGAGTATGTCACTGTTACCGAATACAACGACCCTACCCACCATGTGCGCCCTGCCGAATGGATTGTGCCCGGCGTGGCTGCCGTTGGCGGCGCCCTCTGCGTGAAGACAGCGTGGGGCAAGCAGTTTCGCAAGTGGTCGCAGGAGAAGCTCTCTGACGAGAAAAGCAAGAAGGTGAGCGTAGACGACTATCTGCGGTTTGCGCCCGCAGCGGCGGTCTACGCCTTGGATGTCTGCGGCGTGAAGGCGCAGCACAGCTTTCTCGACCGCACCATAATGCTCGGCATGTCGGCTGTTACGATGGTTGCCGTCACGAAAGCGGCGAAGCTGGCGTTCAAGGAGCATCGTCCCGACGGCACCGACGACGACGCCTTCCCGTCTGGTCACAGCGCCATCTCGTTCATGTGCGCCGAGTTTCTCTGGCAGGAGTATCGCGCTTCGAAGCCGTGGATAGGCTATACGGGCTATGCGCTCGCTGCTGGCGTGGCTTATCTGCGCATCCACAACAACCGCCACTGGGTGAACGACGTAGTGGCTGGTGCGGCTGTGGGCATGCTCTCCACGAAGTTCGCCTACTGGCTCTATCCGAAACTCTTCAAGGAGCACAAGCGCGGCGTGAAGAAAGCCGTGGCTTTCGGCGCTCCGTTCTATAGCGGCAAAGAGGCGGGCGTGAACTTTGCGCTCATGTTCTAAAACTTTAATAATAATAATAAGATAAACAAATAAAAAACTCAGAACACATGGCTCAGAAAAAGAACGACGACGGACTTACGCCGATGATGCGACAGTTCTATACGTTTAAGAAAGAACACCCAGACGCATTGTTGCTGTTCCGCTGCGGCGACTTCTACGAGACATACGCCGACGACGCTGTGGAGGCGTCGAAGATACTCGGCATAACGCTGACGCGACGCTCCAACGGCAAGAACCAGAGTGCTGCGGCGTGCGAGATGGCGGGTTTTCCGTACCACGCTCTCGACACTTATCTGCCCAAGCTGATACGTGCCGGAAAGCGTGTGGCGATATGCGACCAGCTCGAAGACCCGAAGCTCACGAAGACGCTCGTGAAGCGTGGCATAACCGAGCTGGTTACGCCGGGCGTGGCTATGGACGACACCGTGCTCAACTACAAGGAGAACAACTTCCTGGCGGCGGTGTGCATGGCTAAGACGGCGTGCGGCGTGGCGTTCCTCGACATCTCTACGGGCGAGTTCCTCACGGGTGAGGGCACGTTCGACTACGTTGAGAAACTTCTGAGCAGCATTCAGCCTAAAGAGGTGCTCTACGACCGACAGCTGAAGCGCGAGTTTGAGGAGCGCTTCGGCTCGAAGTGGTGCGTGTTCGAGCTCGACGACTGGATGCTTACCGAGCAGAGTTCAAGACAGAAGCTGCTCTCCCACTTCGGCACCACAACGCTGAAGGGCTTCGGCGTAGACCATCTGCACCTGGGCGTGACAGCGGCTGGAGCCATCCTGCAGTATCTTGAGATGACGCAGCACACGCAGATTGGCCATATCACGTCGCTCGCTCGCATCGACGCCGACCGCTATGTGCGCCTCGACCGCTTCACCATCCACTCGCTGGAGCTGCTGCAGTCGATGCAGGACGACGGCGTGTCGCTGCTCTCCGTCATCGACCGCACCTGCACGCCGATGGGCGGACGTCTGCTGCGCCGATGGACGATATTCCCGCTGCGCGACGTGGCTTCTATCAACAAGCGCCTCGACGTGGTGGACACGTTCTTCCGCAAACCCGACTTCCGACAGACTGTAGACGAGCATCTGCACCGCATTGGCGACATAGAGCGCATCATCTCGAAGGTGGCTGTGGGCAGAGTGTCGCCCAGAGAGGTGGTGCAACTGAAGTACGCTCTCGGCGCGCTGAAGCCCATAAAGGCGGCGTGCCTCACCAACGACAACGCCGAGATACATTCCATCGGCGACCAGATTAACCTCTGCGAGGCGCTGTACGAACGCATCGACCGCGAACTGCAGCAGGATCCGCCGCAGCTTGTGGCTAAGGGCGGCGTGATAGCTGCGGGCTTCTCGCCTGAGCTTGACGAGCTGCGCTCCATCTCGCGCGGCGGTCGCGACTATCTGCTGAAGATTCAGGAGGAGGAGGCGCAGAAGACTGGCATACAGTCGCTGAAGGTTGGCTACAACAACGTGTTCGGCTACTATCTTGAGGTGCGCAACACGTATAAGGACCAGGTGCCGCAGGAGTGGATACGCAAGCAGACGCTTGCCAATGCCGAACGCTACATCACCGAGGAACTGAAGCAGTACGAGCAGAAGATTATGGGTGCCGACGAGCAGATTCTGGTGCTCGAGACCCGTCTCTTCACCGAGCTTGTCACCGATATGCAGGCGTACATACCGCAGATTCAGGCCGACGCCAACATCGTGGCGCGTCTCGACTGTCTGCTCTCGTTCGCAAAGACTGCCGAGGAGCACCGCTACGTGCGCCCGGTGGTTGAGGACGACAACGTGCTCGAGATACGCGCCGGACGCCACCCCGTCATCGAGACGCAGCTGCCGCTTGGCGAGGAGTACGTGCCCAACGACATCGAGCTCGACACCGAGCAGCAGCAGATAATGATAATCACCGGTCCGAACATGGCTGGTAAGTCGGCGCTGCTGCGCCAGACGGCGCTCATCACGCTCATGGCGCAGATGGGTTGCTTCGTGCCTGCCGACTCGGCTCATGTGGGTGTCGTCGACAAGATATTCACCCGCGTCGGAGCGTCTGACAACATATCGCTCGGCGAGTCGACCTTCATGGTCGAGATGACCGAAGCGTCTAACATCCTTAACAACGTGACGCCGCGTTCACTCGTGCTCTTCGACGAGTTGGGCCGCGGCACGTCTACATACGACGGCATCTCCATCGCCTGGGCTATCGTGGAGTATCTTCACCAGAACCCGAAGGCGCAGGCGCGCACGCTCTTCGCCACCCACTATCACGAGCTGAACGAGATGGAGAAGAACTTCAAGCGCATAAAGAACTACAACGTGTCGGTGAAGGAGCTTGACGGCAAGGTTATCTTCCTGCGCAAGCTGATGCGCGGCGGATCGGAGCACTCGTTCGGTATTCATGTGGCTGAAATAGCGGGTATGCCGCGCTCGGTCGTGAAGCGTGCCGAGCACATACTGAAGCAGCTCGAAGCCGACAACGCCAGCGTAGGCGTGGAGTCTCACAAGATTGTCGGTCAGCAGAACAGCAACGGCATGCAGCTCTCGCTCTTCCAGCTCGACGACCCTGTGCTCTGCCAGATTCGCGACGAGATCATCGGTCTCGACATCAACAACCTCACGCCGGTAGAAGCGCTCAACAAACTGTTCGAGATAAAGAAGATAGTGACGGGGCGCAGCTGAGTATAGCTTTGTTTTCTTTAGGTGGTGCACTTCTTAGGTGGTGCACTTGTCTCAAGTGCACCAACCAAGATAAAACTGAACCAACCAAGATAAAACTGCACCAACCAAGATAAAACTGCACCAAGCAAGATAAAACTGAACCAACCGAGCAAAAACAGAATAGCTACGACGGAAACTGAAAGTCAGCAGTGCATAGCGGAAAGATAAGACCTGTAGCTTGGTCGGTGCACTTGAGACAAGTGCACCCCCTAAATAAAGCCTTTCTACATAAACCTCACGAAAAGTCATTGTCACCCGAACGCAATCCAATCAGACGGCGAACGGAATCCAATCAGACGGCGGACGGAATCCGATCGGATTGCGTTCGGGTAACGGTGATAAAAGCTTAGGTAGTGTAAACAGATCCGTGACACATAGTTCTGTTTACACTGCCGCAGAGGGTGCGACATTGTTAATATACTGCGCACAACCGCTGCAGATTTTCCTCAAAACTATCCTTGTCTATGGCGCCGTTCTTCAGCGCCGAACGATAGTTGTATATGGTCTGCGGCGAGTAGGACAGTATGCCGGCTATCATCGAACTCTCCGTGATGCCGAGCCTTATCAGCGCAGCCACACGCAGGCTGGGTGTCAGCTCGTTGTTCTCCTTCAGCTCTACCTGCGCTTCGGGCGTGAGCAGCGTGTTCAGCTCCGTGACGAACGAGGGATAGAGCGAGAGAAAGATGCTGTCGAACTGCGAGAAGAAGGTCTGGTTCTCCTCGGCGGTGCGCTTCGACGAGGAGAGAATGCTCAGCAACTCCTTCTGCTGGTTGGCTTTTATCTTGCGTATCACCATCTTGCGCTGATTCTCCAGCTTCTCTATATACAGATAGCACAAACTGATGTAGGCTTTCGCCATATACTCGCGCTTGGTGTTGGTCTGCTCAAACTTGTCGATCGATTCCGTAAGAGCATCATTAGATTTAACGAGTTCTTCGTTAGCCTCCTTCTGCTTGTAGTTGATGGCGCTCAGCTGTTCGGTCTGAGCCGTCAGCTTTTTCTCGTTCTGCTGCATCAAGTTGTTTTTACGTTTGATGCGCATCGTCTCTACAACTATCACCAACAGCAGCACTATAATGGATAACATAAGTACGATGTGCCACTTGCCTGCGTTTTCCAGCGCATGGTTGTAGGCAGAGAGTATGGTGTGCAGGTTGGAGTAAAGATCTATGCGTCGTGGTCGGCTGCTGAACACGTTAGCGTCGTTCAGCGAGACGTTGATATACCGTTGTGCTTTGCGCACATCGTGCTTGTATAGCCTCAGAGCTACCTCCTGCAACGCAATGCCCTCGTTGGTTGCCGACATCACGTCGCTGATGGCTGCAAGCAGCAGGTAGCGCTCCTGCAGATCCGGCTGATGGTGTCTGCCGTAGACCTTCGCCAGAATGAATGCCGACTTGCCGTACAGCCAACTGTCGGGCTTCAACTGCGACATGGCTTTGCTCAGACACGCCTCTATATCCTTGACGCTGCCGTTGGAATGGGCGAGCTGCACACCCTTCATATAGTAATACTGCGCGTCTTTCTGCGGACTATACAGCAGAGCGTTGTCCATATACTTATGGAAGAGCCGGTCGTAGCGCGGACCGTACTCGGTGTCGTGGGTCGAGAGTTTCAGATTGAAGTAGAGCGCACATTGAACACAGTTGTAAAGGTAGTTGAGTCGGCGGTCGGTTGGCGGCACCTCGATATTGTCGAGTATCTCCTTCGCCTCTATATAGAAGCTGCGTGAGACGAGCATACGCGCCTTTATAATCTGAAACTTCTTGTAGCAATCCGAATCGTTGGTCTGTCTTGCCAGGTTGATACCCTTCTGCGTGTACACCATAGCCGAGTCGTAGATGTACGGAGAGTATTCGTTCACCAGTCGCTCGTACATCTGCAACTTGGCTTCCTTATCGGTGACGTATGCAGAGCCAAGTTTTATCTGCTCTATCTTCTTATCCTTCTGGACATAATAATCCGTACGATGAGCTATTACAGAATCCAAACGTTCGTACAGCTCATCGTTGTCAGCGTGCAAACAGAGAGTTTGTTTTAGTATGGGGGGGGAAAATTAACTACTCCAAAGGCTTGCGCGCAAAAATTTATCACTAAAAATAATAGTTTCATAGCGTTTGTTTCAGTATTGGGGGAATTAACTGCTACAAAGTTATGTAATTTCTTCTTATTTTAAATAAGAATATAGAGAAAAATTTTTAGTACTATTGTATTTAATGTCTACTATTGGTCTTTTTACGAACAGCATAAACAGCTGATTGTTCGACAGATACGCTTCTTGCCATTATAAAAATCTACCTAAAGACTACCATACGGCTACCAAGCGCGCAGTTGCTCGGAAAAGCTTGATAATTTTGCACCCAGAAAAAGATTATTACCCAAATGAAAAGATTTTAGGACAACGATTTTCAGTAAAAAGATTTTTCAGAATAAATGCAATTTTTAGTAACTATAACATAATTATGAAGTATCTTAAGTCATTGACATTAAAAATGTATGTCATTGCAGCTGCCCTCTTGTTGGCATCGCCTGCAGTGGCTGTAAACTCGAATGGGAGGGGTACTAAAGTAAAGACTGTATATCAGGATACAGACCCTTCAGCTACTAATTATCTTAAAAATCGTAGAGCCCTCGTAGGTCCGGGCTGCACCGTGAACAGCGTCGGCGCTGGTGTGTCGGTTGCTTCAGGTTTGAAAGATCTTCAGAACTTGTGCAACGACAACCTTGACGACTATGCTTCATTCCCTTCAGCCGTAGAAGCTGTAGTAGCAGGAAGTCCGATTGTCAGCATTATTGACAAAAAGAACTATTACGCTGCTGGCACAGAGGCTGGCTTTACATTCTGTGATGGCGACGCCAGTGTGTTGAAACTCGATTTAGCTGGGTTCTACAAGATACAGTTCCTTAAGGACGGCGTACCCGTTGGCGACCTTCAGACCATCAGTCAGGGCAAGAATATCACCGGACTCAATCTGTCGCTCGTTTCTATCCCTACCGACAAAGGTATGGTGAACAAGTCGTACGTAGCAACTGCTCCGGGCGAGTTCAACGAAATAAAGCTCGTTCAGTTCGGCGTGAATGTGGAGGTTCTCAAGACCATCAAAATAAAGTATGCGTTCGTAGGCAAGGCAAACGAGTACACACTCACCAATAATACGGAGAACGGCATCGCGAAATATGCTAAGGATTATAACCGTGGAAAAATCACGCTGAGCGCAGATGATAAGCTTATAGATACAGACCTTACCAATCATGTTCCTGCAGCTGTTTCTCTGATTCCGATAGCAGTGGATGTAGAAGCTATTCCGTCTGATGGTCAGGAGGTATTCCCTGCTGGCACTGAGATTGGTTTCAAATACAATGTAGCAGACTTGTTGAGCCTCGGCATTGGTAAGAATACAAAGATCACTTTATACAGCAAGAATAAGAAAGGCTTATTAAACAAGAATATAGAAACAGAAAACTTCACCGTAAGCGTAGATGTTCTTTCACTTGGTGTTATCTCTGGAAAGAAAGAAGCCGAAGTGGTGATAAAGTCAACAAAGCCTTTCTCAAAGGCTGAATTGTTCTTCGGTGGTTTGGATGTAAAATTGGGTATAACAAACGTATACTACGCCTTTGTGCGCATGGCTCCCGATTTGGCTACCCACCACTGCCCTATCGAGGCTACAGCAAGCCACAACGTATGCGGATGCGAGAACGAGTATCAGTTGACTCACAACGCAAGCGTGCCGGTTAAATGGAGTCTTGAAAGTCAGCCTGCCGACTCTAAAATCTCGCTCGACGCACAGACCGGCATGGTGACAAACATCTACGTTCCGGGCGACTATACGTTCAAGGCTACAGCAACAGCAGACGGTTGCACCGAGACTACAACAATACACTACGCACCATACTATAACTCTGCCGAGCACGGCGTAACGCTGCTCGTAAACAACAAGAACGAAGCGGACAAGTACGCTCTGAGCGACAATAAGGGCGGTTCGCTGATTCAGATATTCGGTGACACACAGAATGCTAACGCAATTCTCACATCTGACCTGACAGACTTCGCCTATACAAATCCAGGCGTAGAAATAGCAACCAATATGGGCATCGTCGGCGTAAAGTCGGTAGACGGCTCTAATCTTGCAAAGAACGTCGCTACAGACCACGCAATGAAGGTGGGCTTCGTAGTTTCTTCTAAAGCTACCGGACTCACTGCTGATGCTCTTAAGTTGTACAACATACAGCTCCTGAAGAAAGGCAATAAGGTATATGGCGACGCAACAACCCATTGGAACGGTATCTCGGCTGGTCTCATCGGTTCTGAAAAGACAGAGAAGGGACGCTTGAGCATCGACGTGCCGGCTGGCACCGACTTCGACGAAATCGTACTCTACAGCAGCGGACTGCTCGGCGTAGACCTCGATAAGCTCAACGTCTACTATGCTTATGTGAGCGACGAGACAATGGAGAACGCTGCAAACAACGCTCTCTACGGCGCAGAGATTGTGTCTGTCGATAATACAGACGCTTCTATCGACCTCGCAAATACAAAGATTGTAAGTGTGGCTACAATAGGTAGCGGTTTGACTAACATGAGCAACCTCATCGACAACGACATGAACACATACATGACGTTCCCGCTCGGAGTGGAATTGAATGGTGCTGCCGTTATGGTGAACGTCGGCAAGATAGTAAACCAGCAACAGAACGCTGGCAAGGCTACAGAGGAGGAACAGAGCAAGCAGGGACAGAAGATTGTCTTGGCAACCAACCAGCTCACACTCGGATTGGGCGTAGACCTTATAAAGGTGCTCAAGGTTACAACATTCCTCGACGATGTAAAGCAGGAGGAACTGACCGACTGGAAGGTGCTCGGCGCTGATGTGATCGGAACTGGAGGCAAGGGCTACGTTTCGCTCGTAACAACAAAGCCTTTCAATAAGCTGAAGATTGAGCAGGTTAATCCGGTAAAGGCAGCAAACACCTTGCAGATTGGCGGCATCGCTCTCACAAGCAACATCAACGAAGACGGCACATCAACCGACTGCCCTGAGGAGTTCCTCGTGCTCGATGAGGACGAAACACTCGACGACAACCGCTCTCTCACCAAAGCAACAATGGTGTTCCACCGCACATTCACCACTGACAAGTGGAACTCGCTCATCCTGCCGGTTGATATGAATGCAAAGCAGGTGACGGCGGCATTCGGCGCAGATGCTAAGATTGCAAGATTCAACCGTCTGCAGGACAAGTGGATATACTTCGAAACGCAGACTGAGAATAATCTTCATATCGAAAAGAACGTGCCGTACATAATCAAGCCGACAAAAGAGCCGACAGCTGTAAACAGAACATATAATGTAGGCGGCGAGAATACGAAGCACATCAACGGTCTTGTATACACCGTGACCGGTATCGCATACGACAACCAGACTGCAACGCTGCAGCACGAGGACACAGAATACACAAACGGTATGACGCACTACGGTTCGTACGAGAACCCGACTGTCGTTCCTGCCGACTCATACATACTGCATCGCTCTGGAGACATGGTTCACACAGCTGTAGAGCACAAGAACATTAAGAGCTACCGCACATGGCTGCGCGAGACTACTCCGTCGGGTGAGACTCTGCAGATGCGTGTTGAACAGAATGACGGTCCGTCTACCGGCATCAAGGTGATTGAGGAGACTGCAAAGAACGCAAACGCCATATACAACGTAAGCGGCATGCGCATGAACAGCAGCAACACCAACAACCTGCCGAAGGGCGTCTACATCATCAACAACAAGAAAGTGGTTATCAAGTAAAAAAAACGATAATTATGAAGAAGAAATATATAGCTCCTTCCATCGAAATCATAAACATGGAGCCGACAAGCATCATGGAAGTGTCAGGTTGGACTCCTTCAGGAGACAAGAAGAACGATGGTTTCGGCGTGACAGAGGAGGACAAAGACAATCCGTTCAAAGACGACGAATTCTAAACAAGGCAATATACTAATATAATATTGCATATAAATCATTTTGGTAAAATCTAATAGAAAATCAAGTTAGAAAGGGAGGCCTGGGAAGGTCTCCCTTTTTATTGTCATTAAAGAGCGTGTTTGGTTAGCTCTGCCGCATTAAAAATGACAAGATGGGAGGATGATTGGTGTGAAGGCTTACAGACGGCTGCAGAGGCTGGGAGATAATTGTGAAGGCTGGGAGATGACTGCGAAGGCTGGTAGATGGCTGGTAGATAAAACTGCTATCTGCCAGCCTTCAAACCACAACCCCACAACGTGTTACACGCCTGCTGGGAGATATGGTAGATTTTTTTGCTACAAAACAAAAACGGAGGCTCTTTCGAGTCTCCGTTTAAGTTGTCCTAGGCGGATTCGAACCACCACAATTTTTCCTTTATCGGGATTGCTCAAGTAATCTTGTAGCAATAAAAACAAAAAAAGGAGGCGATAAAGCCTCCTTAAACGTTGTCCTAGGCGGATTCGAACCACCACAAACAGAACCAAAACCTGTTGTGCTACCATTACACCATAGGACAATGCGACTGCAAAGATACGCATTTTTGTAAAAACAGCCAAACGAATCGGCTGTTTTTTTACATATATGGGGTAGAGCGAACGAGTCGCCCTACCCCACATTTTATATCATTAACTGTTGTTTCGTAACTACTACTTCACAGTGATGAGGTAGTAGTTCTTCTTGCCGCGCTGCACGAGCAGATACTTGCCGTCGATGAGGTCTTCGGCAGTAACCACCTGGTCGAACGCTCCGAGCTTCTCCTTGTTGAGCGATACGCCGCCGCCCTGCACGAGCTTGCGCATCTCGCCCTTAGAGTTGAAGATCTTCACGTCGTCGCGTGTGAAGAGGTCTACAGCGGGCTGTCCGAGCTGATCTTTCGGCAGCTGGAAGTGGGGTACGCCCTCGAAGATAGAGAGCAGCGTAGCCTCGTCGAACTTCTGGAGAGTCTCCTTTGTACCCTTTCCGAAGAGGATGTTAGAAGCCTCCTGAGCGGTCTCGAGGTCCTCGCGAGAGTGAACCATTGTTGTCACCTCCTCAGCCAGACGCTTCTGCAGAACGCGGCGTCCCGGGTCTTCGTTGTGCTCGGCTATGAGCGCGTCGATGGTTTCCTTGTCGAGGTCGGTGAATATCTTGATGTACTTCTCAGCCTCTGCGTCGCTCACGTTGAGCCAGAACTGGTAGAAAGCATACGGAGTGGTGCGAGCCGGGTCGAGCCAGACGTTGCCGCTCTCGGTCTTGCCAAACTTCTTGCCGTCGCTCTTGGTGATGAGCGGGCAAGTGAGGCAGTAACATTCTGCGTCGTTGCCGAGTGTGCGGTGGATAAGCTCTGTACCGGTGGTCATGTTGCCCCACTGGTCGTTGCCGCCGAGCTGCAGGCGTACGCCGTACTTCTGGTACTGGTAGAGGAAGTCGTAGCCCTGGAGCAGCTGGTATGTGAACTCTGTGAACGAAAGACCGTCGCGAGCCTCGCCGTTGAGGCGCTTCTGCACGCTGTCCTTCGCCATCATGTAGTTGACGGTGATGTGCTTGCCCACTTCGCGAGCGAAGTCGAGGAAGGTGAAGTCCTTCATCCAGTCGTAGTTGTTGACGAGTTCAGCCTTGTTAGGCTCTGTGCCGTCGAAGTCGAGGAACTTAGACACCTGCTTCTTGATAGCCTCCTGGTTGTGGTAGAGGGTAGCAGCGTCGAGCAGGTTGCGCTCCTGGCTCTTGCCAGAGGGGTCGCCAATCATACCGGTAGCACCGCCTACGAGCAGGTAGGGCTTGTGGCCGCAGCGCTGCAGATGGCGCAGCATCATGATGCCACAGAGGTGACCGATGTGGAGAGAGTCGGCTGTAGGGTCGGTGCCCAGATACGCAGACACCATGTTGGCATTGAGATACTCCTCAGTGCCGGGCATAATCTGCGCGAGCATACCGCGCCAGCGCAGTTCTTCAACGAAATTCTTTGTCATTATTGCTGTTGTTTTTTTGATGATTGCTATTTTTAGCTTTTAAGGCTGCGTCAAAGCCTTTCTAAGCCTCTTTAGGCCTCTCTAAGCCTTGGGGAGGACTTATTGCTAAGCTGCTAACTAAGCCCTCCCCGACGGGGAGGGTTGGGAGGGGCTTTTTAGGGCACGGGGTCGTAGCCAGAGCCTCCCCACGGGTTGCAGCGCAGGATGCGCCAGATGGCGAGCGCCATGCCCTTGAAGAAGCCGTGTTTCTGCAGCGCCTGGCGAGCATACTCTGAGCATGTCGGCGTGAAGCGGCAGGAGGGCGGCGTGTAGGGCGTGATGCAGACCTGGTAGAAGCGTATGGGGAGTATGGCGAGCCATACCAATGCGCGAGAGATGTAATGGGCGCAGCGCGAGAACAAACGTGAGATTTTCATTACTGTTCTGCGTTTTCGGCCTCTTCTGCCATGTCCTTGCCAATCTTCTCTGCTATGCGCTGCAGCAGGTTTGCTGTCTTGCGCTCCACGTCCTCGTAGCTGCGCAGGTTGTGGTCGGTCCAGATGAAGCAGAGCGAGAGCGTCTTGCGCTGTTCTACGGTCTGGAGGGTGTCGATGAGCACCTGCTTGTTGCGTCTGTAGGCTTCGCGTACGAGTCGCTTCACAAGGTTGCGCTTCACGGCGCGCTTGAAGAAGCGCTTCGGCACACTCACCATCATCTGCGCGAGTGGTTCGTGTGCGTCGCCATCCTCGGTCATGAACACCACACGCAGCGGAAAGGCAGACATCGACTTTGCTCCGCCTCCTTTGAAGAGGCGGTCGATGAGCTTCTTGCTGTTTATGCGCTCACTCTTTGGGAGCTGTTGTGATGATGTCATAAGGTGGTGGTGTTATGTTGTTGTGGTGAGGTGGTGTTGTGGTGAGATTTGATGGTGAGGTGTTGTGGTGTTGAGATGTTGAGATTTGTCTATACCAATAAAAGGTAATGTCACCATCTCACCATAACAACCCAACAACATCTCATGTCAACATCTCACCACCTCACCATCTCAACCTATTTATTATTCTCAAGATAGTAGCGCAAGGCGCTTGTCATCGACGGGTGTTCCTTTGTAGGAGCCTCGAGGTCGAGTCGGTATCCGGCGTCGGTTACTGCCTTGGCTGTAGCCGGTCCGAATGTGGCGATGCGCACGTCGTTCTGCTCGAAGCTGGGGAAGTTCTTCGTGAATGCCTTGATGCCCGAGGGGCTGAAGAAGACGAGCATGTTGCAGTCGAACTTGGCTGCTTCTTCCTCGGTGAAGTCGTTGCTCACGGTGCGGTACATGACGCACTCGGTGTGGTTGAGTTTCTTCGAGTCGAGCAACTGCTTTACGTCGTCGTTGTGAACGCTGCTCATTGGCACGAGATATTTCTCGCCCTTGTGCTTCACCATTGTGGGGATGAGCGAGTCGAGCTTGCCGGTGTTGCCGAAGAACACCTTGCGCTTGCGATACTGCACATACTTCTGTATGTAGAGTGCGATTGTCTCTGTTACGCAGAAGTACTTCATGTCCTCGGGGATAGTGATTCGCATCTCCTTAGCGAGTTTGAAGTAGTTGTCGATAGCGTGGCGCGAGGTGAACACCACTGCTGTGAAATCGAGAAGACCTATCTTCTGCTGTCTGAATTCTTTTGGGCTGAGCCCTTCTACTTTGATGAACGGACGAAAGACGAGTTCCACGCCGAAGTCCTTTGCGATGTCGAAGTAAGGCGACTTTTCGCTTGACGGTTCAGGCTGTGATATCAGAATCTTCTTTATCATTTTTATATCTTGAAGCTTAAATATTTATCATTTTTCGGGGGTGTGGTCGCTTTTGTCTTAGAAATTCACTTTCAGGCAGTTGGCAATCATTGTCAGCGAGCCTATCAGCGCCGCGAGAGGTGCTAGTTCAAGCGTGCAAAAGTACAAAAAATTTTGCAGAAAACCGCCTCTGTGCCTAAAAAAGATGATGTACGACTTGTAAAGGGAGAGCAACTTGAAGAGTGCTATCACGAGGAATGTGCAGACGAGCGTGGTCTGTACCGGCATCTTGAAGTAAGCCTGGAGCATCACCACGGGGAAGAGGCATACGCCCTCCATTCCGAGGAAGAAGAGGTTTGACTTCATCCAGAACTCGTTGTTGCGCTTGTTGAAGAACACCCATCCCACGAGCCAGTAGAACAGCGTCTTGAGCGTCATGTAGGCGAAGACGGTGAGCGAGAATATGGCTATCACCTGGTAGTGGTCGACGACGAACGTGTCGGCGACGTATAGCTGCGTGTAGAAGAAGTAGACCAGACCCAGCAGCAGACACGTCTGCAGCACGAGGAAGAACTGGAAGCGCAGCTCTTCGGATGTCTCGGTTACGGCGGTCATGTTCTCGCTTACGGGCGGTCGGAAGAACTCCTTAGCCTGTCGCAGTATGAAGCGTCGCGACTTGGTGTATGCTATGAGCGCTATGCAGAAGCAGAAGATGAGCAGCAGTGTGATGATGTTGTCGCGCGCTATGGTGTAGGGCACGGGGTCGCCAGCCACGCCGATTCGTCCGCCGAAGAGGTCGGGGTTGAAGAACGGCTTGCCGGTGAAGTACGACTCGCGGTAGTATTGCGGCAGGTTGACGTCGCGCCACGAGTGTCCGCGTGTGTGTCCGGGCAGGTGCAGCGTGTCGGGCTGCTGACTCCATGTTATCTCCGACGGGCGTATGTGAGCCTGGATAGCGGAGTCCTGCTGTGCAGGCGTGGCGTCCTTGGGCAGCCATCTCAGCACTTCTGCCGGCGTGAGCTGGTGGTGCTGGGATACGGGCTTGGCGCCGACGGGCAGTCCGTCGGCGCCAAGAACTATCTCCTCTGTATGTATGGAGTCAGTTGTTATCATGTCAATATTATTTTTGTTGAGGTGTTGTTGTGGTGAGATGGTGATAGGAGGTTGTTGTGGTGTTGTGGTGAGATGGAGAGATTTGTCTATACCTATAAAAGGTAATGTCACCACCTCAACATCTCAACACAACAACATCTCACCACCACACCACACAACACCATATCACCATTCTTTAGAGTCCGAATTCCTTGCGGATATCGTCTACGCGGTCGAGCTTCTCCCATGTGAAGAGCTCCACCTCCATCTCCTTTGTCTCGTGATAGCGCGATGTGAAGGTCTTCTTCACTACCTCGTTCTTGCGGCCCATGTGTCCGTAGGCAGCAGTCTCGCGATAGATAGGCTGGCGCAGCTTGAGATCCTTCTCGATGGCCTTCGGACGGAGGTCGAAGAGCTTCTCTATCTTCTTTGCAATCTCGCCGTCGCTCATCTGCACGCGGCTGCGTCCGTATGTGTTGACGTAGATGTTCACCGGCTCAGCGACGCCGATGGCGTAGCTCACCTGCACGAGCATCTCGTCGG
>ULTU01001806.1_pt1 | contig 15921 bp, 9 predicted proteins | sample 1957861 | NCBI WGS metagenome assembly ULTU01 (sample SAMEA4835742, study PRJEB28245) | human gut metagenome | biome: gut microbiome; material: fecal sample | place: Denmark | collected 2008
AGGCCAGTTCGGTTAAAGTGGCGTCACCCCTGTCGTCTTCGAGAATATTTAAGATTCGCAGTTTATTTAAGTATTTCGTCATGGACATGTTCAAAATTTTCTGACAAATTTTAGAAAAATAAAATTTACTGTACCCAAATTGATTGGCTAAGGCTTCCAAAGTCAGGTTTTCATTATAATGATCGTCAAGATAAATCAATAGTTTTTTCGTCAGAGTGTCGTCGTTATTTTTTTCGCGCTTGGAAAGCGGGATTACACGCAGGATAACGCCCATAATTGCGGCGATGCACCCGAGAATAAAAGCCTGGTCACGCATTAAATAATGAGTAGTTAAAAAGAGAGGAAGATTGATATTGTAAGTATGCTTTTGCATCATCTGTATCAAACAGAATATTTCGGAGCAAGCCTGAGGTTCTGTTATAAAATTAGAAGAAAGCATAAGATGTTTGGTTCTTTTTTTATATTCGGAGCAAAATGCCACGGGAATCACAATAGAAATAGACTTTAATTGCTTCGGGTTGGGATAGCCGTGTAAATCGAAACTATCCATGATAGCAACTTCGCCCGCATTCATCAAACGCATTTCTTTATTCACAGTTACTAAGAGTCCGCTTTCCAAAACATAAAGTAATTCGATATGCCTGTGGAAATGCGGCTGGCAGAAATTTTGCCCTTCGCTGATATAAAGTTGGTCAATTAGTTCTCTTTGTTTTTCGTAAAAATCAATCATATTTCTAAATTCAGCAATATTTGTCGCATAAATGTCCTATTTTGGTATTGCGAGGGGGGGGTAAAGTATGCTATAAATATAACAAAAAGAATAATCGTTGTCAAGACATTATTTGAGAGAGTTCTATGACGGTAAGAGAGTATATTCAAGAAAATTGGAAGAACAGCATCAGAAAAGGTGAATACAAAAACTTACCTTATCCGTATAATTCTCCTTCTTGCGAACAGACGAGCGATGTCGGGTTCGAAAACTTTTTTTATTGGGATACATATTTCATCAATTTGGGTTTGCTATGCGACGGGCTGAAAGACCAGACTCTCAACAATATTCGGAACATGATGTTTTTGATCGATAAATACGGATACATGCCCAATGTTGCGACGGAGGGCGGAGACAACCGTTCGCAGTTTCCTTTGTTTATTCCCATGTGCCACGCTTATTGGCAATATACCGGCGATAACGAGTTTGTACGGGAAGCGTATCCCGCAATGAAAAAAGAATATGCCTTTTGGATGCGGCGGAGAACGTTGCCTTGCGGTCTGAACCGTTACGGAAACAACACGGACGCGAAAACCTGCGGCGATTTTTACAGAATCATTACGGATACGAGGCTGGGAAAGGAAGAGGAAAAAACGGAGAAAGACATCGAATATTTGGGTTCCAATTTGCTTTCGGAGGCGGAGAGCGGATGGGATTTCACCCCTCGGTTTCATGCGCGCGCCGAGCATTACGCCCCGATCGATTTGAACAGCCTTTTATATGAGAATGAGAAAATCCTTGCCTTGTTCGGAGAACTCCTGGGAGAAAAGGACGCCTACGGAGCAGCTGCGGAACGTCGAGCAAAACTCATTCGGCGGTATTGTATGCAAAACGGCGATTTCTACGATTATGATGCTGTTCGTGAAACCTGTTCTCCGATGATCAGTCCTGCTCTTTTGATGCCGTATCTTTGCGGTCTTTCCGACAATGCGGAAAAAGCGCTACGAATTATACAACGCCTGCAAACGAAATACGGTATTCCCGCCACGGAAAAGACCGAGGAATACGGCAAATATCAATGGAGCTATCCGAATATCTGGCCGCCTCTCGTATGTTTGTCGGTCATGGCGCTCGACAGAGTGGGGGCAAAAAGCGAAGCAAAGCGGCTGGCGAAACAATATATCGATCTGGTTGACCGCGGCTGGAAAGATACGGGAAGTTTATGGGAAAAGTACGATTGCATTTCGGGCTGCAAAGCCACCGTGCACGAGTACGCCGAATCGAAAATGTTAGGCTGGACGGCGGGGACGTATCGGGTTTTCGAAAATTACCTTTCGTCCGGCTGCATGATACATAATTTCAATGTCAAAAAAACGGAGGTAAAAGATGAGATTATTTAACAAAGTTTTAAGCGTTTTGTTTACGATGACGCTTATTTGCGGTGTTGCGGCCGGGTGCGGACAGAGAACCAAGCCTCAGACGGGGGATGAGTTTGAGGTAAATGTCAACCTTGATCCGCAGATCAGCGCAACGCTGACGGTTTCTTGCGACGCCAGCAACGACGAGCAAAACATCATAAGAGAGTTAGCAAAGGGATTTAACAAATATTACCCCAACATCGATGTAAAAGTAGATCCCATGTCGGGAGAACTGGTAAGCACGCTGATGGGCTATGCCGGAGCCGGAACGATGCCGGATATCTTTCAGACAAGTAGTTTTACTATGCTTGATTTGCAGGAAACGGGGATCATTCTTAGCCTCGAGCCTTATCTGAAAGCTGAGGCGCAGGCGGATGAAGTTACATTCACTCCTGATGATTTTTACCAAAACTTCTGGATATTGGGACAGAAGAATTTTAACGGTTCCCAACTTATGATTCCCAGAGCGGCGGATCAGGTGGTTTGCCATTATAACGCGAAGATTATTCGAGCGGCTTCCGAATACTGCAAGGTCGATCTCGAAGGAACGTACATCAAAAACGGTTGGACTTGGGACGATTTTTTGAAAGTCTGCGAATATGTAAGAGATTATTACGATAACAACGGAAAACAGAATAATTATCTTCTCGACGGTTTTCTCGATTGGGAGGCTGTGTACAATCCCATTCTCGAGTCGTTCGGCGTCGAATACTTCGACGAAAACAAGAATTGTACATTAGACTGCGAAGGGACGCGGAAGGCACTTGATTTGGTCAAGAACCTGATAGATAAACGTTATCACGGCGCATTTTCGGGTTCTCAGGCGAATTTTGCCGGCGGACAAGGCGCATTCATGTTCCATTCGCAGGACGCGACAACTCAGATCAAGAACTTGGCGATTGCAAATCGGATTCCCTATGAAGATATGGACGAATCCTATTATAACGTCGTTACGTTTCCGATCATCGACGAGGAAAATCCTAAAATCGGCTGCGGCGTTTCAGGCTATTCTATTTCTTCCGACAGTAAAAACCGAGATATCGCGTGGGCGTTTTTGAAATTCATGACGACGAAGGAAGGACAGAATTGCATTGCAGATGCGGGGAAGAACTATCCGCCCATCAGAAAGGATATGAAAGATGCGAAAAACCCCGAAAACCATTGGGGAAAAGGATTGGAATGCTATAATATGGAAGCCTTCGTGTGGGGCGGAGATCATAACGCAATCACGCCGACGAGCTTTGTTACCGTAAGACCTGCCCGTTCTTCGGATATGACCGAAACGATCGCAGTCATGATCGGAAATTACGTGGATATAGGCTATACGAAGGACAAAGCAATCGGAAAAGCGGTGGCGTCGTTGGAATATTGGCTTGAATATTGATTATTGGTGAATCGAAAAAATGAAGACAAAAACAAAAAACAAAGTACGGAATATCGTGACGGGATATCTGTTTATCAGCCCGGTATTATTGGGAATTTTGATTTTCACGTATTATCCTGCCATATCGTCGTTTTTTTACAGTTTTCAGAGCTTTGACGGCTTTTTTAAACAAGAATGGATCGGTATTCGGAATTATGTCAATTTGTTCACGAGAGATATGGAGACATGGACCGTTCTCAAAAACACTTTCATTTATTCCATCATTACGGTGCCGCTCGGGCTGGTACTTGGATACATTGTTGCGCTTCTTGCCAATATGAAAGTGAAGGGGAGTTATTTTTTCAGGGTACTGTTTTTTCTCCCCTGCATGATTCCGAGCGTATCGAGCGGCGTTCTGTGGAGAGATATTCTCGATCCGGATTTCGGGCTCATGACTCAGATTTTTAGAAGTTTAGGCATGAATCCTACGTTTTTCACCTCGGCTTCTACGGCGATGGCGACTTTGATCTGGACGGGAACGTGGGGTGTCGGCGGAGGAATGGTGCTGTGGCTGGCGGCTTTCAAAAATATTCCTTCGACTTTATACGAATCCGCCCAGCTTGACGGCGCAAACGCCTTGCAACGCGTGTTCTATATAACCATTCCTATGAGCACGTCAATGATTTTTTACAATCTAGTAACGGGAGTTATCGGTTCGCTACAAGTTTCTACGACGCTTATTATGGCCGGCAGTACGGGAGGTAAAGGACCGGATAACAGTCTGTATTTCGTGGCAGTTAAAATTTACACTGACGCATTCAAAAGAGGCGGACTCATGGGGTATGCCTGCGCTTTCGGTTGGGTTTTGTTCGCCATTATCGGTATTTTAACCTTTATTAACTTCAAGACGAGCAAATGGGTTCAATATGGGGAAGAAAATGGTTAACGATATTTTACATTCAAAGCGTGCGGCAAAGCGAATTTCGATTAGGATTTTGCAGTATACCGTCATGATTCTGCTGTCAGTGTATCTTGTTTTTCCGTATCTTTTTATGGTAAACAGGAGCTTTATGCACGCATCGGATATCATGACTCTTCCCGTAAAATTTTTTCCGCCCCAATGGACGCTTGACGGGTGGAAAAAAATGTTTCAGCAAAATAATTACCTGCATTACACGTTTAATACGCTGAAAATCGTCGGCTTCAATATTATTGCCGTTCCGCTGTCTGCGTCTATCTGCGCTTACGGCTTTTCGAGGCTCAAATTCCCCGGCAGGGATTTCGTATTTTCCGCGACGCTCGCTACCGTCATGATTCCCGGCGTCGTGGTACAGGTTCCGCTGTATGTCCTGTTTTCCAATCTCGGTTGGGTAAACGGACCGATCTGCATGACGGTTCCCTCCCTGTTCGGCGGCGGCGCGATAACGATCTTTCTATTCATGCAGTTCATGCGCAATGTCCCCTTCGAGATAGAGAATGCCGCCATGATAGACGGCGCCAACGCGTTTCAGAGATATGCATTGATCATGGTTCCGCTGTGCTGGCCCATTATATTGTATACGCTCATAAACACGTTTAGCGGCGGTTGGAGCGATTTCTACGGACCGTTGATCTATCTGAAGTCGAGAGAGCAATATACATTGGCCCTCGTGATTTACTACGACAGCATCAACACGAACGTGGCAATGGAAGTCGCTAACGTGCGTATGGCGGCGGGTGTATTCATGTCGCTTCTTCCTCTCATTCTGTTCTTCTTGTACCAAAAACAGTTGATCGAAGGTGTACAGATAGGCGCTATAAAAGGCTAAAATTAATTTTGGTTTGAGTTTTAATAAAAAAATCAAGGAGGAATTTTATGAAAAAACTTTTGACATTTTGCTGTGCGGTCGCGCTTGTTTTGTCCGCATTGGCAATCTCGCAAGTCAAGTCATTGGCAGCTTCCTACACGCAAGCCGAAGAGTCTGCCGTTCTTGGCGAAATTTCGGTGGAACTGGGACAGGTCGCCAGAAAGGACGAGAGGCAGGACCATCTGGAGATTCCGTTGAAACTGACTGGCTGCTCGTTTGATGCAAAGGCGCTCGGTAATACTCAGGTGGTTACCAATCAGTTTGAAAAAATATCGTTATACACAACATTGGGCGTGAACGGCACCGATTATGGCTGGTATACGCTCGGAGAATTGAATCAAAAAAAGAATAACGCAAATATGCCCTACGTAGTACGGACTGCGCAACACGGCAGCACGCTCTTCATCGCCATGGACTGCTTTTGGGGTGGCGATAAGGATCTTTTGCCCGAGTACGTAAAAGCCGTTAAGATCGAGGCCGGTATGACGATGGCCGTACATACGGAAGATCATTTTTCGTGGGACAGCGGAGATACCATTCCTTCTACATACACGGTTTCCAAGGAATGCACGAAGGAAGATATAATTATAGAAAGAGTGGCTGCAAGCGAAGCGGATAAAACGGAGAAGAAAAACGATACGTACCGTATTCCGTCGGCAGCAGAAGTCGATATCTTGAGTTTTAAACTGAAAGATTGGCATTACGGCTTAAATACCAGGCTTTCCGAGACAGATATCGAAAGCGCGGAAGTGCTGTTGAATTCCTTAGGCGGCGCGCGGATGACTATCGACGATTTGTCCGCCATAACACTCGACTACGATTTTTCCGAAACAAATATTGCTTCGCCCGTTAAGGCGACTTACGGATTGGCCGTTGGAACGGAGACTGTTTATTGCGCCGACATTACGGGGGAATTGATTCTCGAAACGAATAAGGAAAGTGGCAAAGTAGATGGAAGACTGGATCATCTGGAGATTAACTTTGTAGCTAAGACTTTCACGGGGGAGGATCCAGACTGGGCCATGCGCGCTTTGGGCAATACGCAGGCGGCAACCAATCAGTTTGATAAGATCAGTCTGTATGCTTCGATCGGCGAGGGCACGGAATATAACTGGTATACTCTCCGCGAACTGAACGGGATGAAAAATAACGAGGGAATGCCTTATGTCGTGAGGTGTAAGCAGTTCGGAAACGCATTGTTTATCGATATGGACTGCTATTATAGAGGAAACAAAGATTTCCTGCCCGCTAACGTGAAAGCCGTACTTGTCGAAAAAGGTTTTGTCTTTGCTACTTATACGGGTGATCATTGGTCTTGGAATGGCGGCGACAACGTTCCCGATAGCTACGGGATGGCGACGCAGACTCCGCTGATGGAAGACGTGTTGGTGGAAATCGAACACAAAGCCATAGAGGGGAGCAAAGAAAAGAATGATGTTTATAAAATCCCCGAGATAGAAGAGGGCGACGAACTGACAGTTCTTTCGCCGCCGACTAAGACGGAATACGAAGTTAACGAGCCTTTCTCTGGCAAAGGCGTCCGCATAGAGGCGACGTATAATTCGCTGGGAGGAAAAACGGTTATTTTTGACGGAGCAACTCTCGACTACACTTATGATTTTTCCGAAGCGGGAAACAAAACGGTTACCGGCACGTTCGGAGGAAGAACGTTTGAAATTTCCGTCCAAGTCGTTAAATCGATTCTGTCCATAGCGATCGGAACACAGCCTGCCAAAATAACATACGGCTTGGGGGAAAAAGTCGATTTCAGCGGTTTAGTTGTCAAAGTCAATATGGCGGGCGGCGAGTCTTATGACGCCGAATCGGAATTGCTTACATTTACCGATCCTGATATGTTTACGGTCGGTAAAAAGACGGTAACGGTGGCATACAGAGGTTTTGAAACTACTTTCGATATTACGGTGGAGGACAAAACTCCCGATTCCTATATGGATTTCTACGCCGGAAGCCCAGTTACCTTTACCGACCAATTCGGATGTATGGCGCTGCGCTTTGATTTCCATAACATACAGTGGTTTAACGACGCATCGAAGGCCTTGTATCAAGTTGATAACTGTAACAACGGATTGGATCGTATCCATTTGAAAATTTCCGATCACTATACGGGCGGTAAACTGACGGTGGGCGAATGGTACACGGTTCGTGAACTGATGGAAACCAAAGACAGCAGAGGTACGCGGTATATTCAAAGGCTGAGTCAATTCGGCGAAACGCTGCTGTTCCATCTGGATACCTATATGGGCGATGGTGCAACCAAAGAGTTTATCGTCGATGACGTTGCGGCGATTAAGGTGGATGCGGGCTTCTTCTTTGTCGATTACTACAACGCCACGTGGGGCGAAAATAACATCAAGGATTATTGGGTACTTGAAAACGCCATACTTCGTCATGATCTTCTTGTCGAAATGAACGTTCTCGGTATCGCGTGGATCCGACCTTTCGCGGAAGAAGGCGGACTGACGATCAAAAGCCTTCCCGATAAAATCGTTTACGGGGTGGACGACAAACTGGATACGACGGGACTTGTTATTCACTGTAAATATGCGGATGGCTATGAAGAAGATGTCGCCGTGGATGTAAAGTATTGCAAGTATGATTTTTCCGAAACCGGAGAAAAGACGGTGACGGTTACCTATAATGAAAGCAAGGTGCAGTTTACTGTTACCGTCAACGAAGGCGTAGAGGATAGTTCGCACGATAATTCGGTTGGCAATGGTTGCGGCTCAAACATTAATAGCGGCGCGCTGTTTGCGGCTACTGCTTTATTGATGTTGGCAGGTATTGTTTGTTTTGCAAAAAGAAAACAGAATTGATCGAAAAATAATCCGCTAAGGAGGCAGGAGTTCCGAATATAAGGCAAACTTTTATACAGAACTCCTGCTTTTGAATAAGTGAAATATGTTGAAACGAATCTGGTATAAAAAAGTTGTATTACTTTTGTCGATAATGATATTTGTTTGTTTTTCGTTTACCGGCTGCAACCTTTCGAGCTCTTCGAGTAATTCGAGCTCTTCGGATATTCCGGATACTCCGATTGTCCGCGAGCAGGATACGCGTTCGATTACGGAACAGGAATATACCATCAACAACACGGTTGCAGTAGACAGCCTGGGGCGGGTTACTCTGAGCGCCGATGGCGAAAAGAATGATAAAACACGTTATGTGGGAATTTTCTTTTTTTGTGCCGTAGGGAATCATGCTAGCGGAACGGGTATTTATGACGTCACGAAAATACTGGAAGAATACGGCAGAGATTTTTTTGATACGGACACTGAAATCTCGCCTGCCAATTATTCTCATCATTGGGGAGAACCAGTTTTCGGCTACTATAAAGAAGCGGATCCGTGGGTAATTCGCAAACAGATCGAAATGCTGACGATGATAGGGATTGACTTTCTTGTTTTTGACTGTTCAAACGGTCCTATGTATGAAAACGTAACGGATACGCTCTTTGAAATTCTGCTCGAATACAGGGAAAAGGGTTGGGATGTTCCGAAATGCATGTATATGATGGGCGGAGGCGGAGACACGGCTACCGACGAATCTCAGATCTGTTCCATATATAACCGCTATTACAGCAACCCGAAATACGAAGGACTTTGGTTTAAGCCGAACGGAAAGCCGATGATTATCTGTCAGGAGCGCACCGTGGTCCGTATGGAAAACTACGACGACGATTCTTTAAGCGCGCGGTTAAGCAAATACTTTGAGTTTCGTTATTCCTATTGGCCGACGACTGCGTATATGGATCCCAACAGTGCCGCCTGGTGTTCTTTCTCTTATCCGCAGAAATGTACGGGGGATTGGCTGACCGTTTCGGTTGCACAGCACCCGACGGTTCGTTTTTCCGATACGGAAGGTTCGCGTGGAAGAGGTTGGAATTATAAAACGGGAAAGAACGAACACGAAACCTACGCTGAGGGCGTCAATTACGAAAATCAATGGAAAACAGCCACTCAGCTCGATAATCAGGTAACCTATACTTTCATAACGGCGTTCAACGAATGGGTTGCGTGTAAATATTATTATCCAAACTTGGATGCGGTGCACAAATTCGTCATGGTGGATGCTTTCAACGCCGAGTATTCAAGGGACATAGAGCCGTCTTACAGCGGCGATCTGAAGGATAATTTTTATTTGCAAACTTTCCGGAATATCAGAAATTATAAATGTTCGGTTGCGAAACATTATATTTATGAAGATGTGAGCGTCGGAGTTAATGACTTCGATTCCGAACTTTGGGGAAAAGCGTCCGTGTATCGGGATTTTACGGGTGAATGCATGCCGCGCAATTTTCTTCGGCACGATGGCGATTTCAGCGGCGTATATCTTACGGACGATACGAATCGCAATGATATCGATACAGTTTCCGTAATGAAGGACGGAGAATATCTCTACTTCCGCATTACGACTGTTGATCCGGTTACCGCGTATCAAAACAGGGATACGGAATGGATGAACATCCGTATCCGTACGAAAAACGGCGGCGAAACGGATTCGCTGGGCTATCACTATGCGATTAATCGCGAGGTGTTTTCCGACGGCACGTCTTCCGTTCAGCGTTGCGCTCCGGATGGAAGTTTCGCTTCGGTCGGCAGAGCGGAATATTTTCTTTCCAGAAATGTGCTCTGCATAAAAGTCCCGCTGAATGTATTGAAACTTTCGGCGGATAACTATCAGATAGAGTTTAAGGTGAACGATAACATATCGGATTCGTCGGATGTGCTTTCCTTTTACAATTCGGGCGACAGTGCGCCGATCGGCGGACTTAGCTGGCAATTCGGTTATTAAAGAGGATCATTTATGAAAAATTTAAGAAAAATGGCAGGATTTCTCATATGCGTTTTTTTGACGGCAACATTTGTCGGGTGCAATTCTTCGCCGCAGGTTGAGTCTGTTGAACCGTATGAACCGTTTGAGCCGGCAAAGAGAATAGAGGATACGAGGGATATAGACGATTATTCCTTTACGGTAAACAGCATCGTCGCCGAGGATGACTACGGTGTGATCACATACAGCGCGGACGGCGTAAAGACCGATAAGGAAAGATACGTCGGAATGTTCTATTTTCTCAACCTCGGTATGGGAGCGGACGTAAACGGCACTTATAACGTTACGGAAATCATCAAGAAATACGGCATCGAAGAATTCGGAAAAAATTCGACTGTTTCTCCCGCGGGGGTATCCCATCACTGGGGACAGCCCGTTTTCGGATATTATCACTCGGGTGATACCTGGGTGATTCGTAAACAGGTGGAAATGCTCACGATGGCGGGGGTGGATTTTATCTGCTTCGATACTTCGAACGCCGTAACTTACGACGACAATGCGGAAAAGGTGTTGGATATTATTCTGGAATATCACGAGGCGGGCTGGAATGTTCCGAAAGTAATGTACCATTTTAACGGAGGAGGAAAAACGAATTTCGACGAGGGAAATCTTACGTCCGTATATGAAAAGTTTTATAAGCCGGGTAAGTATGACGATATCTGGTTCAAGCCGGAGGGAAAGCCTCTCACGATCGTTATGGAAGCTACTGCCGTACGTCTTACGGGCGACAGTGCCAGCGAAAAACAAAAAGAGCTGGGCAATTATTTTCACTTCCGTTATGCACAGTGGCCTACCGCAGCCTATAATGCGGAAGGTTTCGCCTGGATGGATTACGAATACCCTCAGCGCGTGTATACGGATATGACGACCGTTTCCGTCGCGCAACATGTTACGGTTAAATTCAGCGATATGGCGGGAACGAGAGGCAGAGGCTGGAATTATAAGACCGGTAAGAACGATCACACGCTATTCGGACAGAACATTAATTTCAAAAATCAGTGGGAAACGGCGTACAAAAATGACGCGCAACTGAAATATGTGTTTGTTACCGGCTGGAACGAGTGGATCGCGTCCAAACAGTATTTGCCGAATCTGACATCCGACCATAACGGCTATTTGATGTGCGATACTTTTAACGACGAATATTCCCGCGATTTAGAGCCTTCCATGGAAAGCTCCATCAAGGATAACGGGTATAAGGATTTGATCTCGTATATACGCAAATATAAATACGAGGACGCAAAACACTATATTTATCCGGAAATCACGATCGATATGGAAGACTTCGGGGAAGAACAGTGGCTCGGAACGAGGGCATACCGCGATTTTGTCGGGGAGTGTAGCGAACGGTATTATCTCTCTTACGACAGAAGCTACTATAATGAAGACGATTCAAACAGGAATGATATCGATACGATTCGCGTTGCACGGGATGATGCGCATCTTTATTTTCGGATTACGACAGCGGATGAGATTACTTCCTACACGAGCGGCGATCAGAAATGGATGAATATCTGGATTAAAACGCAGAACGGCGGTACTGAAAATTCTCTCGGCTATCAGTATGTTATCAATCGGGAAATCATTGACGGAGTGCGCTCAAGAGTATTGAAAAGCAAAGGCGGCGCGGACTATAAAGCAACGGGCGAAGCTGAATACAAGGTGTCCGGCAAAGTGATGCTCGTGAAAATACCGCTTTCCGCCCTGGGACTTTCCGAGAAAAATTACGATATCGAATTTAAGGTGAGTGATAACGTAAAAGCAACGGCAAAAACGGACATCCTCGAATTTTATAATTCGGGCGACAGCGCGCCGATCGGGGGACTCAGTTATAAATTCGGATATTGACCGTGCGCAGATAGCGGAGACCGTTAAGCTTGCCGCGTTAAACAGTCTGCGTTTCTGTCCGTGCCGATTATAAAGACAAACAGGAGAATCGATAAAGGAATGAAAGTAAGCAGAAAAAAATACTTGGATTGGATCGTATATCAGGTTTATCCGAGAAGTTTTTATGATTCCGACGGAGACGGGATAGGAGACCTCAACGGCGTTACGAAAAAATTGGATTATCTCTGCGAATTGGGAGTCAATGCCGTATGGCTTTCGCCCTGCTATAAAAGCCCGAATTGCGACAACGGATACGATATTTCTGATTATCGGGATATAATGGACGAATTCGGAACGCTGGATGACTGGAAAAGACTTTCTCGGGAGCTGAAATCGCGCAATATAAAGCTTATTATGGATTTGGTTGCGAATCATACCTCTGACGAGCATCCATGGTTTCGGGAAGCGAGAAGCGCGAGAGATAATCCTTATCACGATTATTATTATTGGGCGGAAACTCCGCCCAATGACTGGCAAGCTTGTTTCGGCGGTTCAGCTTGGGAATTTAACGAAGCGACAAAGGAGTATTATCTTCATTCTTTTGCTGTGGGACAGCCCGATTTGAATTGGACGAATCCAAGGGTTCGCAAAGAAATCAGGGATGTGGTAGATTTTTGGGTAAACATGGGCGTGGACGGTTTTCGTTGCGATGTTTTGGACAGCATCGCAAAAGATTTTGACGCCGGAAAGATGAGCTGCGGGCCAAAACTTCACGAATATATCAAAGAGCTGTTCGGTCGAGCAGAAACGAAAGATATTTTTACCGTCGGTGAATGCAGGGCAGACGAACAGAGCATATGTGAGATTTGCGGAGAGGACAGAGGAGAGCTTACGTGTGTATTTCAATTCGGTCATTTTGAAGTCGGGAGGGCGGAAAAGCGGATTCCGGCGCCCTCTTACTCGATCGATGAAGTCAAAGATTCGCTTGTGTTCTGGCAGAATTTCACTGCGGAGCATGAGCTGCTTTGTACGCTGCTTACGGACAATCACGATCAGCCGTGGTATATTTCGCGAGTCGGAAACGATCGGGAATACCGTTATGAATGCGCTACCATGTATGCGGCGATGCTGTATTTGCTGAAAGGAATCCCGTTTATTTATCAGGGGCAGGAAATAGGCTCGGTCAATTCCCGCTATGAGTCGATCGATGATTTTGACGATGTGGAAACGCTTAATTATTATTACAGCCACAAAGAGTCGTTGTCAAACGAAGAGCTGATAAACAGAATCAATTACGGGAGCCGCGATAATACCCGTCGCCCTATGGCGTGGACGGGCGGAAAAAATTACGGATTTACCGAGGGAAAGCCGTGGCTTTCGCTTCCTACGCGCGGCGCGGAGATCAACGTGGAAAAAGATCGCGCTTCGGACCGGTCCGTCTTTGCTTTTTATCAGAAGGTTTTGAAACTTCGTAAGGAACGCGCCGCCGTCCGGTACGGCGATTTTACGGATCTGACGGTGGGAAAAGGATACTTTGCATACGAAAGAAGTCTGGTCGGAGAAACCGATATTCTCGTTATCTGTAATTTCGACAGACCGACAAACATTGCGATTCCCGACAATGAGGAGTACAGAATCCTTTTTTCCAATTCAGGCACACGTACCGTACCCGGTGGACGCTACGAACCTTATGAAACGGCTGTATTTGAAAAGACGGAGCGGTGCTCTCCAAACGATAAAAATAATCGGACGTTTTCAATGGAGGATGATTAAGTGAAACGTTTTTTGGGTTTGTTTTTCGGGCTCACCGTGTTTCTGGCGGCGGGCTCGTTCGGGCTCGGCGCGGGGGCGCGGAACATTTCGGCGTCGGCTGCGGAAAAAGCCGATTCGGCGTCGGTGGAAACATTTTTTCAAAGTTTGGCGTCTGCTCCGACTCTCGTTTGCGAAATAAACGAACGAGAGGATTTGGAGCAGCTGAAAAGCAGAAGCGCTCTGCCGCAGAACGTCGTCTGGACGATAGACGAGAATATGACCGTTTTGAATGAGCAAGGAGAGAGCATCGGAGCTTTTGAAACGCTTCGGACGGAAATATCGGGCGACGTCATAGATAATTTTTACATTTCCTCCGAGGTCGTTTTATCGGGCTTAAAGGCATATGCGGAAGAATGCGGAGATTACGATTTTACGATGATCGCCGCCGAAGAGGAGTTATTGAGAAAGGCGAAGGATATGATTCCGAAAGCAAGGGGAGCCATGGACTTTTCGGAGGGGCTCCCCGAGAAGAAAAGCGCGCTCGCAAAGAGCAACGAAGCGGGGGCAAACGTCATTATTCTGTCGGCGGAACAGGCGGACGAGGAGACGGTTTCCTATTTTCAGCATAGAATGAAAACGGTCTGGGCGATAGCCGAGGAAGGAAAATTCGGCGTATTGAAGGCTTGCGTGTCGGGCGCGTTCGGAATTATACTGAAAGACGCCGCCGTCCTTGAAGAATCTTTTCCCGAAAGCAGCGAATATAACTCCGTTCTGACGAGAAGTCCCTTGAACATAGCGCACCGCGGAGAGCCCGTGGTTTATAACGAAAATTCGCTGGACGGCTGCGAAGCCGCTTATCAGAACGGAGCGTCGCATATCGAGCTGGATTTCAGATTAACGGTTGACGGCGAGGCGATCGTTATGCACGATGCGACCATCGATCGCACGACCGACGGAACAGGCAGCGTCGATCAGTTGTTGCTTGAGCAGATTAGAAATTATCGTGTCATAAGAAGAATCGGCGGCGGCGAAAGCGGTACGGAGAGCGTTATACCGACGATCGACGAGGTTTTTGAGTTTATCGGCGATAAGGATATCTGTCTACTCTTTGAAATCAAATCGAAAGAGGCGGCATTGGTAGAAAAGCTTTCGGAGAAGCTCGAGCAATACGGCGTTGAAGATAAGGTCGTCGTAATTTCTTTCGACAGAACGCAATTACGTCGAGTACGTGAGAAAATACCCTATATCTGGGCTTTGGATCTCAACGATTTTAACAAAGATTCACTGTCTGAAACGATAAAAAAATTATGCGAAAGCGAGACGGGATATGATCTTGTCAAGGGGGCTTATTCGTACGAACTTGTTTCCGAAATGACAGACCGCGGATATATGCCTTGTTTTTGGACTTATAACGAGATTGGCGAATATGACCTTGGAGTAGAAAGAGGCGTATACGGTTTGACGAATAATTGTGCTTCAGCCGCAGGAGAGGTTGGTTGCGATATTCTCGTCGAAACGCCGAAAATTAAGAAACAAGATATACGCGAAGGAATGGAACTATCTTGTTCGGTCGTAAGTCTTGACGGAAAATCTGCAAAGACAAGAAACAAAGCAGTAGTGATAGCATATAAAGATTGCGGCACTTATGCGAAGTGTATTGTAAAAGCTGTTATAGGTATTACGACTGAAAGAATGAAAATCGTGAAGATACCCTATGCAACGGGCGGGTGCGTTTCGGTGTGCGCTTCTTCGATTTTTCCTGTTTTTTCTGCCGTTGTTTTTGCCGCGGTAACGGTTTTACGAAAAAAATATCACGGGGATTTCTCGTGATATTTTTATATTCGCAGCGAAATGGGTGCGTTTTTTTAACAATGATATATTAGCAGAGGAAAGAGCAAATGGAAGCTAAAAAGGAATATCGGGGTATCCCGTTCTGGAGCTGGAACGGGATACTGGAAAAGCAAGAAATCATCCGACAGGTGTACGTTCTGAAAGAAATGGGCTTCGGCGGTTTTTTCATGCACAGCCGAACGGGACTCGCAACGGAATATCTCGGGGAAGAATGGTTTGGCCTCATCCGAATCGCGGCGGAGGAAGGGAAAGCGCTGGGCATGGACGCGTGGCTGTACGACGAGGATCGCTGGCCGTCGGGAA
>ULTU01041668.1_pt1 | contig 15699 bp, 15 predicted proteins | sample 1957861 | NCBI WGS metagenome assembly ULTU01 (sample SAMEA4835742, study PRJEB28245) | human gut metagenome | biome: gut microbiome; material: fecal sample | place: Denmark | collected 2008
TCAAAGCACATGCAGCCGATGGGGTTACAGTTCGCGAATATAAGCTGAAAGTTAATGTACACTTGCAAGATCCGGACTCACTTGTCTGGACAGACATGCAGGAAAGAGGACCTATATTCTCCAATACTATCAATACCGGTAAGCAGAAAGCAATTGTACTGGGAGATGAGCTGTTTGTCTATACCTCCTACACTACCGCTTATAAGACGTCGACAGCACCCGATAAATACAATTGGAGTGAAGTCAATATCACCAACCTGCCCCCGGATGCAAAACTGACATCTGCGATAGAGTATAACAATGCACTCTACATGGTTACAGAAAGTAAAAAAGTATTCGGTTCCACCAATGGTGCCGTTTGGACGGAAGTCACCACATTGGGGAATAACGTCATAGCCCTCATCAACGGTTTCTCCGACCAGATTTCCGGCATTGTAGAAATCGATGGAAAGCAATATTTCAATATCTGCAAGGATGGAAAGAATTGGGAAGACGCGGAAGATACGGGTGGAAGCCTTATCCTTGAGGAAGTACCGGCAGGATTCCCTACCGAAAATATATCCACCACCAGGACCAGCACCGGCAATGGTGTAGAAAAAGTGGTTCTGGCAGGAATGCCGTTAGCTAATGCTAAAGAAACAGTACCCTGGTTCTCTTTGGACGGCAAAGGTTGGGCAAGCCTGGTCAATACTTGGTATGACACATACTGTCCCGGCATGACCAACCCCGCCATCATGTACTATGGCGACATGTTCTATTGTTTCGGAGGAGAACTTGATGCCATCTACAACTCCATTACAGGCATTGCATGGAATAAGACAGAGACCAAGTTCCTGCTACCTCAGGAGTTCAAAGGTAAAGGTGCGTACTCCATTATAGTAGAACCAACGAAAGACAAAACAGTAGCCCCAGCAGACAAGCGGGATTTCATTTGGGTAATATTTGGTGGTGACGGCACCAAGAATGAAGTATGGCGCGGACGTCTTAACAGATTGGGCTTCGAAATACAATAATAATGATGTCATATAAGGAAGAAATCGATCTAAAGCGGATACCCAAGCACGTGGCGATTATCATGGACGGTAACGGACGGTGGGCCAAGCAGCGTGGACACGAGCGCAGCTATGGACACCATGTCGGTGCAGAAACGGTGCACGTCATTGCAGAAGAAGCCGCCAAATTAGGAGTCAGATACCTTACTTTATACACGTTCTCTACCGAGAACTGGAATCGCCCGTCGGACGAGGTAGCTGCTTTGATGGGACTTCTCTTTGACTCTATCGAAGAAGAGACGTTCATGAAGAACAATATCAGTTTCCGGGTTATTGGAGATCTTGAAAAGTTGCCTGACAACGTACAGCAACGGCTCAGCACTTGCGTGGCACATACCTCCCACAACACGGGGATGTGTCTGGTACTGGCACTGAGCTATTCTTCCCGCTGGGAAATGACGGAAGCTGCCAGGCAAATGGCGGAATTGGTACAAAAGGGTGAGTTGGAACCCGAACAAATCGACAGTGAGCTCATATCCCGCCATCTTACAACAAACTTCATGCCCGACCCCGACCTGCTTATACGCACCGGAGGAGAGCTCCGCCTCAGCAACTACATGCTTTGGCAATGCGCCTATTCGGAACTTTATTTCTGTGACACCTACTGGCCCGACTTCCGTGAAGAAGAATTTCGCAAAGCCATATGTGATTATCAGAAACGCGAACGCAGATTTGGCAAGACCAGTGAGCAAATCAGTTAATCACCGGACACACAAATAGTAAATAGTAAATTGTAAAATAGTAAATAAAAAAGATGCACTATCGTATTTTCTCCATACTCGTAACGTTTGTCTGCCTTTTTGGCTGCGCACTGACAACCGCAGCACAAGACGTAAACAACACCGATGAAACCGAAAAGCCGGTTATACTCTATTCGGGAACACCCAAAAAGTATGAAATAGCAGACATTAAGGTCGAAGGAGCCCAGAACTATGAGGACTATGTAATTGTCGGATTATCCGGGCTGTCTAAAGGACAGACTATCACCGTGCCTGGCGATGAAATTACACAAGCTTGTAAGCGCTACTGGCGTCACGGTCTGTTCTCTGACGTGGAAATCACAGCAGACAAGATCGAAGGTGACCAGATTTGGCTGACCATTCATCTGACCATGCGCCCGCGTGTTTCCGATATCCGTTACAACGGTGTGAAAAAGTCGGAGCGTGAAGACCTGGAAAGCAGAATCGGTATGATAAAGGGCGGGCAAATTACACCTAACTTAGTGGATCGTGCCAAAACCCTGATAAAACGCTATTTTGACGATAAAGGCTTCAAAAATGCAGATGTGATTATCACCCAGCGGGATGATCCGGAAAAGAAGAACGAAGTGATTGTCAACATCGACATCGACAAGAAAGAAAAAGTGAAAGTGCATCAAATCACTATCACAGGCAACGAGGCGCTCGCGACCAAGAAGCTGAAGCGTGTGATGAAGAAAACAAACGAAAAGGGCAAGTTACTCAATCTATTCCGCACCAAGAAATTCATTGAGGACAACTACGAAGCGGACAAGCAGTTGATTATTGATAAATATAACGAGTTGGGTTATCGTGACGCCATTATCGTGACAGACAGCATCAAACCGTATGATGACCGTACGGTGGATATCTTTATGCAAATCGAGGAAGGACAGAAATACTACCTCCGCAATGTAACGTGGGTAGGTAACACGCTGTATCCTTCCGAACAACTGAACTACCTCCTCCAAATGAAGAAGGGTGACGTCTACAACCAAAAATTACTTGAAGAACGTACCATGACCGATGATGACGCCATTGGTAACCTATACTATAATAACGGTTATCTGTTCTATAGCCTCGAACCAGTGGAAGTGAACATCGTAGGAGACTCCATCGACCTGGAGATGCGTATTTACGAAGGTCGCCAAGCTACCATCAATAAAGTCAGCATCAACGGTAACGACCGTTTGTATGAAAACGTAGTACGTCGTGAACTTCGTACCCGTCCGGGCGAACTGTTCAGCCGTGAAGACCTGATGCGTTCCATGCGTGAAATCCAGCAGATGGGACACTTCGACCCCGAACAAATCAAGCCCGACATCCAGCCGAGACCGGAAGACGGTACGGTAGACATCGGCTACGACCTTGTATCCAAAGCCAACGACCAGGTAGAGTTCTCCGCCGGTTGGGGACAAACGGGTATTATCGGTAAGTTAAGTCTGAAGTTCACCAACTTCTCACTGTCAAACTTGTTGCATCCAGGCGAGAACTACCGTGGTATCCTCCCGCAAGGTGACGGCCAGACATTGACCATCAGCGGCCAGACCAATGCCAAATACTATCAGTCATACAGCGTTTCGTTCTATGACCCGTGGTTTGGCGGTAAGCGCCCGAACGCATTCTCCGTATCGGCATTTTATTCACGCCAGACTGACATCAGTAGCCGTTACTACAACTCGGCCTACATGAACAATTACTACAACAGCTATTACAGCGGCATGTATGGTTACGGCATGTATAACTACGGTAACTACAACAGTTATGAGAATTATTACGATCCAGATAAGTCTATCCAGATGTATGGTCTTGCTGTGATGTTCGGTAAACGTCTGAAGTGGCCGGATGACTACTTCCAGTTCACAGCCGAATTGTCTTACCAACGGTATATCCTGAGCGATTGGCAATACTTCCCGGTTACCAATGGTAAGTGTAACAACCTCAGCATCAATTTGACCTTGTCCCGTAGCTCTATCGACAACCCGATTTATCCTCGCCAAGGCTCCGAGTTCTCGCTGTCTGCTCAAATCACACCGCCCTACTCTTTGTTTGACGGTACCGATTATAGCAAGTACAGCACCAGCAACCAGGAAGACATGAACAAGATGCACAAGTGGATTGAATATCACAAGTGGAAATTCAAATCTAAAATTTACATCCCGTTGATGGACCCGATTACCGTTAAGCGCACTCCGGTATTAATGGGACGCGTGGAATTCGGTTTGCTGGGACATTACAACAAATACAAAAAGTCTCCGTTCGAAACATTTGACGTGGGTGGTGACGGTATGACCGGCTACTCCAGCTATGCAACGGAAAGTGTTGCCCTCCGCGGTTATGAAAACAGTTCATTGACCCCGTACGGTTACGAGGGTTATGCCTATACCCGTCTCGGCCTGGAATTAAGATATCCGTTGATGTTGGAAACAAGTACGAGTATTTATGCGTTAACGTTCGTGGAAGCCGGTAATGCTTGGCAGGATGTCAACAAGTTCAACCCGTTCGAATTGAAGCGTTCAGCCGGTGTCGGTGTCCGCATCTTCCTCCCTATGATTGGTATGATGGGGATTGACTGGGCTTACGGTTTCGACAAAGTATTAGGTTCCTCGCAATATGGCGGCAGCCAGTTCCACTTCATTCTGGGACAGGAATTCTAAGCAATGGATAATTGACAATTAATGCAGTATCGTTATGAAGAAGAGTTTATTGATCCTTTTTACGCTGTTTGCTGTAAGCATAACGGCCAGTGCACAGAAGTTCGCCTTGATTGACATGGAATATATCTTGGAGAATATTCCTGCATACGAACGTGCCAACGAGCAACTGGAGCAAGCCTCCAGGCAATGGCAAAGCGAAGTCGAAAAGATTTCCGAAGAAGCCAAAACTCTGTATAAGAGCTATCAGTCTCAGATAGCTTCCCTTTCTGAAACACAGAGAGGTAAAAAGGAAGAAGAGATTGTCGCTAAAGAAAAATCAGCAGCCGAACTGCGCCGCAAATACTTTGGTCCGGAAGGCGAACTGTATAAAAAACGTGAAAGTCTGATGCAACCTATTCAGGATGAAATATACAATGTTGTGAAGGAAATTGCTGCACAGAACGGATATGCGGTAGTTGTAGACCGCGCTTCCGCATCAAGTATCATTTTTGCCTCACCGAGTATCGACATCAGCAATGAGGTACTTGCAAAACTGGGATATTCAAATTAATTTTATACATTTGTTCCAGCATATTGACTGCATTCAGAATTAAAAATAGGCTTGCTTATTTTGTATTGCGTTCAGTTTGCGCTATATTTGTCCCCAACGAATAATCATTTAAATAAATAATAAACATTATGCTTAAAAAAATCGCACTACTCGTAATTATGTTCGCCCTCCCGCTGGGAGCTATGGCGCAAGCTAAATTCGCTCACATGAATTCTCAAGAAGTAATCGCTGTTATGCCTGAATTTACCAAAGCACAAGCCGACCTGGATGCTATGTCTAAAAAATACCAGGATGAAATGCAGCGTACCAATGAAGAATTCCAAAAGAAGTATCAAGAATTTTTAGCACAAGCAGACTCTTTGCCGAAGAACATTGCAGATAGACGCCAGAAAGAATTGCAGGATATGGCTCAACGCCAGGAGCAATTCCAACAGGAAGCTTATCAAAGTATGCAGAAAGCACAGCAAGATGCTATGGCTCCTATCTATAAAAAACTGGATGATGCTATCCAAGCTGTAGGTAAAGCAGAAGGCGTTGTATACATCTTCGATCTGGCCCGTACCCCGATACCTTTCGTAGGAGCACAAAGTGTTGATGTAACAGCCAAAGTTAAAACACAATTGGGCATTAAATAACAAAATTATTTAAGATAGAGTAAGCGCGGGTAGTTTTATCCGCGCTTATTTTTTGTACATTACTGAGAAATTTGCACTATCTTTGCATGGTACATAGCCTTTAGAAGCATGAAACAGACATTACCTTCTGCAGCCGGTCCCATCGGAGTATTCGATTCCGGATATGGCGGACTAACTATCCTGAGCAAAATACGGGAAGCCCTTCCCCAATACGACTACATCTACTTGGGTGACAATGCGCGTGCCCCTTACGGGACCCGTTCATTCGAGATTGTCTACGAATTCACCCTGCAGGCAGTCACTAAACTGTTCGAGATGGGTTGCCATCTCGTCATCCTGGCATGCAACACTGCTTCGGCAAAAGCCTTACGCAGCATACAGATGAACGATTTACCCCGCCTCGACCCAATGCGCCGTGTATTGGGAGTGATCCGCCCCACTGTAGAATGTATAGGCAGTATTACCCACAGTCGCCATATCGGTGTACTCGCTACGGCCGGAACCATCAAATCGGAATCCTACCCGTTGGAAGTGCACAAGCTCTTCCCCGACATAAAGGTCAGCGGAGAGGCTTGCCCGTTATGGGTCTCTCTGGTGGAAAACAATGAAGCACAAGGAGACGGTACTGATTATTTTGTACGTAAATATATCAGTGAATTGCTGGCCAAGGACAAGCAGATAGATACCGTTATTCTGGGATGTACCCACTTCCCTCTACTGCTACCTAAGATACAGCAATACATGCCCGACGGCATCACAACCGTCACTCAAGGAGAGCTGGTGGCAGATAGCTTGAAAGACTATCTTCACCGCCATCCGGAAATGGACAAGAAATGTACCAAAGGCGGAAGATGCGTCTACCGTACCACAGAATCAGAAGAGAAATTTACGGAATCGGCTTCCACATTCTTAAATGAATCAATAAGAGTTGAGAGGATTGAGCTATAAATCCGTCAGTATTAAACATTAAAACAAAAACATTTGTTATATTTGTAGGACAGAAAACTCTAAATTCATACCATCATGAAAGAAGAAGATAAGAGCAAACTCGTTGAGGTGTTCACCGGTTCACCTTGGGAAGCAGAACTTGTAAAGAGCCTGCTGGGAAATAGCGATATTGAAGCTGTAACAAAAGATGAAATGGTAGTAAACGTTGTGCTGCCTGCCACTGCTGTTGACATTTCCGTTCTCGTCAATGAGAAGGACTACGAAGCTGCAATGGAAGTGGTTCGCGAATACGAAAAGAAAGAAAATGGAGATTGATTTCAGTAGGATTGCTGTCAAAGTAGGCAGCAATGTTTTGACACGTCGTGACGGCACTCTCGACGTTACCCGTATGTCCGCTCTGGTGGACCAGATAGCCGAGCTGCACAAGGCAGGCAAAGAAATAATACTTATCTCCTCCGGGGCAGTTGCCTCAGGACGTAGCGAGGTGCACCCTGCCAAGAAGTTGGACAGTGTAGACCAACGCCAATTGTTTTCCGCTGTGGGACAAGCCAAGCTGATCAACCGCTATTACGAGCTGTTCCGCGAGCATGGCATCCCTGTGGGGCAAGTACTCACAATGAAAGAAAACTTTTCCACCCGCCGCCATTACCTCAACCAAAAAAACTGTATGACCGTAATGTTGGAAAACGGTGTGATCCCCATTGTCAATGAGAACGATACCATCTCCGTGAGTGAGCTGATGTTCACCGATAACGATGAGCTATCCGGCCTGATAGCTTCTATGATGGACGCGCAAGCACTGATCATTCTCAGTAACATCGACGGCATCTACAATGGTTCACCCGCCGATCCGGACTCTCAAGTCATCCGCGAGATAGGGCAAGGCAAAGATCTCTCCTCCTACATACAAACTTCCAAGTCCAGTTTCGGACGTGGCGGCATGCTGACCAAAACCAATATTGCCCGCAAAGTGGCCGATGAGGGCATCACAGTCATCATAGCCAACGGAAAGCGTGACAACATCCTCGTGGAGATACTGAAAAATGAAGAACGAAGGATGAAAAATGAAGGAATGAGCACCGTGCAGGATGATTACCAACTGCCCTATACCCGCTTCATCCCGTCTCCGCAACCGGTATCGAGCATCAAAAAGTGGATTGCACACAGTGAAGGGTTTGCCAAAGGCGAACTACACATCAATCACTGTGCCACCGAATTGCTTTTCTCTGACAAAGCAGTAAGCATCCTTCCGGTAGGTATCACTGACGTCATAGGTGAGTTTGAGAAGGATGATATCGTACGGATTATCGACTTCGGGGGCAAACCCATCGGGGTGGGGAAAGCCAATTGCGACTCCAATCAGGCACGGGAAGCGATGGGAAAACATGGAAAGAAACCCGTAGTACACTATGATTACTTGTACATAGAATAAGCCACTGACGAATACTATTTCATAATATATTATACTTACATATTTATCACATTCTATTAACTAAGAAAATGAACTTAAACAAAACTTTTGTTGCTGTGCAAAATGCCAGCCGAAACATTTTGGCATTAAGCGACAAAGAAATCAACCAGATATTACAGGCTGTTGCAGACGCTGCCATTGACAAAACGGCTTTCATTCTGAGTGAAAACCAGAAAGATTTGGAGCGCATGAATCCCACCAATCCGAAATACGACCGCCTGAAACTGACAAAAAGCCGTTTGCAAGACATTGCTGCAGACATCCGCAATGTAGCCGCCCTTCCTTCGCCATTAGGACGGATTCTCAAAGAGAATGTATTACCCAACGGACTGAAGATAAGAAGGGTCAGTGTACCTTTCGGTGTCATCGGTATCATCTACGAAGCCCGCCCCAACGTCAGTTTCGACGTATTCTCACTCTGCCTCAAAAGCGGCAATGCCTGTATCCTGAAAGGCGGAAGCGATGCCGACTATTCCAATCGTGCCATAATCAGTGTGATACATGAGGTATTGGAACACTTCAATGTGGATACACATATTGTGGAACTGCTCCCTGCCGACAGAGAGGCAACAACCGAGCTACTGCATGCCAACAATTATGTAGATTTGATAATTCCCCGTGGCAGCAGCAGTCTGATAAACTTCGTACGCCAGAATGCCACAGTGCCGGTTATAGAAACCGGTGCCGGCGTATGCCACACATTCTTCGACCGCTATGGCGACATTATCATAGGCCCATCCATCATTGCCAATGCCAAAACACGCCGCGTCAGTGTCTGCAATGCTTTGGATTGCCTGATTATCGAAGCCGACAGTCTGATTGATTTGCCAGACCTATGCCTGCCGCTACAATTAAGCAATGTAGAGATATTTGCCGATGAGCCCGCCTATCACAGCCTGCTTGGCAAATATCCTGCCGAACTGTTGAGACTTGCCACTGAAGACTGTTACGGAAGAGAATTCCTGGACTACAAAATGGCCATTAAGACCGTGAATTCCTTTCAAGAAGCACTGGCACATATCCGGAAATACGGCTCCAAACATAGCGAATGCATCATTACAGAAGACAAGGCACGCGCCGAACAGTTCTGCCGCGAAGTAGACGCTGCTTGTGTGTACGTCAATGCACCGACCTCTTTCACAGATGGTGCACAATTCGGACTTGGCGCCGAAATCGGCATCAGTACCCAGAAGCTGCATGCCCGTGGCCCGATGGCTTTGGAAGAGATCACCACGTACAAGTGGATTATTGAAGGCTCCGGACAAACCAGGCCCTAATTGCTAATGCAACAAAGATATAGATACACTAAAAAGACTATAAATATATGAAGAACTTTACTTGCGTGCAGGACATCGGTAACCTGAAGTCTGCACTGGACGAAGCATTTGAAATCAAGAAAGACCGTTTCAAATATGTGGAACTCGGACGTAACAAAACGTTGATGATGATTTTCTTCAACTCAAGCCTGCGTACCCGCCTCAGCACACAGAAAGCCGCATTGAATCTAGGTATGAACGTGATTGTACTGGACATCAACCAGGGAGCCTGGAAACTGGAAACAGAACGCGGCGTCATCATGGATGGTGACAAACCGGAACATTTGCTGGAAGCCATTCCCGTGATGGGTTGTTATTGCGATGTCATCGGTGTACGTTCTTTTGCGCGTTTTGAGAACAAGGAAGACGATTACAACGAAGTGATACTGAACCAATTCATCAAGTATTCCGGCCGTCCGGTATTCTCCATGGAAGCTGCCACGCGCCATCCACTGCAGAGTTTCGCCGATCTGATTACGATTGAGGAGTACAAGAAGACAGCACGTCCCAAAATAGTGATGACATGGGCTCCGCATCCGCGTCCATTGCCCCAGGCTGTCCCCAACTCCTTTGCCGAATGGATGAATGCAACGGATTATGACTTTGTGATTACACACCCCGAAGGTTATGAGCTCGACCCCAAATTCGTAGGAAATGCCCGCGTAGAATATGATCAGATGAAGGCCTTTGAAGGAGCCGATTTTGTCTACGCCAAGAACTGGGCTGCCTATACGGGCGACAACTATGGACAAATATTGAGTAAAGACCGTGCCTGGACAGTAAGTGACCGCCAAATGGCAGTTACCAATAATGCCTACTTCATGCACTGCCTGCCGGTTCGACGCAACATGATTGTAACGGATGATGTAATAGAAAGCCCGCAATCTATCGTAATCCCCGAAGCTGCCAACCGGGAGATTTCGGCAACAGTAGTATTGAAGAGACTGATTGAAAAACAATAATAGAGTGACAGAAGATGAAGGTGTGCCGTTCAGAGTTTGAACCGCACACCCTCTTTATCACTCTCTCGCTCTATTATCCTATCACTTTTCCACTTCCTTGCCCGCTTCTTCCCAACCGATAAAGCCTTTGTCGAGGTCATAGATTATATACCCTTTTTTGCTCAGTATGGCAGCAGCCTTTTTACTGCGCTTACCGCTACGGCAGTACACTGCGACCGGTTTGTCTTTCTGCAGAGTAGAGTCGGCCATCGCTTCAAACGACTTATCCAGCACATTGATATTAATGCTGTGGGGCACATGCCCTTCCGAGTATTCGGCAACAGTGCGTACATCCAGCAGTTGCACCTCCGGATTGGCTATCAATGCGGAAAAGTCATCCACTGAAACCGACTTGAATTGTCCTTCCTTCTGCTGGCAGGAAAAGAGAGTTGTAAAAGCGAGGCAAAGGCCCGCGAACCATGTCTTCATCGAAAATTCCATTTTTAATCAGGGTATATAAACAAAATCGTAAGTCTTGATGTCACCGGAATAAGTGTGTATACTGAAATGAACCATAACTTCCCGTATGCCCTCTACAGCATACTGCCGCAAGGGGACAGAAGCATAAGCGCGCCTGGTATAAGACTGTACTTTCTCCTTTGCCTCATGATAAAGTGTCAGATGCACCTCACTCCGCCCGGTAACAGCATCCACAGTCACCTCATCTTCGACAAAATGAAACTTATGCTCACCGTTTTCCTTGACTTCAAGTGTCATATTGAGGTAGTCGTGCCCCATCCAGATAGCCAGCATGTCAGCCGGATCCGTCTTGACACCCTCCTCAAACTTATCGGCCGTCCGGGGAGTAACAGAAAGAACGCCGTTCAAGGCATACAGCACTACACCGGCAGTCCCGTCAGCAGTCATCTCCGAAGCATAATTACTGATGATGCGGACTGAGGCATTTGCCTCTATTTTCGTCTTCGTCTTGTCCTCCACTACCGGCAGAGTCTCCCCCTCATCCGTCACGACAGACTGCAGATAACCGTCCGGCCCCGCAAAGGCAGTCAGAAACTCCAGCTTCACAGAAGGATAATGATAATCGTCATCGCCACAGCCTGCCAACAGGCAAACCTGCAAAAGTAAAATCCACCAATAACAGTACTTCTTCATGTATTTATTCTTTTATGGCTGCCAAATAATTCTTCAACGGGTTGGCATACATCAGTAACATCTTCTCGCGCAGGAAAGCCACATCTTTATTGGGAAGGGCGATGCGTTCCAATTGCTTTTCCATATAAGCCACGAAACGCTGCTTGTCCCCGGCAGTGTAATGAGCCGAAAAAGCCTCATTCCCTTCGAGAAGGTCATACGCCACATAATTATTGGGATATATACGATAACCGGCATGAATGCGCTTGTCTATCAATGCAGATATGCGTGCAAAAAGTTCGGGTTTCGGGAGTGAGCGGTCCATCCCGGCCAATTCATCATTGATGCAAGCGCCTATTTGGAAATGTACCCGGCCCTTATAGCCGAACAGCCCGGTCTGCATATTCAGCAAGTCATCAGCCGTCGTTTTCTTATAGCCTTCAACATCCCGTTTCAGCTGGAACTCCTGTGCCTTCAGAAAGTCGCAAGGGTCGTATTCGTAAGAAATGGCAAGCGGAGCGATATTCATCTCCATCAAGCGGTCAATAACGTCGCCTTCACCGCCCATCGCCAGCATCTTCAGTACACTGTCCTGCGTACGGTCGTTGGAATCCTTGGCACGTCCTTCGCGCTGTGCAATCCAGATGGATTGCTTCTTCTCTCTGATGGTATGGTGCATATAACGGGACATACGTGCAGAAGCCTCCAGCATCTGGCGCATGGTCAGCCCGCGCTGCACGATGAAGGACTTATTGACACGCACGAATTTCTTAATCCACGGGTAGACAAGCAAGTTGTCGCCAATGGCTATCTCTACCGTATCCATGCCCTGGTCTACCAGGAGGACGGACAAGAAACCGGAATCGAGGATAATGTCGCGGTGGTTGGATATATAAGTATAAGCCGTCGACTTATCAGCCGGCAGGGCAGTATGGTCCAAAGTCAATCCATCCGTAGCCTCTTTAGCCAGCTTCCACAGAAGTCCATAACAGAAGGTCTTCTGGAACTCCAGCTTGGTTTTACACGCGCGCATTTTCTGCGACCACACCTCAAAAGGTACACCGGGCATCACAGTATCAACTGCCTGCCGAAATGCGGGGTCGGCAATCAACTCCTCAAAAATCTGAGGAAGCTCCTCGTCATGATAAGGACGGATTTCATCAAATTCCACGTTCGCATTCATAATGAATAATGATTAAGGGTTAGGGATTAGGGGTTAGGGGTTAGGGGTTAGGGATTAGGGGTAGATAATTAATTTTTATATCGTACACCCACTAACCCTTAATCCCTAATCCTTAATCCCTAATCCTTAAACTTGTTTTCTATAATATCTGTCATTACATCCTTTATATCCATCCCGGCAGCACGGACCTGCTGGGGAATGAAGCTGGTGGGAGTCATTCCGGGGGTGGTATTTATGTCCAACAGATTGATTTTCTCGCCTTCGGTGATGATGTAATCCACACGGATAATGCCGGAAGCCCCGAGAATGTCATAAATGGCCGAGGTCAACGTCTGTACCCGGCAGGTCAAATCATCCGAAATACGTGCAGGGGTAATTTCATCAGACTCGCCATTGTACTTGGCTTCATAATCGAAGTATTCGTTATGAGTCACCACCTCTGTTATAGGGAACACCACAGACTTGTCTTTTGTTTTATAACAGCCGCAAGTAACTTCCGTTCCATCCATGAAGGCTTCCACCAACACTTCCCGGGCTTCTTCAAAAGCCTTGGCTATGGCGGGCTGTATTTGCTCCTTTGTCTTTACCTTGGTCACGCCGAAGCTGGAGCCTCCCTGACTGGGCTTGATGAAGCAGGGCAAACCGATCTTGTCCATCACATCTTCATCCGTCACCGACTGTCCGCTGCGCAGCAGCAATGACTCGGCAATACGTACGCCGAACGCTTTGAGATAATGATTGCAGGCAAACTTATCGTAAGTGAGCGCCGCTGCCAGCACCCCACAGCACGAATAAGGAATGTGGAGCATATCGAAATACCCCTGCAAGCGTCCGTCCTCGCCCGGAGTGCCGTGAATAGTGATATAGGCAAAGTCAAACGCCACTTTCTCACCATTCAGCATGAAGCTGAAGTCATTGCGGTCCACGGGGACTTTGGTACCGTCGGGCAGCCGGACATGCCAGTCCGGTCCGTGCATTTCTACAATATACAATGTATACTTCTCCTTGTCGATGAAGGAGTAAATCCCTTGTGCGCTACGCAGGGAGACGTGGTATTCGGAGGTATCTCCTCCGCCTACAATAGCAATAGTGCGTTTCATTCTAATTCTCTGTTACTGATATAGCCTCTCCATTTATCTATCAACCGGGTCATGTCATCGGGCAATTCCGAGGTGAAGTACATCTCTTCTCCGGTGACGGGATGCACAAACCCCAGCGTCATGGCATGCAATGCCTGCCGCGGACAAGTGTCGAAGCAGTTGTTTACAAATTGTTTATATTTGGCGAAATGGGTTCCTTTCAGGATTTCATGCCCGCCGTAACGTTCGTCATTGAAAAGTATATGGCCGATGTGCTTCATGTGCACACGGATTTGATGGGTACGCCCCGTTTCAAGGATACATTCCACCAATGTGACATATCCCAAACGTTCGAGCACCTTGTAATGGGTGACGGCATGCTTTCCCTGACCGTCGGGAAGAACAGTCATCTGCATGCGGTCTTTGGGATTACGGCCGATGTCACCGACAACGGTACCTTCATCCTGCTCCACATTGCCCCAGACCAGCGCACGGTATCGGCGCTTGGTCGTCTTATTGAAAAACTGGTTGCCGAGATTTGTCTTGGCGTCCGGAGTCTTGGCTATTACCAGCAGACCGGAAGTGTCCTTGTCGATGCGGTGCACCAAACCCACATGCGGGTCGTTGGCGTCATAATCGGGATTATCCTTCATGTGCCAGGCTATGGCGTTGACAAGCGTACCGCGATAGTTGCCATGACCGGGATGCACCACCAGGCCGGCTGGTTTGTTCACGACCATCAGGTACTTGTCCTCATATACAATATTAAGGGGGATGTCTTCGGGAATGACTTCATTCTCATAGCGTGGACGGTCCATCATCACGGTAATGACATCCAACGGCTTTACTTTATAACTGCTTTTCACAGCCTTGCCGTTGGCCATTACAAAACCTGCATCGGCGGCCTTCTGGATACGGTTACGGGAAGCGTTTGTCAGACGGTCGAACAAATATTTGTCCACACGCATCATCTCCTGCCCCTTGTCCACCACCACACGGAAGTGTTCGTAGAGTTGCGCCTCGTCACCGACCGGTTCTACATCGTCCAGTTCATCATTATCTATATCTATGTCATCCGGCAATTCTTCTATCATCACGGTTTACTGTTTTTTTACGATTGAAGTTTGTCTTTGTTCAGAACCAGGACTCGTCTGCTGCGGAATCTCCGGACGACATTGGTTCAACGGCACCTCCGACAGAGTCCACTCCCAGGGAATCTGTCGGCAAGACACCTCCATCTCCCACCATCAAGGTCAGCACTGCACCGGTAGGCACTTTTTCGCCGATAGAAAGTTGGCGGCCCTTATACTTCACACCATATACCCAGTCCCTCTCACCCGGAATATATTCTATCTCGGCCAGTTTAAACCCTGAAGCCAGGATACGCGCTTCCGCCTGCCGCAGCGAACTGTTGTCTGCCACATCGGGCACTACATGCAAAGGGATGTCAATCGTATTGATTGTAAGATAGATAGTACGTCCTTCTTTTACTTTTTGTCCGGCTGCCGGATTATATTCAAGGATGCAGCCGGCAGGAAGAGTCTTGACATAGCTGGAATCTGAGACGACACAGGCCAGACCGCGGTTACGGAACATTTGCTCAGCTTCCGCCACGCCCATGCCCTTTACATCAGGCACTACCACAGCCTCGCCGTGACGGGTATATATGTCCAGCCCTTTCAACACTCCGAACAGCAGTCCGAATACCACAACGACCATCGCAAGAATGTTCACCCAGAAGAATCTGTTCTGCCGGAAAGAGAAAAAATCTTTTATTGTCATAATCGATAATGCATTATTTGGGGCAAAGATACAATTTTCGCCCTGATAGTACGCGGAGTTGGCAGTAGTTTTTTGAATCACCGGCAAAACTATGTGTGTATACGCCCGTTCCCGCACGCAGGAACGACAGTTTCCCCAAGTGGGAACGACAATAATCTGTCTTTTCCTGATTTAGCTAGACGCTTTTTTGATTAAT
>ULTU01040470.1_pt1 | contig 15666 bp, 14 predicted proteins | sample 1957861 | NCBI WGS metagenome assembly ULTU01 (sample SAMEA4835742, study PRJEB28245) | human gut metagenome | biome: gut microbiome; material: fecal sample | place: Denmark | collected 2008
CAATACACCGGTCTTCGTGTCGCCGCTGTCTTTGCGGCAGTAGTAGAGCTGCAGCTGGGGCTGGGCGGGCCTGCGCACCGCCGCGGCGGCCGAGCAGCCGCAGAGCGTGAGCGCCGCGAGCAGCAGCGCGAGCAGGCGGAGCTTTTTCCGGTTTTTACGCATCGCCGTCTTCCTCCTCTCCGGAGCCGAAGCTGGGGAAGGTCACGGTAAAGCACGAGCCTTCGCCGACCTTGGACGTGACCTCGATCGTGCCGAAATTCCGCCCGACCATCTCATGCACGATGGAAAGGCCCAGACCGGCGCCGCCGGCCTGACGGCTGCGGGCCTTATCGACACGGTAGAAGCGGTTGAAAATGGACGGGAGCGCGCTTTCGGGGATGCCGGTGCCGGTATCCTCGACGTCGATGACGACGGTATCGTCCGCGTGGCGCACGCGCACGTGGACGCTGCCGCCCTCGCGGTTGTATTTGATGCCGTTTTCGACGAGATTGAACAGGATCTGATAGGCGTCGTCCTCAAACGAGAGGATGGTGCAGCCCTTTTCCACGCTGGCGGTCAGCTCGACGGTCTGGCGGTCGGCCAGCGGGACGAGCATACGGAACACGCGCGAGAGTGTCCGCCCCACGTCCACGACCTCATGCTCGCCGCCCTCCGTCTCGTCGGCCGAGGCCCGGCTGAGCGTCAGGAGCTTCTGCGCCATGCGCGTCAGGCGGTCGGACTCCGCGCCGATGTCGGCGACGAATTCGCGCATCGTGTCCGCGTCCATCTCGTTCTGCAGGATGGAATCGGACAGCAGCTTGATGGAGGCCAGCGGCGTCTTGAGCTCGTGGGACGCGTCCGAGACGAACTGGCGCTCGGTGATCTCCGTCTGCTGGAGCTTGTCGGTGAGCTTGTTGAACTCGGTGGCGAGCGTGGCGTATTCGTCCGAGCCGCGCATCTGGATCTTGTGGCTGTATTCGCCCTCGCGCACGAGCCGCATGGAGGTCAGGATCTGCCGCATACGCTCCGAGCCCGTCATGGAAAAGACGACCGCGCACAAAAACAGGATGCCGATCAGCACCAGCGAGCCGCGGAAGATCGTCCGCTCGAGGCTCGCGATGATGCCGCCCTGCGAGGCGTCGTATTCCATCATATACACGCAGCCGACCACCGTATCATGTGTGAGGATGGGCGCGGCGGCGTAGCTTTTGAGGGTATGGTCCTCATAGACGCAGCAGAAGACGTCGTTGCCTTCGAGCGCCTGCACGACCTGCTGCAGCAGGACCACCTTGCCCGCCGCGCTCTGGCCGGGCACGGAATCATAGAGCGTCCGGCCCGCCGCGTCGGTGACAAGCAGGCGCGTGACGTTCATGTCGCCGATGACGGAGATGATCTGCTCCGTCGTCTCCTGCGTCAGGGCGTCGACGCCGGAAAAGGAGGACGTCACGACCTTCAGCTTATCCTGCGAGGACGAGCATTTGGCCTTGAACATCAGATCCCGGGTGGCTCTGGCGGAATAGATATTCAGGAACACCAGCACCAGCACCGTGATCGACATATACGCCAGCGCGTTGCGCAGCTGCGAGCTGGTCGGCACCAGCCGGATGCGCCGTTCAGTACTTGAAATAGTAGCCAACTCCCCACTTGGTCAGAATGTGCTCCGGCTGCGCCGGATTGAGCTCCAGCTTTTCCCGCAGACGGCGGATGTGCACGTCGACGGTGCGGATCTCGCTGCTGACATCGTAGCCCCAGATGGCGTCGAGCAGCGTCTCGCGCGAGTAGACGCGGTTCGGGTTGCGCATCAGCAGCTCCATGAGGTCAAATTCCTTCGCGGTCAGGTCGACCGGCACGTCCTCGCGGCTGGCGCTGCGGCTGCTGCGGTCGAGGGTGATGTGGCCGCAGACGAGCTTCTGCTCCGGCTCCTGCTTTTTGGCCGCGCCGGCCCGGCGCAGGAGCGCGCGGATGCGCGCCTTGAGCTCGAGGATATTGAAGGGCTTGGTCAGGTAGTCGTCCGCGCCGTGCTCAAAGCCGAGGAGCTTGTCCATGTCTTCGGATTTTGCGGTTAACATAATAATCGGGACCTGTGAGAATTCGCGGATCTTCGTGCAGGCCTCCAGCCCGTCGAGCCGCGGCATCATCAGATCCAGCACGATCAGGTCCGGCGATTCGCTCGCGGCAAGCTCGACGGCCTCCATGCCGTCGCAGCCGGTCACGACCTCGTAGCCGTCGTTTTCCAGGTTGAATTTGATCCCCTTGACCAGCAGCTTTTCATCATCAACAACAAGTATTTTCATGTCATCCCTCCGTTTGGTCCACGGTCACGAGCCCGCGCAGCTGCTCGAGCAGCGTCGGGCCGATGCCCTCCACATCCAGCAGCTGCTCGACGGCGGAAAAGCGGCCGTAGGTATCGCGGTAGCTGAGGATCCGGTCCGCCGTCTTTTCGCCGACGCCGGGAAGCGCAAGCAGCTCTTCTCGCGTGGCGGTATTGAGGCAGAGCTTCCCTTCCCCGCTGCCGTCTATCTGCAAAGCGTCGGACGCGGGTGCGGCGTGCTGCACGGTGATACGCGCCTCTCCGAGCGCGGAAGCCCGGCCGAGGAAGAATGCGCCAACGAACAGCAGCACCGCCGCGCACAGCGCGAGCAGCGCCGGGGAAACCCGCAATTTCTTCATACGCGCGCCTCCATTTGACATACCGGATGAATATGGTATAATAATCAAGAATACGCGCAGCTGCGCGAATGTTCAAATTCAGTATAGCATATTTTTTCGCCGCTGTACAATCCAGGCGCGAAGAAAATGGAGATAAAAATGAAAAAGACAAACATTTCTGCCCTGCTGCTGGCCGCGCTGCTGCTGATACAGCTGCTGTGCGCGCCGGTATCTGCAGTCACCGCCGAACCTGCCGCCGACGCGCAGGCGGATGCTCAGACCGCTTCGGACAATTCCGCGGAGGACGCCGCGGCCGAGGCCGACAGCGTCCCCGAGGATCAGCTGCTCTCATCCCGGGAGCAGTTTTCCGTGGCGGCCAAGGCCGCGCTGCTCATCGACCTCAACACGAACCGTGTCGTCTATGAGCAGGACGCCGACGAGCGGGTCTATCCCGCGAGCCTTACCAAGATCATGACCTGCCTGATCGCGCTGGAGAACGGGAACCTGTCCGACGTCGTGACGGTCTCGGAATCCGCGCTGGCCGATCTGGACGAGGATTCCAGCGTGGCCGGTCTGGTGGTGGGCGAGCAGATGACGCTGGAGAATCTGCTGTACTGCATGATGGTCGTCTCGGGCAATGACGCATGCAACGTCATTGCGGAGCACGTTGCGGGTTCGGTGACGGATTTTGTACGCATGATGAACCAGCGGGCCTATGAGCTCGGCTGCACCAACACGCATTTCAACAATCCCCACGGTCTGCACGACGAGAGCCACTACACCACCGCGCGGGATCTTGCCATCATCACACAGGCCGCGCTCAAGAGCGAGAATTTCCGCCAGATCGTCGACACGTATGAATATAAGCTGCCCGACGATAACATGCGCCAGAATATCCCGAAGCTCAAGACCACGAATATGCTGATCTACCAGTCGATGTCGAACTCCCTATACTACCCCCGGGCGCACGGCATCAAGACCGGCTATACGAGCCAGGCCGGGCGCTGCGTCATCTCGGAGGCCACGGGCGACGGGCTGGATCTGCTCGGCATCGTCTGCGGCGCGGCCACGACGGTGCTCGACAGCGGCGATCTTCTGATGGAGAACTTCACGGAGTGCGCGCGCCTGTTTGACTATGGCTTTGACAACTATTCCTACCTGACGCTGATGTCGCCGCTGTACCCGGTCGATCAGGTGAAGATCAACAACTCCGCCGGCGCCGAGGCCGTCGCCGTCGCGCCGGAGGACGAGATCAAGGTCCTGCTTCCGAACGACTACGACCCGGACCAGCTGGAGACCAAGATCCAGCTCAACAGCGAAAGCGTCGACGCGCCGGTCCATGAGGGCGACGTGCTTGGCTCCGCGACGGTCACGTACGCGGGCGAGGTGCTCGGCCAGACGAGGCTGCTGGCCATCGCGGACGTTGCCAAATCGGAGATCTCCTCCGCCGCGGCCGGGACGGGCGCGTATATCCAGCGCAACTGGTGGAAGTGGGTCGTGCTGTTTATCGTGATCGCGCTGGGGGCGATTTTGGTGCTGTTCGTGCTCGTGCAGCTGCGCAAGCGGAAGATCCGCCGGCTGCGGATGGAAAAGCGCCGCCGCGCGCTGGAGGACCGGCGCCGCCGGTTCCGCGAGGACTATGACCTGCCGTTCGATGAGACGGACCGCAGATAAGGGAGGTACACATGCTGAACTGGGATTCGCTGCAGTCCGCGTGCCTGTCCTGCACGCGGTGTCCGCTGTCGCAGACGCGGCACCATGTCGTCTTCGGCGTCGGCCCACAGGACGCGGAGGTGCTGTTCGTGGGCGAGGGCCCCGGCGAAAATGAGGATCTGCAGGGCGAGCCGTTCGTCGGCGCGGCGGGCAAATTCCTCGACGAGATGCTCACGATCATCGACCTTGGCCGCCACAACTGCTACATCACGAATATCATCAAATGCCGTCCGCCCAAAAACCGGGACCCCATGCAGACCGAGCAGGACGCCTGCATCGATTTTCTGCGCGCGCAGACGAAGCTCCTCAAGCCGAAGATCATCGTCTGCCTCGGCCGCATCGCCGCCATGCGCCTGATCCGGCCGGATTTCAAGATCACCCGCGAGCACGGTCAGTTCGTCGAAAAGGGCGGCATCCTCTTTACCGCCCTCTATCATCCCTCCGCCCTCCTCCGCGACGAGAGCAAGCGCCCCGACACCTTCACCGACCTCAAAGCCCTGCAGGCGAAAGTCCGGGAGGTCTGTACGAGGACGCTGTAAACAGCCCTGCAGGCGAGGGCGCCCACCTCATCCGTCACGGCTACGCCGTGCCACTTTCCCTCATAGGGGAAGGCTTTGGCGCGCGCAAAAAAGAAAACTCCTCGCAAAAAGGTGCAGACCAGCAAATTTGGTCTGCACCTTCTATTTATGGCAAATATTCTAAGGCAACTAGTTACAAGTTCGATACCCACGTATCAGGCGGCGCGTAGTCAGACGCCCGTGAGGTGACCACCGTGTGGAACGACGCCTGAAACATTGGGCCTCGCCTGAATTCAGAGGCAGAACGCACCAAACACGTCCAAGCGCCCCTTTTCTCCCCCTTCTTTTCCGGCAAGACGGAAAAGAAGGGGCCGCCGGAGGCGCGTCAGAAACGACCGCGACGGAACGAGCCGCCGCAAGCGACGTCTCTTTTCCTCTGTGCTCGTTTCTTCCTTTCCAAACCGCAAGCGAAACTCGCGGTTTGGGTTTTCGTGCAAATTTGTGGCAACCTCTCAGTCTCGGCTGCGCCGAGCCAGCTCCCCTGGAAGGGAGCCTTGGGGCAGCGGATATCGTAATAAACTCCTACCCGGGGTAATCTCGGGTAGGGGCGCTTATTTATGGGTCAGGCGATTTTCCATGTAGGTGTGGGCGGCGGTCTCGAGGGTGTCGGGGAGGGACGGGAGCGTGAGCGCGCCGTATTTGCGTTCGAGGGCGGTCTGCAGAATCAGGTCCGCCAGCTTCGGGTTTTTGGGCAGCAGACAGCCGTGGGAATAGGACGCGAAGACGTTTTTGTATCTTGCGCCCTCCGTGCCGTCCTCACCGTTGTTGCCGGAACCCTCGAGCACCCTGCCGAGGGGCCGGACGCCGGAGCCGAGATAGGTCTTGCCGGAGTGATTTTCAAAGCCGACGATGTTGCAGCCTGCTTCTTCGCAGGAGAACATATAGTTGCCGATCATCCGCTGCTCGGAGCCGACGGTGTAGAGGTCGAGCGCGCCGGTAAAGTCGCACTGCTGGCCGTCCCAGGTCTTGTAGTACTGGCCCAGCATCTGATAGCCGCCGCAGATGGCGAGCACGGGCACGCCGTCCTCGATGGCGGCCTTGAGCTCAGCGGTCTTCTCCCCTTTCAGGTCGTCCAGAAGGACCTCCTGCTCAAAATCCTGGCCGCCGCCGATGAAGATAAGGTCGCAGTTTTTCGCGTCGAGTTTTGTACCGATCGGGACGTTCACGATATTCGCCTGCATGCCGCGCCACTCCAGCCGCCGCTGCATGCAAAGGACGTTGCCGCGGTCGCCGTAGAGGTTCAGCACGTCGGGGTATAAATGGTAGATGTTCAGTTCCATAGCTTACTCCCAGAATTGCTTATAGCCGTAGGTTTTGCTGATCGTACCGCGCAGGGCCAGCATGGCCGTATAGGTCGGCATGACGAAGACGGGCAGCTTATGCGCCGTCGCCTCTTCCATCAGCTTGCCGTATTCCTTCTGCACATGCAGCTTCTCCTGCGGGAAGCCGGCGTAGAGGAAGCGCAGTGCCATGTCCTCCGCGCGGGTGCCGGAGAGATAGACCTCGCGGAGCGCGTCCATATCGGTCAGGCGCTCGAAGGCCACATCCCAGATCCAGCTGACGTCGCGGCCGTCCTGCGTGCGGTCGTTGAGGCAGGCGGCGAAGACGAACGGCTCGGTGCGCTGCGTGAGGAAGCTCAGCACCTGGTTGCAGCCGGCGGGATTTTTGATGAGGATCATGCGCACGTCGGCGCCGCCTATTTCGAATTTCTCCATGCGTCCGAAGCCGCAGGCGAAGTGCGACAGAGACTGCGCGGCCTTCGTCAGATCCAGGCCCAGTGCCTTCGCGGCCGTCATGGCGGCGCAGGCATTATAAATGTTGTAGCCGCCTGGCAGGTTGATCGACGCGGGGATCTCGGTCTGGCCGTCGCGGAAGACGACCTCGGAATGCTCCTCGTCGCTCGTGACGATGCGGCTCACGCACAGATCGGGTGTCGGCCGCGTATAGCCGCAGTGCGGGCAGCGGTAGCCGCCCAGATGGCCGTAGGTCACGAAGTCGTATTCGTACTCGCTCTTGCACTTGATGCAGTAGGGCGCGTCGGAGACCTCCGCCACGTGCCCGGCGTAGATCGGCGTGCTGACGCCGTAGAACAGGACCGGGTTCGGCACGTCGTCATGCAGGCTCGTGATGAGAGAATCGTCCGCGTTAAGGCACAGGACGGCGTTGGGGCTGTTCTTGGCGCCGATGCGGAGCTTTTCGAGCGTATGCGTGACCTCGCCGTAGCGGTCGAGCTGGTCGCGGAAGACATTCGTGAAGACGATGACTTTGGCGTCGACGTATTTGCTGATGAACTTCAGCGCCGCCTCGTCCGCCTCGATGAGGGCGTAGGGGTATTTGCAGCGGCCGGTCAGCGTCGAATGGACGGCGAATTCCGCCGTGACGCCGGACAGGAGGTTCGCGCCGGATTTGTTGGCAAAGTAAGAGATTCCAGCGTCCTGCCACGACTGCTCGATCATACGGGACGTCGTGGTCTTGCCGTTGGTGCCCGTGACGATCACCGTCGTCACGTTCTTTGCAAGTTCACCCAGCAGGTTCGGGCAGAGCTTGAGCGCTACGCGCCCGGGGAAATCCGTGCCGCCTCTGCCCAGCAGGCGGATCAGGCTCCGGCAGAGCTTGCAGGCAAGCACTGCGATCATGACTCGTAATTTCATGGCTACGTTTATACCACTTTTTCGGTCAAAACGCAACCATTGGCTAAAAAAAGCATTTGGTTACGAAAGATTTACAAAAATGGACTTGTATTGGTTGTCATAATCTGATATAATCGAGCCAAATCCGTCAAAACATGCGCCGTTCCGGCCGAGGAACGGAAAAAGGAGTCTACAGAAGATGCAAAAGGTAAGAAAACTGCTCGGCCTGCTGCTGTGCGCGGCGATGCTCATGTCGATGAGCGCGGTCTGTTTCGCTGCGAATAACAAATACAGCAGCTGGTTCAAGACGAACTACGACGAGATCAACCAGCTCGGGCTGATGCCCGCCTCGTTTAATGGCCTCGACCTCACCAAGGACATCACCCGCGGCGAGATGTGCGAGCTGGCCGTGTACGCCTTCGAAAAGGCAACAGGCAACGACATCGACCTGTCGAACGAGAACTTCACGGGCTTCACCGACACGAACGACGAAAATATCGTCAAGGCCCATCTCTACGGCATCGTCAACGGCTATGAAGACGGCTCGTTCCGCCCGAACCAGCTGCTGACGCGGCAGGAGTTTTTCAAGCTGATCGAGAACTTCTGCACCGCGGCGGCCTTCTCCCCCACGGCTGCGGACGGCGCGCTGAACGGCTTTGCCGACGCAAACAAGATCTCTTCCTGGGCGAAGGAATCCGCGCAGATCTGCGTGAGCTACTCCTATGTGCAGGGCACGAAGCTCGGCAGCGGCACCTATCTGAACCCCAAGGGCAACACCAGCCGGCAGGAAGCGATGACGATGTTCCTGCGCTGCTACAAGACCATCCAGTGGTTCTACGATGAAAACGTCAAGAGCGCGACGGTCGTCGTCGACCAGATCAACCTGAACGTCACGGTCACCAGCGTCAGCAAGACCATGTATGTCTGCCAGTCCGGCTCCATCAACGTCCGCGACTCCTGGACCACCGGCAGCACGAAGGTCGGTGAGCTGAGCTACAACGCCTCCGTCACCGTCACCGGCATCACGACCACCACCTCCGACGGCCACCAGTGGTACCGCATCAAGTATAAGGGCATCACCGCCTACGTCCGCGCCGACCTGCTCTCCGACAAGAAGGACAGCACCGTCACCCCGGGCGGCAGCACCGGAAATGGCGGCGGCACCGTCTCCGGCTCCGGCACGGCGAGCGAGATCGCGAACTTCGCGATGTCCTTCATTGGCTACAGCTACGTCTGGGGCGGCAAGAGCCCGTCGACCGGCTTTGACTGCTCCGGCCTCATGTATTATGTGCTGACGAACTACGGCTACAAGATGAACCGCGTGGCCAACGACCAGATGAGCCAGGGCACCTACGTTTCCCGCAGCGATCTGCAGGTCGGCGACCTTGTCTTCTTCGGCTACGGCAATTACGCCAACCACGTCGGCATGTACATCGGCGGCGGCAACTTCGTCCACGCCTCTACCCCGTCTACGGGCGTGCGTATCAACTCGCTGGACGAATCGTATTACAAGACGCGCTTCCTCTGCGGCAGACGCATCATCTGAGTATCCCAAACAAAATGCGGCCCCATCCGATATGGATGGGGCCGTTCGTTTATCTTTTACAGGGCTTCCGCCTCGCTCAGCCAGAGGCGGCTGGAGGCGTCAGAGGGCATGCGCCAGTCCCCTCTCGGGCTGAGCGTCACGGAGCCGACCTTCGGACCGTCCGGGATGCACGAGCGCTTGAACTGCTGCTGGAAGAAGCGGCGGCAGAAGGTCTTGAGCCAGTGGCGGATGGTCTCGTCGTCATATTTCCCCGCATAGGCGTATTTCGCCATCCGGAAGAGCTTGCGCGGGCGCGTGCCGAAGCGGAGCGTATGGTACAGGAAGAAATCATGCAGCTCGTAGGGGCCGACAAGGTCTTCCGTCTTCTGCGCGATCTGGCCGTTCTCGTCCGCGGGCAGAAGCTCCGGGGAGACCGGCGTGTCGAGAATGTCCAGCAGGACCGCCTGCAGGGCGGGCGCGCTGCTCGCTGCCTCATACTGCACGATGTAGCGCACGAGCGTCTTCGGCACCGAGCAGTTGACGGCGTACATGGACATATGGTCGCCGTTGTAGGTCGCCCAGCCGAGCGCGAGCTCCGACAGATCGCCGGTGCCGATCACGAGGCCGCCGGACTGGTTGGCAATGTCCATCAGAACCTGCGTGCGTTCGCGCGCCTGGCAGTTTTCATAGGTCACGTCGTGCACCGATTCGTCATGGCCGATGTCGGCGAAGTGCTGCCGGACGGCGGCGGTGATGTTGACCTCCTGCACGCTGACGCCCAGCTCCTCGCAAAGCTTCACGGCGTTGGACTTCGTGCGCTTCGTGGTGCCGAAGCAGGGCATCGTGACGCACTGGATCTGCTTCCGGCTGCGCCCGCAGAGGTCGAACGCGCGCACACACACGAGAAGTGCGAGCGTGCTGTCAAGCCCGCCGGAGATGCCGAGCACAACGGTCTTCGTGTGCGTATGCTCGATCCGCTTTTTAAGGCCCTGCGACTGGATGCGCAGGATCGCCTCCGCACGGGCGCGGAGCTGGTCGTCATAGGGCGGGACGAAGGGATTGGGCGCGATGGGGCGCGTCAGCTGCGTCTGTCGCAGGGGCTGGTGGAAGACGATCTGCCGCAGGCCGGGGACGGCGTCATAGCTCGTGGTGTGATGCCGCTCGTGCATGAGCCGCTGCACGTCGATCTCGGTGATCGTCAGCTCAGCGTCGGCAAACGGCTCGTTTTCCGCGAGGATGGTACCGTTTTCCGCGATCAGATGGTGGCGGGAGAAGACCATGTCCTGCGTGGATTCCGTCGGAGAGGCGCTGCAGTAGATATAGCCGCAGGCCAGCCGCGCGGACGTCGCGCTGACCAGCATCCGGCGGTAGTCCGCCTTGCCGATCACCTCGTCCGAGGCGGACAGGTTGGCAATGATGGCCGCGCCGCCGGCCGTGAGGCGGGTCGACGGCGGGCACGGGACCCAGAGGTCCTCGCACAGCTCGACGCCGAAGGTATAGTCCGGCAGCTCCGCGCAGGCAAAAAGCAGATCCGTGCCGAACGGCACGCTCTGGCCGCAGAGCGTCAGGTCATAGATGTTTCCGCCGAGCACCGACGCGGAAGAAAACTGCCGCTGCTCGTAAAATTCGCCGTAGTTCGGCAGGTACGTCTTCGGCACCACGCCGAGGAGCCTGCCCGCGTGGACGACCGCCGCGCAGTTATAGAGCTTGCCGCCGAAGCGCAGCGGCAGACCCACGGTGAAGACCGTGGAAAGCGCCGCCGTCTGCTCAAGAATGCGGGCAAGCGCCGGCTCCACCGCGCCGAGCAGGCAGTCGGAGAAAAACAGATCGCCGCAGGTGTAGCCGGTCAGGCACAGCTCCGGCAGCGTCAGCAGGTCGACGCCGGCCGCGTCCGCCTGCCGTACGCGCGCGAGGATCGTATCGGTATTGGTCTGCACATCCGCGACCTGCACATCGATCGTCCCGGCCGCAGTCTTGATAAACCCATCAGTCATGAATCTCTGCTCCTGATTCTTTGATATACCTATACGATACACGCTTTCGGACGAATTATCAAGAAAAACCTGCACGCGGGCTGTTCTTCCAACAGATGCACACGCTGGCATTGTTTGTCTGAATCTGGCAAGTCCTGGATTGACAGAAATCGCCGGATGTGTTACTGTTGAAAAAGAAACCCATATATTTCAAGAGAAGGAGCACGCATAACATGAAACGGATGCTGAGTCTGGTCCTTGTCCTCGCATTGCTGTTCACGCTTGAAATCCCTGTGTTGGCTGGGGATGCCGGTCTGCAGAATTTCTCGCCCGCAACCGCTTATGTCCCCTTTTCCGATGTTCCGGCCGATGCGTGGTATGCTGAAAATGTCAAGACCGTATGCGAATATGGCCTGATGCAGGGAAAAGGACAGGGAAAGTTTATGCCGAGCGGCAAGCTTTCCGTTGCGGAAACGCTGGCCATCGCCTGTCGGCTGTATAACATTTTTCAGGGCGGAGATGGTGTGATCGGACAGTCGGCTCCCTGGTATCAGAGCTATATCGACTACGCGGCTGAATATGAGATCATCTCATTCCCTTCCGCCTCGCCGACCTTCTGGAACGAAAGCATTCAAAGAAGCCTGTTTTCCCGGATCCTGAGCCGATCCATCCCGGTATCTGCCCTGTCAGCGATCAATGACATTCCGATGGGAACGATCATTGACGTCGACTTTGATGAAAACACCGAGGCCGTTTATCAGCTATTCAACGCCGGGATCTTGACGGGAACCAACGGCTGGTTCTGCCCAGCGGCGACGATCTCCCGTGCGGAGGCCGCTGCGATCATCTCCAGGATCATCCTGCCAGATATGCGGATCGAGTCCAATGCAGCTGCTTCTCCGATCAACACCTTCGTGGATGAGACCAGTCTGGTCCATTATCAGGCAGCGAACGGCGCGATCCAGCTGACCGACGAAAGTTCTTCTATTGTAGTTGCAGCTTATGCGGCAAAACCAGTGGCATCGTCCAAACTGCGATGGGAAAGCAGCGATCCGTCCGTTGCAGCGGTGAGCGAGCTCTCCGGGGACCCGGATCTGCCTTCCAACTGCAGTCTTGCTCTGATCTGCGGCGTTTCTTCCGGAACTGCACTGATCTCCATTACAAATGCAGAGGGACTCAAGGATTCTTTTTCCGTTGACGTCGTCATGACTGTGGATCAAACAGGAACGCCCTCTGCTGCAGAGGGTGACGGCGTGAATCAAAGCGCGGCACTGACGGAGTCCGGCCATTATATTCTCAACACAAACAGTAAGGTTTTCCACCATACCTGGTGTGTGAGTGTGAAGCGGATGAGTGATCGGAACAAAAAGGCCTTTTTCGGTACGCGCAGCGAAGCCATCAGCAACGGCTATCGTTCCTGCCATAATTGTAATTCATGAACCAAAACCTCCGTATGCCCTTTCAGCGGCATACGGAGGTTTTGGTATCGTGTGTCAAAACGAGAAGGACCGCCTTCATACTCCCCTGCCCATTATGTCCAGTGGTGGGTTTGGGTGAGGCGGTCCAGGATGAGGGAGGCGGCGGTGACGGCGTCTTCGATGGTCAGGTAGTGCGGGGCGCTTTCGTCCAGCAGGAGACGGCCGGAGGCGGGAAATTCCTCGTCCGCGAGCCAGATCTTCAGCCACACGGGATAGCGCGGGGCGAAGTCGAAGCGTGCGCAGAAGTCTGCGTTGGAGGGCAGGAGCTCCGCGCCGAGCGCTTTGCAGCGCTGCGTCAGCTCCTCCGGCGGCAGTACGCCGAGGTCGCGCCGGACGATCAGCTCCGCATTGCGGTCGAGGCCGCTGCCGCGCACGAGGCCGTCTTTGTACTGGGAAAGTGCGATGGTCCGGCCGGTCGGCGGTGTGCCGTCGGCCAGATCGAGCAGGTGCAGCAGCGTCAGCGCGTGCCAGTTGGAGAGCGGCGGCTCGATCGTGCAGTCCGGCAGGCGGACGGTGACCGTCTGCCCCAGCGTCGGGACCTGAAACGCGCCGTCAGCGTACCGCACGCCGGCTTTTTCCGCAATGTCCTCCGGCGCGTGCCGCGCCAGTCGCGCCCGCGCGACGGCGAGCATGCTTTCAAATTGACGATGTTCCATGCACTCACCTCGCCGCCATCTTAGCATGCCGCAGGCGTTTTTTCAATCGCGGCGGGACAAAACCGGAAATCGTGTAGAACCATAATCAAGAAGCCCGCACGGGCAAACAAAAATGAAAAGGAGATCAAAACAATGGAAATGAATATCGGCGATATGGTCGCTGCGATGGCGGCGCGGAATGAGGCGTTCCGCGGGAACGAGCAGGTCCCGGAGAAGGTCGAGACATACAATAAGCTGAAAGAGCATGCGGCGGCGATCGGGAAGGTTCTGCGCGCGCCCTGGTACGCGGACGATCTGGAACTGCGGGAGCAGAACACGTTCGTCTATATCGACTTCCCTCTCCCGGTCAACATCCTGAACGACAGCATCCGCGGGCGGATCGCGGAAATGGTCCGGCTGGCGGACATGGTGACGCTCGCCGAGGTCCGTGGGCGGCTGCGTATGACCTTCACGGTCGCAAGGGTCTGGAAGGAGTGAATAAGCAGGCAGATGTCTCTGACCGGCAAAAACTGTGGTATTCTTGTGAAAAAGCTGGTATAATGGATACAGGAGGCTGAGCAGATGGGACAGTACGAAAAACTGCTGTTTGCGCTCATGAGCGGCGCGAAAGACCGGAACTTTCAATTTCAGATCTGCGGCTGATCCTCGATCGGCTCGGCTTCGACTGCCGGGTCCTCGGAGATCATTTCATTTACACGCGAAACGACATCGAGGAGATCATCAACATTCAGCCGGTCGGCAGCAAGGCCAAGCCGTACCAGTGCAAGCAGGTGCGGCAGATCATTTTAAAGTACGATTTAGGGGATGCTTTGAATGAAGTATGAAATCATCCTTTATTGGAGCGAGGCAGACGATGCCTTTATTGCGGAGATCCCGGAGCTGTCCGGATGCATGGCAGACGGCAAGACCATGACAGAGGCGCTGCACAACGTCCAGATCGTAGCGCAGGAATGGATCGAGACCGCACGGGAGTTGGGACGGGAGATTCCCGTGCCGAAGGGCCGTCTGCAATACGCATAAATCGTCAAAAAAGCAAGCACTCCGCCGATCGCGGCGGAGTGCTTGCGTATAAAAGAAAAACCCGGCAATCACATGATTGCCGGGTTTCCTTTGGCAGGGGATGAGGGATTCGAACCCCCGCAAACGGAGTCAGAGTCCGGTGTGCTACCGTTACACAAATCCCCTAAATGGCCTCTTGCCGAAGCGCATGATTATTATAACGATTTCTCGCAAAAAGTCAAGACTAATTTTTTCTTTTTTGCAGAAATTAAAACCGGGCGGTACGGGCCTTTGATGGTGAAAGAATGAAACGCAGGAAATTTTCGCAGGCAAACGGCAGCGTTTGCGGCCAGCGGCGGTGATTTTCTGATTTTTACCAAGGAAAACAGGCTTTCTTTTACATGCTTCACACGCGGTTTCTTTCCCGCCGGAACGGCCAAGATAACGGCGCTGAGACTTTTGGGGAGAGGATGAGAACATGAAGCAGTTTCTTCATAAAAAAATACCGGCCGCGCTGATGGCCCTGTGCCTGCTGCTGGCGCTCTGCTGCCAGACACTGGCCGCGGGGCGGACGCTCGTGCCGGGAGGATATACGGTCGGCATCAAGCTGTATGCCGAGGGTCTGATGGTCACCGAGGTGGAGCCGGACGCGCCGGCCCAGCGCGCGGGGCTGCGGCGCGGCGACGTGATCCTGACGGCAGGCGGCAAGAAGACCGCGAGCGCGCAGGCGCTGCTCGACAGCATCCAGTCGGCCGAGCCGATCGTCGTGCGCGTGGAGCGCGGCGGGCATGAGGCGGAATTTCTGGTCACGCCGGAAAAGACGGCAAGCGGCTACCGGCTCGGGATTTTGGTCCGCGACCATATCGCGGGGATCGGGACGGTCACGTACTACGATCCTGTGAGCCTGCAGTACGGCGCGTTGGGCCACGGCGTCAGCGGGCTCGACGGGACGCAGCTGCTGATGCTGCAGTCGGGCTATCTTGTCCGCGCGAGCGTGGCGGAGGTGCAGACCGGGACGCGCGGGACGCCGGGCGAGCTGCACGGGATCTTTGATGTGACGGACGCCGTCGGGACCGTGGAGAAAAATACGGCCTGCGGCATTTTCGGCACACTCTCACAGCCGAAGCCCGGAGAGGCTGTCCAGACGGCGCCGGCTTCGGCGGTCACGACCGGTGCGGCGGAGATCCTGTCCAATGTGGACGGCGAACAGGTCCAGCGCTTTTCCATCCGCATCGACCGCGTTGACCCGGACGCGAAAAACGGCCGGAATCTGCTCATTACGGTGACGGACGAGGCGCTGCTGGCGAAGACCGGCGGCATCGTACAGGGCATGAGCGGCAGCCCGATCCTGCAGAACGGGAAGCTGGTGGGTGCGGTGACGCACGTGCTGGTGAACGACCCGACGATGGGGTATGGCGTACTGATCGAGAATATGCTGGAAATGGCAAAATAATTTCTGCCAGAGGCCAAAGGCCTCTGGCTTTTT
>ULTU01073334.1_pt1 | contig 15639 bp, 10 predicted proteins | sample 1957861 | NCBI WGS metagenome assembly ULTU01 (sample SAMEA4835742, study PRJEB28245) | human gut metagenome | biome: gut microbiome; material: fecal sample | place: Denmark | collected 2008
CGCTCGATGCGGTCGCCGCCTTGCGGCTCCAATTCCGTCTTCGAATAAGCACATTACGTTTATAAGTACACCACGAATAGGCTTTCGTATAAGGCTTCGCCTTCCGCAATTATTCATTATTAATTATTCATTATTAATTGTGACAAGCAAGCGATGCCGTTGCCGCATTGACGGCTTTTGTTTATTATTTATCAGATTTAAAGATTTTCCGTATTTCATCGAAGATTGCTTGCGGTGAAGATGAAAAACATTCGTAGGTAATGCGAATCACGGGTTCGGTGCCGCTTTTTCGGACGATAAGTCGGCCGGATTTCGAAAAACGGGAGTTTACGTCGGCAATTTTGCGCTGAAACTCATCTGATGAGATTTCTTTTTCAGGGTCGGTTGACGGGATCCCGAATTCGAGCATCGGATAGGGGATGAATTTCGGAAGCGACCCGACCGTTCTTTTCACTTCGAGAAGGGACAGTGCGGTGACGAGACCGTCTCCTGTCGTGCCTTTGTCGAGCATCACTATGTGTCCGCTTTTTTCGCCGCCGAGCAGACATCCTTGCTTTTCGAGTGCGTTCAGCACGTGTTTATCTCCCACGTCAGTACGAATAAGAGCAGTGTTGTGGTAGGCAAGTTCACGCCCGAGTTTTGTGTTGGTGAGAATAGTGCCGACAACGAAACGCTTTTTAAGTTTTCCTTGCAAGCGGTATAGCGTGGAAAGCGCAAGAAGCATGGCGTCTCCGTCGTAAACTTTTCCGTCGACGACTGCAAGCACTCTATCCCCGTCTCCGTCGAACGCAAATCCGATTTCGTCTTTTTGTACGCGCGCGGCAAAGTCCGCAACGTGAGTCGATCCGCAATCCACGTTCACTTTTTTGCCGTCTCTTACGTTGTGTTCGGCACACACGATTGCGCCGAGTTCGAGAAACGCTTTGGGAGCGAGAGTTGCAAAACACCCGTATGCGCAATCGAGACGAATTTTCATTCCGTCAAATCTGGGAAACATTGATTTTACGTGTTTAAGATACAGAAATTCCGCACCGTCAACTATGCGTATCCTATGGTTTTCGGCAAGCGAAACGGAAAGTTCGCTATTCAATTCTTCGTCCGTCAGGGCGTCTGCGCACGCTTCGTCTATGAAAACCGGTTGCGGGGCGGACGGCGAGTTCATTGCCAAAAACAATTCGGTGTCAAGAGCCGTCTCGTCGCTTTCGGACAATTTTTTGCCGCATTTTCCAAACACTTTCAGACCGTTGAATTCGGGCGAATTGTGAGATGCTGTGATCATCACGGCGTAGTCCGCTTTTTCTAATTGTGCGATATACGCAAGCGCAGGCGTTGGCAACACGCCTGTAACCCATATTTGCGTTGCGCCTTCCATAAGCCCTTGGCACAACTGTTTTTCCACGTCGAGCGAGTGCTCTCTAACGTCTCTTGCCACAATGATTTTGCCCCCTCGTTTTGCAAGAACCTTGCCGAGCGCATAGGGGATTTCGTTTGTCAAAAGCCAGTCCGCTTTGTTTCTGATACCGTCAGTTCCGAAGTAATGCATATATTCAATATATGAAAAACACGGTGTCGCTGCGTGCCGATTTTTGCCGAAAAAGGAGAAATAAAGTTATAAAAAACACGCCGTGTAAAAGGCGTGCTTTTTTCAAGGAAAATCAGATTTCATTATATCCCGTTTACGATTGCGTTTGCGGCGATTGCTCCGTCCGCACAAGCGGTTACGACCTGACGAAGAGACTTTTCTCTCACGTCTCCGACAGCGTAAACTCCGTCGATATTCGTGTGCATATTCTCGTCTGCAATTATATATCCGCCGCTTGAAAGAGAGATGTTTTCAAAGCCTTGCGAGTTGGGCGTTTGACCTATTGCGACAAACACTCCGTCAACCGAAATTGTGGTTAATGCGTTCGTCTTTACGTTTTTAAGTGTCAGTTGTGTGATTTTATCTTCTCCGCCGAGATTTTCGACAACGCTGTCCCAGACTATTTCTACGTTGCTTTTTTCAAGACGTTTTACGAGAATATCGTCTGCGCGAAGGGCGTCTCTTCTATGCACCATATAAACTTTCTTTGCGAGTTTTTCGAGATACAACGCGTCTTCTGCCGCCGTATTGCCGCCGCCTATCACCGCAACGGTTTTCCCTTTGAAAAACGCTCCGTCGCACGTGGCGCAATAACTCACGCCTTTGCCTATAAATTTGCTTTCGTTCGGCACGCCGAGTTTTCTTGCGTTCGCGCCGCTTGCTATAATCACGTTCTTTGCTTCGACGATTTTTCCGCTTGCAAGAGAGATAGCTTTCGTTTCGCCGATAAGAGAAACGGATGCGATTGAGTCGAAGACGAATTCCGCACCGAATTCCATGCACTGATTCATCATCGCATAGCACAAATCGAAACCGCTCGTTGATTTTATGCCCGGATAATTCTGAATATCCGCCGCCGTTTGCGCTTGTCCGCCAACGCTTTTGTTTTCTATTATCGCGACTTTAAGACCGCCGCGGCAAGCGTATATACCTGCCGAAAGCCCCGCAGGACCTGCGCCTATTATCACAACGTCGTACATATAATCTCCTTATTTTTCTTTTGCAAAAGCAAAGAATCGGTGGATTTTTGTTAAAAACATTATAGCCCGAAGTTAAATATTCGTCAACTTTTGAGCCGCTTTATCGCTCGCGCGTGTGAAAACGCGCGAAATTACTTTACAAACAACCTTTTTGTTTATATAATAATTTAACATAATGAGGTAATTTTATGCAAAACACTGACATTTCCCGCATACTTGCGGACGGCAAAGAGTATCAAGGCAAAACTTTGAGCGTTGCAGGCTGGGTGCGTTCGGCGCGCGACAGCAAGACTATGGCGTTTCTCGCTCTCAACGACGGCACGTCTCTTAAACATCTTCAAATCGTTATAAATAAGGCGGAGTTCGACCAGGAAGAACTCGCAAAAGTTCTCAAAAACGGCGTATCCGTGTTCGTTACGGGTGAAATCGTTCCTGCAATGAAAGAAGGCGAAGTTGAGCTCAACGCGAAAGAAATCGCGCTTTTGGGCGATTGCCCGAGCGACTATCCGCTTCAAAAGAAATATCACACCATGGAGTTTTTGCGCACGATACCGCATTTGCGTCCGCGCACGAACACGATGAACGCAATGCTTCGCGTCCGTTCAAAACTTTCGTTTGCGATTCATCGTTTCTTCCAAGAGAACGGTTACACCTATGTTCACACTCCGATTATTACGGGCAGCGACTGCGAAGGTGCGGGTGAAATCTTCCGTGTGACTACGCAAAACTATAAAGACGCTATTCTTGCAAAAGACGAAGCGGAATATATCGCAAACGACTTTTTCAGAAGAAAAGCGGGACTTACCGTCAGCGGGCAGCTCGAAGGCGAAGTGGCGGCAATGGCAATGGGCAAGATTTACACGTTCGGTCCGACATTCAGAGCGGAGAACAGCAACACTCCAAGACACGCCGCCGAATTTTGGCAGGTCGAGCCGGAAGTCGCTTTTGCAAAACTTCCCGACATCATCGAAATTGCAACGAAGATGATAAAATACATCATCAAGGCGGTCATCGAAGAGTGCCCCGACGAGCTTGCGTTCTTTGAAAAAGCGTTTGAGCCCGGTCTTCGCGACAAACTTCAACACGTCGTCGACAGCGACTTCGTCGTGCTCGATTATTCAAAAGCAATCGACATTCTCAAAGAAAGCAAAGTCGAATTTGCGTATCCGGTGGAATGGGGTCTCGATCTTCAAAGCGAACACGAGAGATACATCACCGAAAAGGTGTTCAACAAGCCCGTATTCGTCATCAACTATCCAAAGAAGATAAAATCTTTCTATATGAAACAAAACGACGACGGACTTACCGTTGCGGCAACCGACTTGCTCGTTCCGGGCGTCGGCGAAATCATCGGTTGCTCCGAGCGCGAAGCGGACTACGACAAACTCAAACAGGCGATGGTGGAGCGTGGCATGAACCTTGACGACTACACCGGTTATATGGATTTGAGAAAGTACGGCAGCGTTCCGCACAGCGGTTTCGGTCTCGGTCTCGAACGTATTCTTATGTACGTGACGGGCATCGGCAACATTCGTGACGTACAACTCTATTCCAGAACCGCCGGCGACCTTATGGCGTAAAATCACGAAAGACTTTTTTTGCAGGGGGAAAATGCGAGAAAAAGGAGAGAAGATATGTATTCCTTGATTGTGCCCGAAGGTTACAAAAGCAAAATGTCCGTTCGCGAGACGGAAAAAGCGATAAAATTCGTAAAAGACGCGTTTCAACGCAACCTTATAAAAAATTTCGGTTTCGAGAGAGTTTCCGCGCCGTTGTTCGTGAAGAGCAAAACGGGCGTCAACGACGACCTTAACGGCGTCGAAAGAGCGGTGAAATTCGACATTCTCGAACAGGGCGGAGCGGAAGCGGAAATAGTTCACTCCCTTGCGAAGTGGAAAAGACTTGCGCTCAAAAGATACGGTTTCAGAAACGGCGAAGGTCTCTACACGGACATGAACGCAATCCGCAGGGACGACAAGTGTGACAATCAACACTCCATTTACGTTGACCAGTGGGACTGGGAAATGGTCATATCCAAAGAGCAACGCAACCGCGATTTTCTCAAAATGATAGTGACGAGAATCGTTTCCGCGATATGCGACACGCTCGAGGAGACGAAGAAGGCTTTTCCGGCCATCGACCTGAATCTCAAAAGAGAAGTGACTTTCGTCACGACGCAGGATGCGCTTGACAGGTATCCCGAACTCGATTCTCACCAAAGAGAAAGCGCGCTTGCAAAAGAGTACGGAACGATATTTCTTATGAACATCGGCGGCGCACTCTCAAACGGAAAGCCGCACGACGGCAGAGCACCCGACTACGATGATTGGTCGCTCAACGGAGACATAATTTTCTATGACGAAGTGCTTGGCGAGAGTATAGAAATCTCGTCGATGGGTATAAGAGTCGATGCGGACAGTCTCAAAAAACAACTGGAACTCGCAAACGCGACGGACAGACTCGAAAACGACTATCACAAACAAATAGTTGCGGGCACGCTTCCGCTCACGATAGGCGGCGGAATAGGACAATCGAGACTTTGTATGCTGATACTGCAAAAAGCGCATATCGGCGAAGTGCAATCTAGTCTGTGGCCCGACGAAATGCACGAAAGATGCGACGAAGCAGGCATAAATCTGCTTTGATATAAAACAAAAATCTAATTCAAAAATACTCAAAGGTGTTTATGGAACTGAGAACTCACAATTGCGGAGAATTAAGACAATCCGACGAAGGCAAACACGTCAAACTGTGCGGCTGGCTTTCCAGCGTTCGCGACCTTGGCGCAGTCATCTTCTTCGTGTTGCGCGACTACTACGGATATACGCAGGCGGTCGTGAGCGACGAAGAGAAGAAAGAACAAATCCGCTCTATCCCGCGCGAAAGCACGATATCCATCGAAGGAAAAGTGGTTTTGCGAAGCGCACCCAACAAGGATATGCCCACGGGTATGATCGAAATCGAACCCGAAAAAATCGAATTGCTCGGCAAGTGCTACGAACTTCTCCCGTTTGAAATCGCAACAAGCACTCAATCTCGTGAAGACGTACGTCTCAAATATCGTTTTCTCGATTTGAGAAACCCCGACGTAAAAGCGAAGATAGTGTTCCGCTCAAAAGTGGTCAGCTGGCTTCGCAACAAGATGACTTCGCTCGGATTTTTGGAAATCACGACTCCGATTCTCACGTCGTCGTCCCCCGAAGGCGCGCGCGACTACATCGTGCCGTCAAGGCTTTATCCCGGACACTTCTATGCGCTCCCGCAAGCTCCGCAGCAATACAAACAATTGCTCATGGCAAGCGGCTTTGACAAGTATTTCCAGATTGCGCCGTGTTTCAGAGACGAAGACGCGCGTGCGGACAGAAGCCCGGGCGAGTTCTATCAACTCGACACCGAAATGTGCTTTGCGACTCAGGAAGACGTTTTTGCGGTTATGGAAGACGTGCTCAGCGGTGTGTTCAAAGAGTTCTCTCCCAAGAACTACAAAGTCGACGAAGGCCCGTTCCGCAGAATCACTTATCGCGACGCAATGAGAGATTACGGCTCGGACAAGCCCGACCTTCGCAACCCGCTTATCATCAAAGACGTCACGGATATTCTCTCGGAAAAAGCGCCGTTCTTTGAAAAGGGCAAGACCGTGAAGGCAATCGCCGTCAACGATTTCAAAGAGACGAGAAAGTGGATTGACGCACTCGTCGAAAAAGCGAAACTCAACGGCGCAAGCAATATGTATTGGTTCAAACTCGACGAGAAAGGCGAACTTGCGGGCGGAATTGCGAAATTCCTTGCGGACAGCAAAGACGCACTCGCTGAAAGACTCGGCTTGAAAGCAGGCGGATTCGTCGCGATTCTGGCAGAAGAGAAGGGCGTCGAAAAACAAGCGGGCTACGTTCGCACCGAACTAGGCGTCGGTCTCGATCTTCTCGAAAAGGACGCGTTCAGATTTTGCTGGATCGTGGACTTCCCGATGTACGAGTACGACGACGAAGGCAATCTCGGCTTCTGCCACAATCCGTTCTCTATGCCGCAAGGCGGACTCGACGCACTCAACAATATGGATCCGCTCGACATCGTCGCATATCAATACGACAGCGTAGTCAACGGTGTGGAATTGAGCTCGGGTGCGGTGAGAAACCACGAGCCCGCAATCATGGAAAAGGCGTTTGAAATCGTCGGTTACGGCAAAGAAGTCATCGAAGAGAAATTCTCGGCGCTTTACAACGCGTTCAAATTCGGCGCACCGCCGCACGCAGGTATCGCACCGGGCGTTGACCGTATCGTAATGCTTCTTGCAAACGAACCCAGCATCAGAGAAATCATCACCTTCCCGATGGACAGAAACGCTCGCGACGTGCTTATGGGCGCGCCAAGCACCGTCACCGAGAAGCAACTGAGAGAAGTGCATATCAAGATCGATCTGCCCAAAGAAGAGAAATAAGAATATCAAAAGGGACATTGTCCCCAGGAGAAATATAATGAAAAAGAAACTTTTTAGCGCATTTGCGGCAATTTTGGTTCTCGTGATAAGCATCGCGACATTGGTTGCCTGCAATCCTTACAAAAACACCGCAATCGGCGGCGGCGATGCGACCGCACCCGTTGAATCCAACGGCGGTTATATCGTCAAACAAGGCAATTACGTTTATTTCGTCAACGGATACGTCGGCGCAGACGCAGACGCTACGTGGGGCGCGGCAACCAAACAAGGCATCGTTCGCGCAGAAGTGAAAGAAGACGGCACGATCGACAATTCGACGAGCAAACTTCTCGTTCCGAAGAGCGTATACAACTCTTCCGTCAACGGCGGCATCGCAATCTTCGGCGAATGGATTTATTACGCAACGCCCAACGTCGACAAAGATAAATCCGGCACCGCTTCCACCACCGATACCGACTTTATGCGCACCAAAATCGACGGCTCCGTGACTCAGCTCATCGGAACTATCGGCACTCGTTCTTCCGAATATATCTTCACGTCTTCCAGAGTTTTGTATTTCACGAACAACACCGTGAGTTACATCGACTTCTCGGGCATGAAGACCAACAAGAATATCGACAACGGACAAGGCGCAACCAAAGGCACGTTGCTTGAAAACGTCGCAAGCATCGCTTGGGCGTACGGTTCAAACGAGATGTTCTATGTTCAAAACGCTCCCGCAGAAGACAGCTACAAGAACTACAACAACCTTTGCGCAATCAACCTTGACGGCACGAATCAACGCACTCTTGCCACCATCGACACGTTCTTGACCGAAGGCAAAAAGCCTGAAAACGACCAACTCAACGTGTTCAAATACACGCTTGCGAAAATGTATGTCGAGGCGGACGGATCTTCCACGATCTACTACACCAAGACGCACAACGAAGCAAGCACGGCTAAACCAGACGGTTTGTTTATGGCAAAAGCCGCAGACGTCAAGGCGTCCGAAAAACGTCTTAACCACAACGGCTCAACCACGCTCGTTCCGCTCGGCTATGAAGAAGGCGCACTCGCATACAACAAAGAAAACAAGTATTGCTGGTACAACGGCACCGACGCGGAGAATCCCGTTCTCGTGACCGACGCGTCTCAAACCATTTGGAAGGTTGATAAAGAGAAGGGCATTGTGTATTTCTCCGCGACGTCGTCTGCAACCGCACTCTACAAGATTTCTTATAGGGGCGCAACCGACAACATCACGACGGTGATTTCCGAAGGCATCAAGACTGACGGATTCGTGCTTGACTTCATCGGCAACGATTTCTTCTTCTTTGCAACCAACGACAACAACTATCTGCACACCATCAATCTTTTGACCTTTGACAAGGATGCAAAAGATGCCGAGAGCACCTATATCGGTATCGGAAGACCCGAAAAAGAAGACAAAACAGACAACAAATAATTGGCGTTTTCAAAGCGGCTCTCTTTGTGAGAGCCGCTTTGCCGTTTTAACAATGTTTTGACGTTCTATTCCGCTCGATTTGGAGTTTGGCAATCTATGCTCAAGCCATTTTGATCGGATCAAAGACATGGAACAAGGATTATGACAAAAACAATTTTCATCACGGGCGGAAGTCGCGGCATCGGTGAAGCACTTGTCAAAAAGTGCGCAGGGAATTACAACGTCGCTTTCACCTACAATCGCTCAAAAGAGCGCGCCCAAAAATTACAGGACGAACTGAACTCCGTTTACGGCGGAGTTTTTGCCGTTTTTTGCGAAGTATCCGACGCACAAAGCGTATCGGCGGCGGTTTCGGCAGTGAAAAAGCGTTTCGGGAGAATCGATATTCTCGTCAATGACGCAGGCATTGCAAAAAGCGGACTTTTCATCGACACGACAATCGACGATTGGCACGAAATGTTTTCCGTCAACGTGGACGGCGTGTTCAACGTCACGAAAGCGGTTCTTCCCGATATGCTTTCACACTCAAAAGGTTCTATCGTCAACGTTTCGTCGGTGTGGGGTGTGAAAGGCGCAAGCATGGAAGTTGCATATTCTGCAACAAAAGCCGCCGTCATCGGCTTCACCAAAGCACTTGCCAAAGAAGTCGCGCCCATGGGTGTGCGCGTAAACGCCGTTGCACCCGGCGCAATCTCCACCGATATGATGAAAGTCTATTCCGACTCCGACGTTCATGACCTTTGCGACAACGCCATTCCGCTTTCCCGTCTCGGCACTCCCGACGAAGTTGCCGACGCAATACTATATCTCGCAAACGCGGAGTATGTTACGGGGGAAACTCTTGTTATCTCCGGCGGTATGTGAGCGCACTATTTAGCGAATAGCTTCGTCAAAGCCACGCCCCCGTCAACTCATGTACTATTTGTACATTAGGGTTGCCGTGAGCGTGGCTTTTCCTTGCTCTTCATCTAAATATTGCGCTCACATAATTTAGTTAATGCATCGCAATATTGCCGTTAGTTCAATTAATAATTTCGGAAGGCGAAGCCTTATCCGAAAGCCTGTGCGGGCGTACTTATTAACGGAATTTGCTTATTCGAAGTGAGCGTTCGCAAGGCGAACGCCGAGATAAGCGCCGAGCAAGACGGTTGTACGAGAATGCGTGACGTTTTGTTGCGTAGCTGCCACGCAGGCGAAGTGGCATAACAAGGGGATGATACTTATCTATGCGAGTGCCGACTTCCCCTCTTCGAGCGATGTTTGACTAAAAAGAGAAAGTGCTATGTTCGAGAAGTAGGGGAAAGCCCGAAGGGAAGGGGTAACATTCTATTTAAAGTTTTAAACGCACCCCCTTGTAGAGCCGTGCACTTATAAAAACTTATCGGGCGCAATTGTTTGATTTTTCGCTACGGCTAGATCCTTCGACAAGCTCAGGATGACAAGGAAAAATTGATGTTTGCGCCCGCAACGGATACTCCTTCGGAGCGTACTTTATATTTCCAAAACAATTGTCCGAAAGAATACAAAACGTTTTATAAGCAACAGCACATTAAAGTGTAAGGGCGGATTTTGTCGGGGTATTGACATCTTTTTTTATATATAATATAATATATCTGTATTCATACAAGCCATATATATGCGCACACGCGCGATATATCAAGACTTGATCTGAAACGATGAGAAATTTTTTAGGAGGCAATTATGAAGAAATTCAGCATCAGAACGTTGCTTGTTCTTGTGTTGGCACTCGTGCTCGTGTTCTCGCTCGTTGCTTGCGGCGACAAAAACGATGGCGGCGGCGATAAGCCGACTCCCCCGCCGACGCCTGCAGAATACACGTCACAGGAGTATTTTACAAATCTTTGGAATTTGTCAAAGGGTATAGGCAGTGAAGCAATTGCGGCAAACGACAATCTTGCCGTTCATGCAGACCTTTCTCTTGCTCTTGCAACAGAATCCAACGCAGGCAAAGTTTATCAGAAAGTCGATCTCGGCTTCTCGATCGATCTCGTTCTCGACAAATCAGCCAAGGCGGCAACTAGCGAGAGCCAAACCGCACTCAAAGTCAGAGTCTACGACCCGACCGACAACGAAACTTGGGTTACCCTTTACGCTTTCATGAGCGATCCGACTTGCATCTTTGTTGACTATGCAGGACAAAACATCAAGATCCCGTTCAACTACAGAAATGCAGAATTGAGCGCAAGACTCAATCAATTCCTTACACAAGATAAGGTTATCGTTCTCAACAAAAACAATCCGGAAAAGAGAGAAGCGCTCACCATTGCACAACTTATCGAGAAATTCACTTCCGATATGGGTGCAGACTGGGATCTCAACAAACTCATTGACAGAGTAGTTTCTCTTCTCGGAATCAACCTGAAAGAAACTATCGGCAAATTCCAATCTACTCTCGATAACTTTGGTTTTACCCAAGACAAATTGTTCGACGCACAAGGCAAACTTGACGTCAAAGGAATTTTGACAACCGATATCGGCGCAGCGCTCTTTGAAAAAACGTCCGTAACCACAAACGGCGACACGAAGACGTATTACACTCAGATCCAATCCGGTATTCTCAAAACCGTGGTCGGAATGGTTCCCGGACTCATTAAGAACATCGATCTTTCCGAAATCACGTCTCTTGTGGGCGATTTGACGAAGATTGGTCTTACCTACAACGAAAAGAACGGCGAAATCGACGGATTCGGCATCAAACTTTCTCTTGGAAACGTTGCTGCAAACGATCCGACGAGCAAAGTCACCACAAAGGTCTTCCCGACGATTTCTATCAACATCAACGAACTTTCTTTCCGCAAAGCGACCGGCAATGACGTAACCATGGCGACCGCACGCGAAAACTACAAGACCGACGTTGCTCTCGATATGGGCGTTACGGTTAACGTTTCCGGTATCGTTCTCGACGCAACCGCAATGGATGCAAGAAACGACAATAGATTCTCCGCAATCGGAGGTCTTAACAACATCGTTCTCGACGGACAACTTTCTCTCACTCTCAAAGGAAAAGTTGATCTTTGGAACACCACCAACAACGAAACCGCTGCAGTTGCGGCACTCTCTTATCAACCCAAAGACGGCGCAAAGGTCGATATCGTCAAAGCAAGTTTTGCAAACGGCACTTTGGCAGTCACCGTCAACCAGGATGCAAAGATAGGTGAAGTCCCCATTGCAAAGACTCTCGTCAATCTCTTCGGCGATCACGCATACAACATGATTGCAAAATTGCTTGTAAACAATGCAGGCGCAACCACCGCACTCAACAATCTTGCAAAGGTTATGTTCACCGACGAAGCGCACAGAGAACTCAATCCCAATTTCGTGGGTGCTGCATGGAAGAACATCGACATCGTCACGCCGATTCAAAACTGGCTTGACAAACTCAATCCGTTCAAACTCCCCGTGAAGCCCGAAGCGGACACCGTGGCAGACGCACAACAAGTCGTTCCGTTCAAGAGTATTGCGACAACCATCAAAAATGCTATCGCATTTATCACCACTCCCGACAACAATCTCGTCATCGCTCTTGACAACATCAACAAGAACGTCGTGAAGATCGGCAAATTGTGGGATACCAACATGAGCGAAAGCGGCAACGTTGATTCCATTTTGGCAAAAGACACCGGCAACTGGACGGCGGATCTTGCAAAACTCTTCAAACTCAGCGGCGCAGAATACACCGACGCAAAGACCTTCCTTACGACGGTTTTGGGTGGCAGTGGTAAATTGACGCTCGATATGAGTTGGGAAAACGGCGCGCTTGTAACCGTTGAAGCAAACGTTAAACAGGCATCCGTCAAGGTCACCGCATACGTCAAAGCAAGCACTTTCGTGGCGACAGATTACACAGATCTTGCAAAAGACGTTACGAGCGAAACCGCAGGTTGGTTTGTGCTTGAATTCTAAAAAATTGCTTTTTTAGCGATAAAATCGAAAGGCGTCCGCAGAAGCGGACGCTTTTTGCGTTAAAAGCGTGTCAAACTTGATTTTTGCACGCACTGTTGTTATAATGAGCCTATGGACAATTTCGACGAAAAACGTTGCGTTGTAAACGCAGAAGATTTGACAGACGGCGTTGATTTCATCGGCGAGTTTTCGGATGAACTCAAAAAGTATCAGGGACGTGTTGCGGGCAGTGAACAGGAAACCGCATGCGCACGTGCCATCCGCAATCGCTTGCACGACGAAACCGATGCAAAAACGAGACTGGAAGCGTTCAGAGCGTATCCTTTTGCAGGGCGCGGTGCGTTCATGTGTCTCGGAATGTGGTTTGCGCTTTGCTATGTTATATATTTTATTTCTTTTGCGGGCAGTCGCCTTGCAGGAGCACTTGTGACGGCATTGTCGCTCGTGATGTTTATTGCGGGAGCAAGCGTGTTTATGCTGATATATTTCGGCAATCTCCGCCTTGCAAAAATCTTACCCCAAAAGGTTTCATACAACGTTGTCAGCGAGTTTTCAAAGACGGATAAAGCGGACAATGTCTACGTCATCGTCGACAACCACGACGAAATGCTCGGAAGTTTTATAAAAGACTTCAACGTTATGCGCAAAGTCTCCATAATCGTTCCGCCGATAGCGGCGTTTATATTCGTGCTGTTCTGCATTCTCAAAATGGCACTCGGCACTTCGGACGGCAACGTGGCGGCAAAGATAAGCGCATTCACCATTCTTCCGTTCGTGTCCGGTATATTCGGCATCGCGGCGTTTATTCTTCATTACTCTCCGCTTGAAAAAGACGCTCGTCAGTCAAACGGAGTGGCAACGTCCGTTGCAATGGCAACCTATGCCTATTTCGTCGAGAAGCCGGAAATGCTGCCCGAAAACGCAAAGGTCGTCTACGTGTCGCTCGGAGCGGAAAACTGCGCCCATTGCGGCTCTGAAGCGTTTGTGAAATCTCATCCCGAATACGCTGGCGCAAAGGTGCTTTGCATCGGAGACATACGCAACGGGGACGTTAAAATCGCAGACGGCGACGCCGTTAGAAAATTGCAATATTCAACCGACGTCACGAGTGCCTTGCAGGCAAGTGCGACCGAGCAGGGCATAAGCGTTGAAGTTATGCTTCACGACACGTTGAAACATAAGTTCAATTCTTTGCACGGGTTCACGTCAAATGCATTTGCAAAGAACGGCAACGCCACCGCAACGCTTATTGCGAGAGATTATTCTCAAAAAGACGTACAACTTTCAAAAGAGCAAATGGAAGAACTGTTTACGCTTTGCGTAGGCACTTTCGAGAAACTTATGCGCCGTGACGAACATACCCCGAAGGTGACAGAAACACCGGTGCAGGAAGTCGTCAACGTCGCACCGTCCGCAGAAATGGAAATAGTGGACGTTGAAAGCAAATAACAAAAAACGAGACTTTATAGACAATAAAAACATATATAAAACCGCTGTTTTGCAAAAACAGCAACAAATATTTGATTTAAGAATAAAAAGAGAAAACGAGTATTAAAGGTGGTATCATGGACGAAAACCGTGACGAAACAACAATCGAATCCAAACAAGAACACGTGATTTGCGGTTGCGAAGAAGAAACTCATGCAAGCGATGCCGACGCTGTGGCAAAGAGCGATGAACAAGCGGAAGAAGGAATTCTTTCCGATTATGCAAAAAAAGAAAAGCCGTCCGTAAAAGCCGTCGTCAAGAAATATTGCAAACGTTATTTCATAGATGCGTTCTCGGGAATGGCTCAAGGACTGTTTTGCACGCTTATCGCAGGTACGATACTCGACCAAATTGCGCGTTGGTGCGGTGATAACGGCTTTGCTATTATGCTAAAAACTGTAGCAACTATCGCAAAAGTGCTTATGGGAGCAGGCATCGGCATCGGCATCGCGCACAAACTCGGTGCAAAACCGCTTGTCATTTTCACGGCGGCGGTCGCGGGCTTTGTTGGAGCATGGTCTTTAAGTATTATAAATGGTAGTTTTGCACAAGATTGGGTTACAATTTTCTCGGTAGGTAAGCCAGGCAACCCAATAGGAGCATATGTTGTTTCGTTGTTTACAATAGAAATTGCAGGATTGTATGCAGGAAAAACAAAACTCGATATCGTTTTAGTCCCATTGGGCATGATGATTTTGTGCATGGCAGGCGTTTATATTGCATGGCCATTTGTTAAACTAATTGACCTATTGGCCAAATTGCTTGTCATTGCTATTGAGGCAGGGGCAGCAGTAAAAATAATAGTAGGTATCTTTGTTGCAGTTATTATGGGAATATTGCTTACGATGCCTACTTCATCGGCGGCAATATGGATGGCGATAGCGATGAGCGCAACAGGCCTTGAAAATCCTGATGTTTTTGCAATCGCAGGTGGCGCTGCAGTTGCAGGATGCGCCGCTCACATGATCGGATTTGCCGTTGCAAGTTTCAGAGAAAACGGATTTGGCGGACTTATCGCGCAAGGAATAGGCACGAGTATGCTTCAAATCCCGAATATTATGCGTCGTCCCGTCATTATGGTTCCCGAAATCGTGGCAAGCGCAATCAGCGGTCTTGTTGCGGTTCTTCTTGATATGCGTTGCAACGCGGCAGGCGGTGGAATGGGCACGTCCGGACTTGTCGGCGTGTTTGGCGTCATCGACGCGTCAAAAGACGTTGTGGATACGTGGAAATACGTTCTCGGCATCATTCTTTGCATGTTCGTAATTCCTGCGGTCGTAAGTTTTGCGTTGAGCGAGATAATGAGAAAGACCGGGGTTATACGCTTCGGCGACCAACAACTCGACTAAAAATGCGCTAAATAGCGAATAACTGCGGCAGAGCCGCGCTCCCGGCAACTCATGTACTATTTGTACATTAGGGTTGCCGTTAGCGAGGCTCTTTCTTGTTCTTCATCTATTTATCGCATTTTTTGTTAATTAATAATTGCGGAAGGCGCAGCCCGAACAAAAGCCGTCATCGCGGCAACGGCATCGCTTGCTTGCAAGCAACGCCGAGAGCCGCATTAGGCTTTTGTTCTGCTAACCGCGCCGAAAATCTTTGCTATCGGTTCACGCACGGACAAAAAATTCCTGCCGCAATTTCACAAGATTGTCGGCTTGGTACTTTCGATTGGGTGGGGCACCCACACCCGAAATGAAAACTTATTCGGAGCGTACTTATAAACGGAGTGTGCTTATTCAAAGACGGAATTGGAGCCGCAAGGCGGCGACCGTATCGAGCG
>ULTU01057612.1_pt1 | contig 15618 bp, 16 predicted proteins | sample 1957861 | NCBI WGS metagenome assembly ULTU01 (sample SAMEA4835742, study PRJEB28245) | human gut metagenome | biome: gut microbiome; material: fecal sample | place: Denmark | collected 2008
AATTATGAGGGGTATATGAATAAGTTTCTGAATACACTTCCTTTTTGCTATTCAATAAGGGAAGTTGCACAGACCATTGTAAGTAATGAACTCACTCATATTTTCGAAACCAAAGAAATTCTTGGATTTTGTGGAGTATATAATGGAGAAAAATTCTCTTTAATGGAGTCTATAAAAGAGTTTTCAGTAAGAAGATGCAAGGAGTTTCTTGAATTTGACATACAGGCTCATGTAAAATCAGCATGGATATATGAACCTATGGCTGTACCCGTATTGAATGATATGGTAAAATTATTATGTTACTTTAGGTTTTTTGTAGATTTATCATTAGATAAAATGTTTGATATGCTTATGGATAACTTGGAAGGGCTACTTGCTATTAAAGCTTTTTTCCCATTATTCTGTATGAGTACAAAAAATACATTTGTCACTTTGCGTATATCTGATACATTTTTTGAATGCTATTTTGATGAGAAATCTCGAACTATTACTGTGGAGCAAACTTCTAGCTGGGATGAAAATTCCATGATAGATTTCGAAAAATTGAAGGGTGCTGCTAAAAGTATGAAGCCTGCAGTTATTAATTTAATAATAGGATAATAAGATTTTGGCTTGCTAATATTCTAATTTGGTTTTATTCAAAAGATAAAATATCCTAAAAAGAAAGGACTTTTAACTAGTTATTGAATTAAATATATTATATTTGCACCATGATGGATAAGAATGAAATTTCACTAAGAATTATTGGCAAGAATGGGGATGAGCCACTTTCTCCTGCCAATTTTGACATCGGGCAAATTCGTTTTCTGCTCGATGAAGTGGAGAATTTGTTGTATCCAGACAAGAAAAAAAGAAAGGACCGCCCGACGATTTCCTATGAAATGAAGGCCGGTTCTGTCTTAAATATCTTTAGAACTTCCATGCAAAATGTACTCTTGGTCTCTTCTATGCTAGGTGTAATAGAAGAGGAAAGTGGGTATATTGATAAGTTGGAGGTAGCAAGTGCGCAAGCTATAGAAAACCTACAGTCTTTTGCCTTGCACCATAATTATAATATAGAGATTGGGACTTCCGACAAGCCACATCGCATTTTTAAAATAACTCCTACTACTCATTATGTTCGTCGTGAGAATATCATGGTGGATATAGAGTGCTATTATTATGGAACTTTAACTGATGCAGGTGGTAAGGATAAGGCTAACATTCATTTGGATACTAAGGAGGCTGGTTCTTTGACCATACGTACAGATAAGGAATATTTGGCAGGTTATCAGGGGAATCCTCTTTATAAGAAGTTTGGTGTGCGTGTTCGTGCCAAGAAGAATATTCTTACGGGCGACATAGATAAATCAACTTTATCTTTGGTGGAGTTGTTGGATTATCAGCCGAAGTTTGATGAAGATTATCTTATGGGCTTGATTCATAAGGCCACTCCAAGATGGAGGGGTATCAATGCTGATGAGTGGTTGAATAATGTAAGGGGAGGAATTGTCTAATGGAACAGAATAGTGTACTTTTGGATACAAGTTTCTTTATTCGGTTACTGAATGAGGAAGATTCTTTGCATCTTAATGCCTTGGGATATTTTAGATACTTTCTAGAGCATGATTTCATTATCAAGATTAGTACTATAGCTATTGCTGAGTATTGTGTGAGAGGGGAAGTGAATGAACTTCCTCTCAAAAATATGCTCATAGTTCCTTTTAATTTCGATCATGCTCAGAGGGCAGGCAAGATGATAGCTGAGGTTTATGCGGAAAAGAAAAGGCGTGGTGCTACCATTACTCCTAGGGCTGTTGTTCCTAATGACACTAAAATGTTCGCGCAGGCTGATGTTGAGGCTGATATCAATTTCTATGGTACAGCAGATGTGGAATGTAAGAAAGTTTATGATATGATAAAGAAAGCTGAAGGTAATTTATCTTTTATCTTTATTGACATAACTATACCTCACTATCAATTCTTTGGAGAATTACCCTTCGAAGACTAGAAAACAACAAGTAATCTTGTTTCATAAAATTAGTATTTAAATTGTAGCTATATCCTCCATTAGCATTCGCTGATGGTGGGCTAATACTTATTACCTTTGTTTTCCCTTTTTCCTTTAGCTAATACTGCCAAAGACACAATTATTAACCATATAGATATTTCTATAAATAATCAACTCGATTATGAAAATTTTACATATTGCAGAATTTGCAGGAGGTGTGGTGCGTTATCTCCAGATGCTCTTGCCAAGACTGGAGGCTAGAGGAATGACGCAGTTTTTTATTTGCTCACGCAATTATGACGAATGCATCTATCGCAAAATGGTTGATGAAGTGAAGCGAAAGGATTTGGCACTGTCGTTCTCTCCTTTGCGTATTATCAAAAAGGTGTTGTATAATGTACAGGGCAGTATTTGTAATTTTTTAATAGGATAGGTCTTGTTAAAACTTTTATGGTTAGTAAAAAAAACTTCAGTAAAAAACAAAATTAAAACATTTCGATATGAGAACTATATACACTAAGTCATTAATAGATAAAGATACAGAGGCATCCCTATGGGATTCTGCAATATTTGTTTTTGATACCTGTGCTTTATTGGATTTCTATTACATGACAAAAGAGAATCAGGAGATAATTACTGATATATTGAAAACTCTGTCTGCTCGGATTTGGTTGCCTGCACAGGTCCTCTATGAATTCAAGAAGAACCAGAATAATGCAAGAATGAAGCCTATCTCTGAAAAGTATTCAGATAAGGACTTACAAAGCAATAAACTAATTGATGATTTAAAATCTTATATTAGTCAATGGGAGCGTAAATACTATCATCCATTTGTTTCGGATGAAAATTTGAAACAAATAAAGCTTACCGTTGATGATATAACCCCAAAAATAGCAAAAATTAAAACACTTGTTGCAGAAGAATATCAGAAACGTAAAAAAGAAATTAGGGAGATTGCTACTGAGGATAAATTGGGTACATGCATTGAAAATCTTCCAAAGGGCACTCCCTTTTCTTTTTCTGAGATAAAACAAATTGTTTCAGAAGGAGCTTTTCGCTTCAAGAACGAGATTCCTCCTGGTTACAAGGACACATTAACAAAGTCTGGTATCCGGCAATATGGAGATTTGATTATATGGAAGGAAATCATACGTTTTGCTAGAGAAAATGATAGGGATGTAATTTTTATAAGTAATGATGTAAAGGCTGATTGGATTATAGTTGACGAATCTGATAAGTGTAAAGAACAGGAAAAGCCTCTTAAAGAGGAACTTGGTAATCCAAGAAGAGAATTGTTGGCTGAATTTGAGGAAGATACAGGTCATAAGATATGGTTCTATCAAACTTCAAAATTCATAGAATATATTGAAAAGACATATCAGCCAGACGACCCTGTTTTGGAATTCGAAGGAAAATTAGGTGCGGCAAAGGAAGTTCTTCTGCGAAAGGTTCAAGAGCGACAAATGAAACGAGATCATTCGGGAGATACGCTTTTAATTCGTTGTGATTCATGTGGAGAAATGTTTGAAGTAGATCCTGATGATTTTAATTTTGATTGGGAGAGTTCATACGTAGATGACCGCAGTATGGGGTATGAAATCGAATATGAATCATATGAGACTTGTGAATGTCCTAATTGTGGCAGACAGATAGACCTCACGTTGCAAATATGGGAGTATCCTATAGGTTTTGTAAACAGCCAAAATATCGAAATTGATGGCGGAGAGATAGAATGTACTGTTGATTTATCACCCTATTTCGAAGTAGATGAAACTGGTATTTGTGCCCATTGTGGAGAACAAGCCGTTTTGAATGATTCTGGATTATGTCCTAATTGTGAAGAAGAATATAGTACATAGGTCGATTCAGAAAAATAGTTATTAAATCATTAAAAGATTATTTTCGAAAATATTAGCGTTTAAAATTTTAATTTTGCGTTATGGATGCAGCAATAGCTTCAATGGCTAAACCATTTATAGAGGGATTAGTGAAAGATGTCGTTATCCCCAAAGTAACTAATTTTTATTCGAAATTGAAGCAAGGATTCATGGTTGATTATGTTCCCAAAACGGAACATTTTAGAGAGTACTTGTTCAGATCGTATAAAAGTTACAGTGTAATTAATACGTTAGTACAGAATAATAGTATGATGGAACTTAAAGAAATATATGTTCCTTTAACTCTGAGATCTGTTAATTCTGCATATCCTAAGGATTCAATCACAATTGATGGTTTTCCTATGGATTTTTTTGATACCAATCACCATGTTCTTATAACAGATATGGCTGGTATGGGAAAATCAACCATAACAAAAAGAATGTTTCTTGATGTTGTGGATAGTAAATATGGTATCCCAATTTATATAGAACTTCGTCGCTTGGGAGTAGAACATGACATTATCAGTGAAATCATCATGCAGTTGAACTCATTGGCGAAAGATGTTGATAAGTCTTTGGTGTTAAATTTACTTCAAACAGGTGGCTTTGTGTTTTTCTTAGATGGCTATGATGAAATTCCTATATCTCAGTTGACTTTCGTAACAAGGAATATACAAGATTTTGTATCTAAGGCAGGCGATGAAAATATATACGTATTGACCTCAAGACCAGATAATTCATTGTCATGCTTTGGTAATTTTAAAACGATGAGTATTAATTCTTTGACCAAGAAACAATCATATGAACTGATACGTAAATTAGATTGTGATGGGGAAACTTCAAAAATCTTGGTCGAAAAATTAAAAAAGCCAGATTACCAAAGTGTAAATGAGTTTTTGAAAAATCCCTTATTGGTATCTCTTTTGTTTGCTGCTTTTGATTTTAAACCATCAATCCCAGTTAAGAAGCATACCTTTTATCGACAAGTATTTGATGCTTTTTTTGAAAGACATGATTTGACGAAAGGAGATGGTTTTATGCATGAGAAAAAGTCAAAATTAGCAATAGATGATTTTGATACTGTTATGAGATATTTGGGTTTTGATTGTCAAAAGAAGCAAAAAGTTGAGTTTGAGAAAGATGAGCTTCTTAAGATGATTAGAAGCACGCAAGAGAAGCTGCCACGTATATGTTTTCAAGAATCTGATCTATTGTCTGATTTACTAAAGGCTGTACCTCTTTTTTGTAAAGATGGTCTCTTTTATAAATGGACACATAAATCCTTGCAAGAATATTTTGCGGCAGAATTTATCTATAAGGATGCTAAAGACAACCAGGATGCAGTTTTATCGGCAATTTATAGAAGTAAAAATTTGGATCGCTACTTGAATCTCTTGGATTTATATTTCGATATAGATTTTGTAGGCTTTCAGAAAAATATTTTGACCCCTTTTTTGAAAGATTTTGTTGAATATTATGAGTCTTGTACCATAAAGCTACAGAACATTTCACAAACATTGCTTGATGAGCGAATAGGGCTACTATTTAATAAGAAGATGTTTGTAATAAATTATAAGAATGAAGATGACAATTTTGAGGAAATAGTTGAAAAATATATGGGAAATACAATTAAATTTGGAAGTAGATGCATTCATCTTTTAGGTGACGGACAGCTAGTAGTTGAAGATAAAAAAATACAAGATTGTTTGATAAAATTACTATCAATTAAAATCCCTGGTTTGTTCGGAAAAATAAATCCGCATGAGATAAATGCTGAAAATGAAAAATTTGAAGTAACGTTAAGTACCTTTAGTGAAAGTAAGAAACAGTATGAATTATTGAATCAGTATATAGCTTTTGCTTTGTATCCTGCATATTTAAAATATGATGCTGTTAAGAATTATTTAAGCTATATAGAACGAATTAATGACAATATAGCTACGCGTGAAGACTTATTAAGCGGTCTTTGATGAAATGTGATAACGATAAATATATCAAAGATAGTACTATTAATCAGAAGAATATGGAAGAGACGAAAATACCGAAGCGTTTACTAATTATTGGTAATGGCTTTGATCTTGATTTAGGTAGAAATACGAGGTATTCAGATTTTGCTAAAAGCGAATTTTGGCCCAAGAACTTGAAAAGCCAGTTGTATAGATACTTAAGCCAAAAATCTCAAATAGAGAAATGGTTTGATTTAGAGGGTGAACTTGCTAATTATGTTCAAAAGATTGGCAATACAGTTTCATCTTATAGAGCATTAATACCTGCGACAGCGCAAGAAGATGCCCAAGATTTTAAAATTATAGTTGCCTCAATGATTTCGTACCTACAGTCTGTTCAAAGAAAAAACGTAAAGACAGATACATTAGCTGCTAAAGTTTTTTCTTTGGCTTGTGAAAACTCTTCATTTAGTAAGATTTACTCTTTTAATTATACTGATTTAAATAGAATCGCAAGACAGTTCCAGCTACTAGAAATGTCTAATATTGAGTATGTGCATGGTTGTTTGTCTGATAACTCTGCGATATTGGGAATAAACGATCAGGTAGATACTGTAGATGGAGCATACGATTTTATGAGGAAAAGTTTTAATCCACATTATTCAAGTCATCCTGTAGGGTTTGATTTAAGAGATGCTGACGAGGTTGTTTTCTTCGGTCATTCACTTGGTGACAACGATTATCATTATTTTCAATCGTTCTTTAAACATCAATGTGAAGAGAACTTAGAGAAAAGTGAACAACGAATAATAACGATTTTTACTTATGATGAGGTTTCTCGGATGGAAATTATGCGTACTCTTCATAAGATGAACAATGGTCAGACTTCCATGTTGTTTCAGAATAATGAGTTGAATATATTTTGTACTCATGATGAGGAGCATAAGATGAGTGATACATTTCTTAATTGGTATCAAAATAGGAAAAATGAAATTCTGCAGATTCAGACGAAAGAGTTCTTTACTGATATTTGATTATTAATATGGTGGTTTGATAATGCATTTGACAATGTTTAAAATATAACGATTATGGAGCAAAATGATAAAATATTAATCCCGTTTCTTCAGAAAGTTTATAGTGCTTTAAAACATTTGGATAATTTCTCTGTTTCCAAATGCGTATTCTCGTAATCCTGGGGATATTGATGTATGGGTGAATGCAAGCAGAGAAGAAATAACAGAATATGCTAAGCGTCATTTTAATCTAGAGGATGATATAAGGTTTCATCATCTTGAAACAACAATGGATGGTGTGCCTGTGGAGTTGCATTTTTTTCCTTGCTCTATGAATAATCCTATCTATCATGCTAGATTGCAGAAGTGGTTCAAGCGGAATGCGGATTTGCAATGCTCAAATGTTGTTAGCCTGCCTGATGATATTGGAGAAATCGCTATACCAACGACGGCATTCAATGTAATTTATCAGCTGATGCATCTATATCACTATTTCTTTGATGAAGGGATTGGAATGAGGCAAATCATTGACTATTTTATTGTAGTCAATGATTTCTCAAAAAATGTATTTTTGGATACTGATTTTTCGAATCACCCCGTCCCTCTTTCCAAAGAGGGCTCCACTTTCTCCCCAAGCCCCTCTTCCTCAGGAAGCGGGGATGTAACCGCACCTTCTCGGTGCTCGGAACCGCTACGCTCTAAGGTTGGCGGACCATCAAAGGTCTCGCCAAATTTTGCGGGATGGGACCGCCTGGGAATAGCAGTTTATAGTTTACGGTTAATAGTTATAGTTTACGGTTAATAGTTATAGTTTACGGTTAATTTCGTGGTTATTTGCTGATAACTTGCAGATTTCTTTCGATTTTTTTGGTGGTTTCGAGGAAAAAGTGTACTTTTGCGATTAGATATTAATAAAATGAATTATTATGGCACAGGTAGCAACAATGAATCAAGCTCAATTGCAAATCCTCGATATGCTGTCATTTATCAAGACTCCTGAGGCTTTGCGAGATTTGAATAAGGTAATCTCCGATTATTTTGTTCAGATGGCTGATGCTGAATTAGATAGAATGTGGAATGAAGGAACCCTGAATGAAGAACGTATCGAGAGTTTCCGGCATCTCCATGAACGTACTCCATACAATAAACCAATATTATAATCTTTAGGTTAGTATATCACCATTACAGCGTAAGGTTTAAACACATTAAGTAGTTATCTTTGCATCCGAATTCTTAAAAATCAGAATTATGGAAACAAAGGAATACTTCGAAAAGGTGATGCAGGACTTTAACCAGAATCGTAGAGGTCGAAACCTGCGTAAGTATTGTAGTGATGAAGGAATCGACTACAAGTGGTTGTCTGAGTATAAGAAACAGTACTATTCTAGCAAGGGTAAGGTTGAGAAGGAGGAAGTACCTTCGTTGATACCTCTCCAGGTTATTGATGAACGCTTCTCAGAACAGGCTTTGAGAAGCTGAAATACTACATAGGTATTATATTGCAAAAAGTTATATTGTCTGATTTCGTCATAATTAATATATGATAGGTATGGGTACAAAAATTACTATATTTAATGCTTTCCTTCCTAATTATACCAAAGTTGTCGATTTTGACGATTTTGAACGTATTGACGTTGGTGTTCAAGGATTGGAGAATGCCAATCATTTTTTGTGGAAGTTGTGGCACTTGTTTGATTTACAATATGCTCCTACAAATAACTCATATGCTCCGTGGGCATATTTGCCTCAGAAGTTGAAAGGAAAGAAGAATAACATTTTGGTTTTAGGTAATATTAATACCGCTTTGGGTAATTTTCAAGTCGCTATATCTTATGTAAAAAAGGGGGATATAGATAGTATTTGCTTTTATTCTGGAATCCATAATGATAAATTAACCTACAGGAAGTTGCGTGAATTAGTGCTGCAGGCAAAGGGGGAAATTGACCAGCTGGTAACGTTTCATTATAACATAGAACTTTTCTGTAAGTTTGAACATTTGGAGTTTTATACATATGTAGGGAGATTTTTCAAGTTATATTCTCAAGATAAAAGGATATATGTTTCTTTTGATATAACTTGTGCAGACAAATATGAAGCTTATCATTTGGGGATGGAAAGAATGAAATATATGACAGCTTTTTTAGCTGTAGAAACTAATATTTTATTTGACTATTACCCTATTGAAGAGACTTCCGAAGAGAATGATATAAAGAATGAAGCTCCTCTTTTTATGAAGAATTATATAGATGGCTATTCTATATCAGTTGATAGAGTCTTAATATCTGAAGAAGCTTTCAAGTTTCTCGACAAAAAAATTTTTGTTGAGAGGGACCTGCATTTATCGCATTTAGAAAAGTATTTCCTGCTAGGATGCATTCATGTACAAAATGGGATGAAGGAACAAGAGACTTTTGATGATATAGTAAAAATGACATTCCCTAAGCAAACATTTGGGGTTATGAATGGAAGATTGAAGGATAAACAAGAGAAATACACTCATTGTGTTATGCACTATCTCTCTGCTATTGAAACAGCTTCATATGAAGAAGGAAATCATGAGGTGTGTAAAACTTGTGGAAATATCAAATTTAAAATTGCCTCTCGAATAAAAGACTTTGTATCTAAATACTTTAATGAGGAATTAGGTAAGGTATTTAAAGGCTTGTATGCAGTTAGATCTAAATATTTGCATACTGGAATACTTTCTACAAGTGGGGACTTCTTGAATGCAAGACCGCTTTTAGATGGTGGCACAGAATTAGGATTAGTTGACAATTCTTTTGTCTCTCTCAAAGCTAATGGTGGTATATCTCTGGTGGCTGTCTTGAATATAAAAGAGTGGACTACTTTCGCTTTGCGTTGTTTTTATCATGAAAAGATGTTTGGTAATATGAACTATGAAGTTGAAGCAGCTTATGATAACAACTCTGAAGCATATATACGGCATTTTTCAGATGCAATCATCAAATCTGATATTGAAGGCATGGAATTAATTGCTATCGAGCCTACATAAGTCTTTGTAGGATGAAAACTATAACTTAATTTGTTGAGAATTATTAAATTAAAATAGAATGTTATGGCTGTAGTGGATTTATTAAATAGATGTTCTGATAATAATGCAGTCTGCGAGAAAAGCAAACTTTCGCCAGAAAGTTTAATATATATATCGCCTAAGCCTGTATCAGAACAGCTTTCTCCCATTTCATGTGATCTTACAATAGGCGCAGAATGTTATCGTCCTAATGTAGGCAAAAAATATATCTTAGATGAAAATGGTATAAAAGTGAAATCTGGAGAGTCTGTTGTTGTATATACAAAAGAACATATTCGTACTCCATTTAATGTTTTTGGTCTAGTTACAGGAAAAGGTAAATATATCTACCAGGGATGTATGGTCGCCTCTGGCAAAATAGATCCAGGTTTTGATGGTCACTTGAAAATCTGTTTCTATAATGGAGGTAAAAGGTCTGTTATTTTAAAGCCAAATGAGCCATTTTGTACCGTGTTTTTTATAGACACCGCTTATACTTTATCAGCTCCTTTATATGCTTCTATGGAAAGAACACAGCCGATAGATACTGCTGTTGGCAAATGGAGAGCTTTTTGTATATGGGTTAAGAAAAATTGGTTGTCTTTGATTTCTTTGCCTGTAAGTATTTGGTGGTTTATGCAGCTTATTGATAAAATTAAAGAATTTGTAATAAAGGTGATATGATTATAGTATCAGAAAATTTAAAAGCTTTAGCAGAGCAAAAAGGAATAGCTCCTTCTACTATGTTAGATGAGTTTTCTATCACTTTATCTCTAAATAAACGGATATTTCGTTTTGATATACCCGAAGGTGAAACGATAACTTATGGGACAACTATTCCTGACAAGTATAAGGTAGTCATTGATATAGAAGATGATTATGTGTTAAAGCCAGGTCAGGCTATTTTGGCATGTTCTGAAGAAAAAGTTAAGATGCCTAGGGGATATATGGGATTTCTTCAAACAAAAGGGTCGTTAGCCCGCTTGTTTGTTTCCGTGCATTGCTGTGATGGACAGATAGAACCTGGTTTCGAAGGCCGAATCACTTATGAAATATGCAATATGGGAAATATGGCTGTAAAATTACATCCTGGTGTTCCCGTAGCTCAATTGTTTATATTTCAGGTTTCTTCTAAAACAGCCTCATATAATGGAAGATATAATAACTCAATGATACCTACTATAAGTAATCAAAATAAAAATTAATAAATAATGAATACAGAACAAATTTTAGCCATACCAACAGAAAATGTATGGAATATCTTGAATTATCAGGAAAAAGGTGTAATCAAAGCATTGGATGTAGATATCATGGATAAGTTGTTGCTCCATGGTGTTTTTCGTCCACGCAATATTTTGGAAGAGGATCCTTCTTATAAACAAATTATTCCATATGCAGTGATTTGCTATGGTAATGAAGTTTATATGTTTAGAAGGTTGAATAAGCAAACGGAAGCAAGACTCCATAACAAATGCTCTCTTGGTGTTGGTGGTCATATGAATCCCTATGGAGATAAAATAGATATAGACTATCTTCATCATGAACTGGAAAGAGAAATGCATGAGGAAGTGAAACTTGGGGAAGGTTGTGAAATCGTTAACATGAAACCTGTCGGTTTCATTAATGATGATTTGTCTGAGGTTGGAAAAGTGCATCTAGGGGTACTTTATCATATAACAGTATCTAATAATCATATTGAAATTAACGAAACTGAAAAAATGACAGGTGAATGGGTTGCTATATCTGATCTGGCAAAATATTATGGCAACATGGAGACCTGGTCTCAGCTATATTGTAAATTGATTGGTGTATGCGAGATTACAAAATAGTTGCCTCAGAACCTTATTGCTGTGTTACTGCAATATTGGAAAGTATCTTGTTGAAGCATGGATACGTTTTTAATCAAGTGATGATTGCTGATTATTTTGGCTTGACAGTTCCTGCGGATGAATATGCTCAACTTTCAAAAACTTTCAAAAACTTAAAGGTTTCTGATGATATTAGGGAGCATGGGCTTCATCTAGATGCCAATGGTTTTAATACTTTTTTCTCGGAGAACAATATTGCTCTTCGAGAAACTTTCATAAAAGCATCTGAATTGAGCGAATTGAACTTTGAATCAGTATTGGATGCTATACCATGTGATTCGGATGTTATATTCTTTTTTGATTATGGTTACCTATATAAAGAAACTCGCAATATAGGGGTCGGGCATGATGGGGTATATCTATCAAAATCTAAAGATGAGTTACATTATCTAGATCCAGGTCCAAGAAGACTTGGGGTGAATTCTGTGAAAATTGAAGATATGCTTTTCGCCGTTAAGGCTGCCTATGCTGGTGGTGGAATATCAGTGATAACAAAAAAATAGTTACTATGGTTGGATCATTTGAAATTCATCCACTGGAGAAGCCTAAGGCAGAAAGTCCCAATATGCTTCCTAATGATGAGCGTATTAATCCTAATGTCAGTCCTATAGAACGATTACGGGCAATGGATGAAGACACTTATGAAGATGTTGTGGCAGTGTGGGCATATTGCTGCGTTAAGTCTGAAGAATATCAGGAGGTGTATCGTGTTGGAGGTGCTAGCGACAAGGGAAGAGATGTGATTGCCTATATTGATAGGAAGAATGACATTTTTGATTTGTATCAATGTAAACATTATAAAGATAGCATTAGCTACTCTATGATAAGAGGAGAAATCGGAAAATTGCTTACATATACACTTAGGGGTGATTATTCTGTACCAAAGAATTATTATATAGTCTCTCCACTTGGCGTTAGTCAATCATTTTTTGATTTGCTAAGAGATGGCGCTAGAGAATTAAAACGTTTATTGAAGAATGATTGGAACCAGCATATAAAAAATAAGATAGGTATAGTCTATGGTTCCGATTTAGATTCCGAGATGGCTGATTATATCGATCAATTTGACTATAGTATAATTAGGCAAGTTGAACCTCTAAAATTTATAGAAGACTTGCGTGCTGATGGTAGATATTTCTTTTGTTATTTTGGTGGCGGCTTCTCTAACATTAAAAGAGAAAAGCTAGCTCTTCCATAATGCCCAGTCGATAACGAGTCTAAATATATTGGACATTTGTATTATGCTTATTCTGATGCAGAAAAGGTAGAGGTTAATGAGCATAACATAAATAAATATAGAAAATACGAGAATCATTATAAAAATGCTCGTAAAGACTTCTATGAGGCAGAAGAAGTGAGAATTGCTAGCTCTCGTTCGATGCCTCCAGAAACAGATGAGTTTGAAGAATTGAAAGACAGCATAGAAAGATACGTTTCTGATGATTATTATAATGATTATGATGATGCTTTCAAAAAACTAAAAGCAGTAACTATGACTGCATCTAAGTATGAATTGAAGAATATGTTGATTAGCCATTTGGTTGATAGCAATGTGAAAAAAGGCATTTGTTATCATTTGTCTAATGAGGATAGATTGATATGGAAAGAGTAAGGGTTTTAGATGGCGTGGTAGAGACTTCTCTCAGAATACTATGCCTGTTAAATGTTGTTGGGGATAATCTTGATAAAGACAGACTTGTTGCTTATGATTATTTTTCCCTTTTTTATCATGATGTAGATGCCAATGCTTGTAATTTATATGGGGAAGAAGCCTATCGTTCTTTCAGTTATTTAGGGGGAAACGAAATGATTACAAGGGCATTACATTTGCTTCTTATCAAAAAGTTAATAGCTTTTGATATTCAGAGTGATGTTGTGACTTATAAAACGTCTCATATAGGTACTGCTTTATTTGGTGAATTAAAGACCAATGGTTTTGCTGCTAAATATGTAGATGTTGCTAAAAAAGTTAGTGATTATTTCGCAGAATTTTCGACTGAAAAATTAAACGAGTTTGTTCAGCTGAATGCTTCACGATGGTATAGAAATTAAAAATACTGATATGGGATTTTATATAAAAGAATTTGAGGCTAGAGGTAATGGTAAAAAGCCAGCTCGTGTTTCATTCATAAATGGTTGTAATGTTATACATGGTGGATCAGATAACGGAAAAACTACATTATTTAAATTGATAGATTTCATTTTAGGTAAGTCCAGCAAAGATATCTCTCTACCACCCCAAGGTAATGGTTATACGGATTTCTATCTAGAAATAAGAGATGGGGATAATGTTGCCTATACTTTACATAGAAAGAATGGAGAAAATGAGATTAATGTAAAAAAGACATCATTGAAAGATTATGATTATGTTAATCTTGTTAGTAATTTTAAATCTTATTCGTCAGCATCTCATCCACTCTCTAAGTATCTGTTACAACTTTCCAATATAGAAGATGTATTTCTAAAAAACGGCTCAAAGAAGATAAAGTTATCTTATAGTCATATTAGGCATCTTTTTATGGTTGATGAGGAAAGATTTATTTCAGAAAAAAACTCTCCTTTGATTCCGGAAACAAACTATGATGTTCGTGAGGTTTATAAAAGTATTATTTCGTATTTGGTCACAGGTATTGATGATAAAGAATACCAACCAGAGGAAAAGGCTTCTGTTAGAAAAACCAGATTAAACGGAAAGAAAGAATACCTATTGGAAGAAATAGATAAAGCTAAAACAAAATTAAATTCTTTAGGTGATACGGATTATGTATCTATAACGGATAAGGGCTTTCTTGATAATACAGAGCTTCAACTGAAAGATTTCTCCATCAAGTTGGATGAGTTGTATGAAAAGAAGAATAAATATAAGGAGGATTTAGAGCGTTTGCTGAGATTGTTGAAAAATCAGGAATTGTTTATTGGCAAGTTAAAAAGTCTTTTGGCCATTTATAAGCAAGATTTGAATAGATTGGATTTTGTCAATTCTGGCTTTTCAATGATGTCTGCTCTAGGTAACGTGAAATGCCCTTTGTGTGGTTCTGATGTAGCGATAGAGTCTCTAATGGGGACTGATTCTGATGTCTATGAAAAGGCTACTGAAAAAGAATATGCTAATACATGTTTTAAAATTAAGGATATAGAGAAACTGATTGCTTCTAAAGAGCAAGATAGTCAGCGAACTGCTAATAAAGTGGGAGAATTGAATTTAGAGCTTACTAGAATCAATAATGAAATTGATGAGGTCAAGCCTAACGTTTCGCAGTTGAAACATGTTTTTTCTGTAGCCCAAAGGAATATGGAAAAGAAGTTTAAATATCAAGAATTGGAAAGTTTTATAAAAGATAAAACTGCTGATTTGCAAACTCTTGAGACTTTGATTAAAAACTGTAATAGTAAATCTGATAGTGTTGAGTATTTTAAAGAGTACATGCCTAAGGAATTACTTGATGAGATAAAGGATACATTAAATGCTTGGAAGTATGAATGTGATGGAATTAAAAATGTAAGCTTTGATAACAAGGCATTTGATATAATGATAGATGGGAGAACTAGAACTAGTTATGGTAAAGGTAATCGATCTGTATCAACTGCTGCTGTGATGATTTCTTTATTTGATTATATTCATGAAAAAGGTCGTGCGTTTTCTGATATATTAATTCTTGATTCTCCTCTCTGTACAAAATATGATAATAAGATTGATATACGTGCAAATGATGAAGATGCATTAACGCCAAAGGGTGTTATTGATTCTTTTGCTAAATATTGTAATGATAAGGATTGGAAGTATCAGATCATCATCTTGGATAATAAAATAGCCCATGATATTGAGGTGGATACATTGATGAATATTAATTTGATAGAATTCGGTACTGCAGAAAGATATGGTCTATTCTATG
>ULTU01015792.1_pt1 | contig 15604 bp, 12 predicted proteins | sample 1957861 | NCBI WGS metagenome assembly ULTU01 (sample SAMEA4835742, study PRJEB28245) | human gut metagenome | biome: gut microbiome; material: fecal sample | place: Denmark | collected 2008
TTGACTTTCTGCCGTGTCGGCGCAAGCCGACGGATGAGGTGTTATTCAAATTTCATTTGGCTATTTGCTATGCGCAGCATTAGTGCAGCCTCGCCAAAAACAATCGGGTATATTTGGCCGAATACACAAAATTCAGCTATCAAGGAAAAATAATGTACGGTATCTGGCTGTTATACTGTATTATATAAATGTAAGGGAAAAACAAGCGGATAAAGGAGGAAAATATGAAATTTAAGAGAACAACAGCCCTGATACTGAGCCTTATAATGCTGACAGCCCTGTGCGCCTGCACAAAGGTCGAGCCGAGCACAGCAGATGTGATGCACCCTGTATGGCAGCATGCTGCGAACCCGGTCATATTCAAACCGTCAATGCCGCTTGCGGACATGCAGCAGGACGGGAAAGCCATCATTTATGAGCTTACGCCTGACTTTGAGGAGTTCCGCATTGCTGTGAGTGAAATATTCAAGTGCGATATCGACGCAATGAAAAAAATGCAGAACGGAAGCTCCGTTGTCTACAAAAACGATAGATGCAGCCTGAGCTACGATGAGGAGACGGGCTTTTGGTCGTATGACCGCGCAGACCGAACGACGAATAAGACCCAGATCGGCGATGAGCTCGCGCTGATCATAGCCAAGGATTTTGCCGAGGCTATGGGACTGTGCCCTGACGGCTGGTCTGGCGAGACCGTGGAAACGGTAAACGGCGACAGAGGACTGCTGTTTAAGACTGTGACGCTGTACCCGACGATCAATGGCGGAACGATCGTGCGCGGGGACTATTATCTGAGCATCTGCGTCAATGCCGACGGTGAGATAGTGCAGCTTGTAAACAACACGGCAAAGCTCATGGGCTGCAGCGAGGTGTCCATCGTAGCAGGCGATAAGGTCGGCGACATGATGGCGAAAAACGGCTGCGGCGCGGGGCTTGAGCTTTACAAGGACGACCCCTATGCCGAAAATTCGCAGAGTCTTGCTTACGGCTATTACGCCGACGGGCAGTATCTTCTGCCGATATACATTATAACAACGACGGACTCGAGCGGAACGCGCGAGGTGCTCGTAGACGCGCAGGCTTTTTAGAGGCGCACGGACGCAGCTACGGATACCGCAATCACCGTATTGGCAGCTGCGTCAAATCGCCGCTAAAAATAACTTGTTATGTGGGCGGATTTCTGTTAGAATATACGAAGTTAGTTACGGGAGGCAGAATAATGCCTGCAAGAAGACGGAGCAGAAAAAGCTCAAAACGAGTTTACATAACATGCGCCGTGGTGACGCTTATCGTACTCGGCGTTGTTTTCGGCATACATAAATATAAGATATCTCAGGTCGCGCCGGTGTATCAGGTGCATATAGACGGTCTGGAGGCGACAACGCCCGCCGAGGCGCAGGCCGCCTGCCGCGCTGACTATCAGCGCTTTGCCGCCGAGAGCGAGAAGTACCCCGGCTGTGCATGGGTGTGGACGGGGAAGCGTATGCTGTACCTCGTAAAGCCCGATGCACTGGAGCTTGACGCCTCAGCCGAGGAAACGGGCTTTACCGCTGTCAAATTCATAAATGCCGAGGGGAAGCAGCGCAGGGGCTTTATCATAGATCCCGCTACCGAGCCTGTGGAGCTCGGCAGGATCGAGATAGGCGACGCCGAGGAGTATACTTACGATAATGTCAGCATGGCTATCCGCGTTGCACTGCGCAGCGGCGAGATTAGCTATGAAAACGCTGTTTACCTTTGGGAAAAGGACACGGACCTTGTTCTTGCCGTTCGGCCGGACACTTATAAAACGGTCGAGGGCAGCATAGTAAGCTTCACTGACGACGGCAATGTTGCCCACACATGCTATATTCTCGACACTGAAATTTGAAGGCAGGGACATAAATGGCAAATGCCGCGATGGAAACGGGCGCCGACGCAAAGCGCCTGCTTGAGATAGTAAAGGTAATAAGCAAATATAAGATCACGCAGGGGATGAGCCCGGATGCGCTGTGCGAGATGCTCAAGGAGCTCGGCCCGACGTTTGTAAAGCTCGGCCAGCTGCTGTCGATGCACCCCGAGATTATCCCCATGGAGCACTGCAAAAAGCTCGAGGATCTGAGAACCGACGCCTCGCACCTCGTTACCGCTCAGATACGCGAGATAATAAGCGAGGAATACGGGCAGCCGTGGAACAGGGTGTTCAGGCAGATCATGCCGTACCCGCTGGGCGCAGCGTCGATAGCACAGGTGCACGAGGCCGTGCTGCTCGACGGAACGCATGTCGCTGTGAAGATCCGGCGCCCTGAGATATATTCGGTCATGGAGCGCGACGTAAGACTCCTTAAAAGTGCACTGAATGTTATTAAGCTCAAGAAGATCAATAACGTCATGAATCTCGGCGATACCATTGACGAGGTGTGGGCCGTCGCGCAGGAGGAGATGGATTTCGAGCGCGAGGCCGATAACATCCGCCGTGTGCGCGAGAATATTGAGGGCATAAAGTATGTCTACTGCCCGCGTGTGTACGACGAGCTTTCGACAAAGCACGTTCTGGTCATGGAATACATCGGCGGCTTTGAGCTTACGAATAAGGCCGCGATGGAGGAGAAGGGATATAACGTGCAGGAGGTCTGCACGAAGTTTATAAATAACTACATCAAGCAGTTTTCCGAGGACAGGTTTTTCCACGCAGACCCGCATCCGGGCAATGTCCGCGTGTGGGACGGGCGCATCGTCTGGCTCGACCTCGGCATGATGGGAACGCTCACGAGCACCGATGCCGAGCTCATAAAGGTCTGCATGAAGGCGATATTCAGCAACGACTATCTGAGCTTTGCAAATGCGGTTCTGAAGATCTGCGAGCATGACCCGGAGCTTGACCGCGAGGCATACTACGGCCGCATGCAGGCGTATCTGGATAAGTACCGCATCCTGTCCATGGCGCAGATGAGCAGCACGGTCGACATTTTCGCCGACCTATACCGCATTGCGCGTGACTTCGGCATCAAGGTGCCGAAATCGATGACGATGTTCTGGCGCAGCCTGTCGATCATGGAGGGCACGGTGTCCGACCTCTCGCCGAAGACAGACCTTGCCGCGATCATCGGCAAGCACCTTGCCGCGCAGTCGATGGTCAAGGGCGTGGCCGGAAGCATAACGCGGAAGATATCCCACCGCAGGCTCATCTCCGGCAGCGCGCTGCACTATAACGGCAACGCTCTTGAGCCGGATGAGTTTATTGACGAAGAGTATGACGAGCTCGATCCTGAGCTCGATGGAGATAGCGAAGAATAGTGGATGGAAGGGGAACCCCCGGTCAGTTGACCGGGGGCTTTCTTCTTTTTAGAGGCGCTTTGACGCACCTACGGATACGGATATTGCCGGTGCCCGGTATCGAAGCTGCCGACGAAACCTGTTTTGCCCCGCACCGTGTTGGGAATGGGCTTTCCCATTCCGCTTTTCTTTAGTAAATTTAGCACAATATATTGCAATTTTGTCGATTTTCAGTTATCATGACATTAACAAAGCACAACTGTCAGAGATTATAATCTTGTGACGGCTGCGCAAAAAAATATCGGGAGGAAAATATGAAGAAAAGAATACTGAGTCTGCTGCTCGTGCTGCTCATGATAATGACCCTGGTGCCTGTGAGCGCTCTGGCTGCCAACGAGACATTTATCAGAGGCGACTTCACCTATGAGATCGAAAACGGCGTTGCCTGCGTCAAAAAGTATAACGGCTCATCGTCATCCGTCACGGTGCCGTCGAAGGTCGATTACGACGGCGTGACCTATAAGGTCAGGAGCATCCATTCGAAAGCGTTTCAGGATTGCACGACTATAAGAAAAATCGTATTGCCTGAAACGATATCCAAGCTCGGATGGTCTGCATTTTCTAATTGCACGAGCCTCAATTCAATTACAATAAACAGCGATATTCAGGATATTTCCAGCACCGACTCTGTGTTCTTAAATGTTGGCACAAATTCCGATTACCTGGATGTCGTGTTTGGCCCGACAGTTACAGTTATCCCGGCGAGAATATTTGGTTCTACATATTCGAAAACAACAGGATACTATCCTCATGTGACGAGTGTAACTATTCCTGATTCGGTAACTGCGATAGGCAGCTCCGCATTTTCGCACTGCTATGACCTGAAGACGATTCGCATAGGAAATGGTGTGAAAAATATTGGAAATTACGCTTTTCAGGAATCCGGCATACAATCTTTGGTTATTGACGGAAATTGCACTGTTGGTAAATCAGCATTCGCCGATTGCTATGCTCTGAAGAATATCATAATAAACGGAAACTGTGAACTTGGATATTACAGCTTCGAAAATTGTACGAGCCTGCAGTCAATAACGCTTAATGGGGTCATAGCTGACAAACTCGGAACTATATCAGGTCAAAGTGTTAGTGGCTTTAAACGGCCGTTTATGAATGTCGGTTCCAATTCCGACTCTCTTAAAGTAGTTTTTGGTTCATCGATCACATCAATACCCAAGTTGCTGTTTGCCACAGGTTCCGAAGAAACTGACAGTTACTATGCGCATGTCACCGAAGTTAATATCCCGGCGTCTGTTAAAAGCATTGGTAATGCTGCATTTAATGGCTGCTACGATCTGCGCACTGTCAATTACGAAGGCTCTGCCGTTGACTGGTCAATCGTGAATGTCGGAGATAATAATGGTTCTTTGACATCGGCAAACTTCAAGTACGGCAGTGAGAGCATGTTTATAGACGTAAATGTCGGAGACTATTGCTACGATGCCGTCAAGTGGGCTGTAAATAAGAACATAACAAAGGGAACATCGGCAGTGACCTTCTCGCCGAATGATCGCTGCACACGTGGCCAGGTCGTGACCTTCCTTTGGCGTGCGGCAGGTGAGCCGAAGGCAAGCACGGCTGTTAACTTCTCTGATGTGAATCCAAGCGCATATTACCATGATGCGGTTCAGTGGGCGGTTGAGAATAATATTACAAAAGGCACCGGAAACAACAGATTTTCGCCCGATGCTACCTGTACACGAGGTCAGGTAGTGACCCTTATGTATCGCGCGGCACATTCACCGAGCGTGAGCGCCGGAAACGGTTTCATTGACGTTGTGGTTGGGTCATATTGCTATGATGCCGTCAATTGGGCAGTCAGCAATGGCATAACCAAAGGCACAGGCGGCAATTGCTTCTCCCCTGATGCCCCCTGCACCCGCGCACAGGTCGTTACATTCCTCTACAGAGCACAGTAAGCAGCATGACAAGGCATTAAAAAGCGCAGAGGCATTTGCCACTGCGCTTGGCCTGTATGCCCGAAAAATCGTGCTAATATTAACGTTTTTGTGTGAAACGCACAAAAATTTATAGCCGAGTTTGGAAGTAATACATATTTAAGGAATGCGAAAAATATGTTATAATAAATTGGCTTGATGCCACAGGAAAGGGCGAAGCAGCGCCCCACAAAATACGCCGCACCGCATGGGAAACCATGCGGTGCATTTTTCACGTATTCAAATTGTCTACGCCGTTTCGCATCTCGAACAGGAAAGCGATGAAGCTTTTCATGAACGGGATAAATTCGCCTGAGTCTATCATCGCGCAGACCTCCTCCAGCGTTGCCCAGCGCGCATCCATGACCTCCTCGGGCTGAAGGTGCAGCTGACTGAGCGAGATGTCCCTGGCAATTATGTAATAGTCGTCGAAGCCGTCTTCAAAGTTCACCGTAAGGCGGGGCCGGATATCTGAAAGGTCGATATCGAGCCCAAGCTCTTCGCGCAGCTCACGGCGCATGGCCTGCCGGCTTGTCTCGCCGCACAGTGCGCTTCCGCCGACCGTGACGTCCCATTTTTCAGGAAACGTCGGCTTCTGGGAGCAGCGCTGCTGGATCAGCAGCTTTCCCTCCGAGTTGAATATCGCAATGTGAACGACCATGTGATAGAGCCCCCCGGGGTGCTTTTCGCCCCGGATAACGCTTTTGCCGGTCGGTATTCTGTTGACGTCGTATGCATCCCATGATTCCATTTTTATCACCCGGAACACAGTAGCATTTTTTGCTCTCCGCGTCAAGAGGCAGCCGCAATACAGGCCGAACTCGGGCGGAAATTATGGCTTTACAGCGGCGGCGGTATTTGCTATAATACTTAAGCACAAATGCGCCCGTAGCTCAGCTGGATAGAGTGTCAGACTCCGACTCTGAAGGTCGTGGGTTCGAATCCCGTCGGGCGTACCAGGTCGGAGCAAGCCTTGTATCGCTTGCTCCGACTTTTTAATGTAAGAGCGTACTCGCGCTGCTTTAGCTCCTCATTCTACCGTCTCAGCTCGTTGAGTCTCTCCGGCTCACGGAAAATTGCTTGTTGACATTTTCGGAAGAACTGCGTATACTGTCCTTAGAAGCACCGCGACGTGCGGGGGTATCTTGCCCCCCTATCTGGTCTCTTTTCATGAGATCAAGCTCGTCAGCGGTGTTTTCTTTTATGTTGACGATATCATAGAGATACTTTTTGCCGTCCGAGGAATTAAGAATAACAAGCTCTGCGTCAAAAGATTTAATATTTGTAATCTTATTATTCTGCTTAACAGGGAATGCAAAAGCCGTTGAATACCTGTAAACGCCGTACTTCGCATCCTTATTTGCTATGTGTTTTGTTTTCTCCCATCGACGATTTGTAGCTATCTCTATCATTTCTCCGAAACTGCCGATAGCTTTATTCTTCGCAGTCAGAGTTTTAGGGCTCTTTCGCAGCAATGCCCTTGTATACCCCGACTGGGTATACTCGCTGGGCAAATTCTCGCCGATATAAACCTTGCTCCCACTTTCGAGTATCGTATACACCTCGCCGATATGATCTGCAATATAAGCCGCGACCTTCTTGTAGTTAGTCAAATCTTTGAGCGACAGAGGATTGTTTTCAATCCACGCAATTTTTTTACCGTTAACCTCGCGCGAATACATTTCCCCGCCCTTCGGCGGTGCTCTGCCCTTGCTGCCGGTTCTCTCGGCGGCGTATTTGCGCACGGTGTCCTGTGCTTTCCCGTAGCTTTCGCTGTTTAAGTCCGTGCCCTCGAAGATGTTCATTCTGCCCAGCGCATCGCAGCAGATTTCTTCAAAAGCTTCCTCGGCGCTGAGAATGCCGCCGTATTCGCTGCTGTATATCTCGATAAGCTTGTTTAATTCGTCCTCAGTGAAATTGTCAAGCAGCATTTCTTTTGCCTCGTCTATGCTCAGATCGCCGTTTTCAAACGCAGCATGCCCCATCTCGTGGCGCATTATCTGCTCAGCGGTATAATCGGGATGGTCCGCTCTCACCATGACGGTCTTATTTGCCGTGTCAACAACGCCCCTGAACTCGCCGCCTGCATAGCGGATATTGCCGCCCACAAAATATGTGACCTTATAGCCGTAGCTCTCCGCGAGCTTGCGGCCTTTTTTCATTTACATATCCCCATAAATGTGCTATGATATTTTATTATAAAACTTTCAGGAGATAAAAATGGCGGATAAACTCAAACAGCTTGACAACAGATATTCCGAGCTTGCGATGCGCATGGAAAACAGCGAGATTTATGCCGATCCCGCGGCATATACGAAATGTGTGCGCGAGATGAAGGAGCTCGAGCCCATAGTCACGGCATACAGGGAATATGCCAAATGCGAAAAGACTATGAAAGAGGCCGAGAAGCTGATGAGCGATCCCGAGTTCAGGGAGCTCGCGCAGGATGAGTATAACGAGTCCAGGGAGCGCATGGCGGAGCTCAGCGAGCATATAAAGATACTGCTCCTGCCCAGGGATCCGAATGATGAGCGCAACGTCATTATGGAGATACGCTCCGGTGTCGGCGGGGAGGAGAGCTCACTGTTTGCACACGATCTTTTCAGAATGTACTCCATGTACGCCGAGAGCAAGGGCTGGAAGATAGATATCGTCAATTTAAACGAGACCGAGCTCGGCGGTATAAAGGAAATGAGCTTTGTCGTCGAAGGGCAGGGGGCGTATTCGCGCCTGAAGTTCGAGGCCGGCGGTCACCGCGTACAGCGTGTTCCGGAAACGGAGTCCGGCGGCAGGATACACACCTCGGCAGCTACGGTCGCAGTGCTCCCCGAGGCCGAAGAGGTCGAATTTGAAATAAATCCCGCAGATTTGCAGATCGACACCTACCGCTCGTCCGGCGCCGGCGGCCAGCATGTTAACAAGACCGAAAGCGCCATTCGCATAACGCATCTGCCCACGGGCGTTGTGGTTGAGTGTCAGGATGAGCGCAGCCAGTATAAAAATAAAGACAGGGCAATGAAGATACTGCGCTCAAAGCTGTACGAGGCCGAGCGGCAGAAGAAGGCAGCCGCCATAGCTGCCGAGCGCAAATCCCAGGTCGGATCCGGCGACCGTTCGGACAGAGTGCGCACCTATAACTTTCCGCAAAACCGCGTGACCGACCACCGTCTCGTCGGCGATGTGCGAAACTTCAATATCCAAAGTGTCCTCAACGGCGACCTTGATCCTATAATCGATGCGCTCATAACCGCCGATCAGGCGGAAAAGCTCAAAAGGCAGGCGGAGAGCTGATGGAAACTAAGCTGATAGGAAAAGATAAGCTCGGCGAGGCGGCTGAGCTCATAGTCTCCGGCGAGCTCGTCGCCGTGCCGACGGAAACGGTGTACGGCCTTGCATGCAGCGGCCTTGACGCGGCGGCAGTCGAGCGGGTGTATGAGGTCAAGGGCAGACCCGAGGTAAAGCCCCTTTCACTTATGCTGCACAAGGGGGCGGCGGTAACCAAATACTGTACGAATATCCCAAAGCAGGCGCGGGCGCTTATGGACAGATTCTGGCCGGGGCCTCTGACCATCGTTTTGAAGTCAAAGGATATTGTTCCCGATATCGTCCGTGCCGGCGGTGATACCGTTGCGCTAAGGTGTCCAGATCACCCCATGACGCAGGAGATGCTCAAAAAGGCAAAGCTTCCGTTTGCAGCGCCCTCGGCAAATCCATCGGGCAGCAAAAGCCCGGTTACCGTGCAGGAGGTTCTTGATTACTTCGACGGAAAAATTGCCGCTGTTGTCGACGGAGGACGGTGCGGCCTGGGGAGCGAGTCCACGATAATCGACATGAGCTCGGCGCCGTATAAAATATTGCGTCAGGGAGTACTGCCGGAAGCAGACATTGCCTCCGTGCTGACCGAAGGTCTGAAGGTCATCGGCATAACCGGCGGCACGGGCTGTGGAAAAACTACTGCTCTGCGTGAGCTTGAGGCCATGGGCGCACTTATAATCGACTGCGACGCGCTGTACCACGATATGCTCAAAACGAATGTGAAGATGCTTGCGGATATCGAGCGTTCGTTTCCGGGAACAGTCATCGACGGCGTTCTTGACCGCAAGGCGCTCGGCGCGACGGTGTTTTCGAATGAAGCCGCGCTCGAGGACATAAACGCTATAACGCATCACTATATTGGACTTGAAGTCATTAAAAAGCTTTCAGAGTGGGCGATGCGTGGCGGAAAGACGGCTGCCATCGACGCGATAGCGCTTATCGAGAGCGGGCTTGCGGAAAAATGCTGTGCCGTTGTCGGTATTGTTGCCGAGAAAGCGAAGCGCATTGAGCGTATAATGAAGCGCGACGGCATAAGCTATGAATATGCCATGATGCGTGTGAATGCCCAGTACCCCAACGAGTATTTCGAGCAAAAGTGCGAATATGTGCTGCACAATGACGGCAGCGCGGACAGATTCAGAAAAGAATGCAAAAATTTATTTAAGGAAGTATTGAAAAATGGCTGAGATCAGAGATGAATTATTTTACAGGCAGAAAAACGGCTATGACACGATGAGCACGCAGCAGCGCATCGATATGGAGGACTACTGCCGCGGCTATATGGCATTTTTAAACGAGGCGCGCACCGAGCGCGAGGCCGTAAAGATGGCCATAGAAATGGCCGAGGCTAAGGGCTTTGTCGAGTATGCCGACGGTATGGAGCTCAAGGCCGGAGATAAGGTCTACCGCAACAATCGCGGCAAGTCGCTGATGCTGGCCGTCATAGGAAAACAGAGCCTCAAAAAGGGCGTTATGATAGCCGGCGCGCATGTCGACTCTCCGCGCATCGACCTCAAGCAGAACCCCCTGTACGAAAGCGACGAGCTTGCGTATTTCAAGACACATTACTACGGCGGCATAAAGAAATACCAATGGGTGACCATACCTCTTGAGCTGCACGGCGTTGTAGCGCTTAAGTCCGGCGAAGTCATTGACGTCACCATCGGTCACGATCCCGCCGATCCGCAGTTTGTCATAACTGATCTTCTGCCGCACCTTGGAAAGGAACAGATGAAAAAAACCATGGAGGAGGGCATAACGGGCGAGGGACTCAATATCCTAATCGGCAGCGTTCCCTATGCCGATGAGGGCAGCGACAGGGTAAAGCTTGCGATTATGAGCATCCTCAACGATCGCTACGGCATAGTTGAGGAGGACTTCCTCTCGGCAGAGCTCACCGCAGTTCCGGCGTTTGAGGTGCGCGAGATCGGCCTTGACCGCTCGCTCATCGGCGGCTACGGCCACGATGACCGCGTGTGCGCCTATGCCGAGCTCAAGGCTATACTTGATATTGAAGCAGCGCCCGAAAAGACCTGCGTCTGCATACTGGCCGACAAGGAGGAGACGGGCTCGGACGGCGTGAGCGGTATGCAGAGCAGCGCGTTCGAGTGCTTTATGGAGGAGCTTTGCGACAGTCAGAATGTGCCCCTGCGCCGCTGCTTTGCAAACAGCTTCTGCCTGTCTGCCGACGTTACCGCAGCGTTTGACCCCAACTTCCCCGAGGTAAGCGAAAAGCGCAACGACGCAAAGCTCAACTACGGCATGGGCATCTGCAAGTTTACCGGCGCTCGCGGCAAGAGCGGCACGAGCGATGCCTCCGCCGAGGTCGTTGCGTATCTCCGAAAGCTCTTTGCCGATAACGGAGTTGTTTGGCAGATGAGCGAGCTCGGCAAGGTCGATCAGGGCGGCGGCGGCACGATAGCAAAGTACATGGCAAACCGCAATATCGACACCATCGATGCCGGCGTTCCGGTGATGAGCATGCACGCACCCTTCGAGGTTGTCGCAAAGTTTGACTGCTTTATGACCTATCTCGGCGTGCTGGCCGCATATAAGGCATAAACACTTATAAAACCGCCTCATACCTGGCAAAATAGGTATGAGGTGATTTTTTTGGATGAGATAAAGGAGCTCGGCAGCACGCAGCCGAAGGGCAGGGAGGGTATGATCCACTGCCTGACCATAGTAGGCCAGATCGAGGGACACCAGATACTTTCCGAGGATAACAAAACGACAAAGTACGAGCACATCATGCCGCTTCTGGCGGCGGTCGAGGAATCCGAGGATATAAAGGGGCTTCTTATCCTTTTAAACACCGTCGGCGGCGACGTCGAGGCCGGGCTCGGCATATCGGAGCTCATAGCCGGTATGAAGAAGCCGACCGTGTCTCTTATACTCGGCGGCGGTCACTCGATAGGAGTGCCGCTTGCAGTCGCCGCCTCACGCAGCTTTATTGCGCCGTCGGCAGCTATGACGATCCATCCGGTGCGCCTTAACGGTGTCGTTATCGGTGTTCCGCAGACGTATAACTATTTTGCCCGAATTCAGGAGCGCATCGTCGGCTTTGTCACCGGCCACTCGAATATAAGCCGCGAGAGGTATAACGAGCTCATGATGGCGACCGATGAGCTTGCAAACGATGTCGGCAGCGTGATATACGGGCAGGAGGCCGTCTCCTGCGGCCTTATCGACAGCATCGGAACTCTCTCCGACGCCCTCGATTATCTTCACAACGAGATAGAAAGGCGGGCACATTGAGTGCTTGCCTTTTAATACATTATATGATAAAATAAAAAAGTTAAGTATACATAACATCTGAAAATACCCACACAGGAGATAAATATATGAGCATACTGGATGCCATAATCCTCGGTCTGGTTCAGGGCGTTGCGGAATTTCTGCCCATATCGAGCTCAGGTCATCTCGCTATCCTGCATAACCTGTTCAACATGTCTGATCTCGGCGGCAGCCACATGTTCTTTGACGTTCTGCTGCACTTCGGAACGCTTATCGCGATCTGCTTTATGTACTGGGGTGATATAAAAGCAATGTTCACTCAGACGATCGATATGTTCTCAGGCAGAGCTATCGACTCTGACGGCCGCCGCAGAAGGTTTCCCGAGGCGCGTCTTTTCATGCTGATAATCGTCGCGACGCTGCCGCTGGTGCTTATCCTGCCGGTGCATAAATACATAGAGGCGCTTTCAAATTCGACGGTCTATGTCGGCATAGCTCTCATTTTGACCGGCTGTATGCTCCTTGTTGCCGATAAAATGTCCAAGGGCACTAAGACCGAGAAGAACATGCTGTTTACCGACGCACTTATAATCGGCCTGTGCCAGTGCGTTGCGACGCTGCCGGGTCTTTCCCGTTCGGGCACTACAATAACCGCCGGCATCGCAACGGGGCATGACCGCAGCTATGCCGTCAAGTTCTCGCTTTTAATGAGTATCCCGGCCGTACTTGGCGCAACGCTTATTGAGCTTATAGATGCGCTTAAAACCGGCATCGATCCATCACTTATTCCGGCGTATCTGTTCGGTATGATCGCCGCCATGATCTCCGGCGTTTTGTCCATCGGACTTCTGCGCATGATAGCCCGCAGGACGCGCTTCGGCGGATTTTCCTACTACTGCTGGGTAGTCGGTGTGCTGACGATAATCCTCTCTCTCATATTCTGATAAAGGCAGGTAAGCTTAATAATGGCTCAGACCTCTACGAAGAAAAAAAAGAATAGTTCCGGCCAAAAGCAGACGTCAACAAAGGCAAAAAAGCCCTCAAATACGTCCTCGGAGGATAGCTCCGTTCAGCGCATCATAGCCGCGGTGTGCTTTCTGTTTGCCGCGGTGCTCGTTGCCATCGGGATATTCGCGCACGACGGCGTCGTCGTCGGCTGGCTGTGCGCGCTTTTAAAGGGCCTGTTCGGTTACGGCTTCTGGATCTGCGCTCCGGTGTTCCTGCTGGCGGCATATATTCTCGGCTTCCGCAGGGACGAGCCCTGCGCATGGCGCCTTACTGCGGCGCTGCTGCTGCCGCTTTTGGCGGGCTCGCTTGTGAATCTTCTGCTGTCTCAGGTCGTTGTCGATAATCTCAGCGGCGTGGGCGAGCTGTTCTCGGTGCTCTACGCAGGAGGCAAGAGCATGCTCTGCGCCGGCGTTCTCGGAACGCTCATAGCCTTTGCTCTGGAAAAGGCCTTCAGTATTTACGGCGCTGCCATACTGCTGCTTTTGGCGCTTATATTCTTCATTCTGGCGGCATTGAGCGTAACGCCGAAGAAGCTTATTGCTTTCTTCAGTGCCGGGAGCTCTGAAAAATCCGAAAAGAAGCCTGCAAAGGCTGCGGCTATAGCCGAGTCCGAAACCGAGTCCGCGGAGACTGCCGAGCAGGTCAAAAAGACTCGCCGCCATGCTATAGATATCCCGCTCGACGATGAGCCGGCGTTTACCAAAAAAACACCTGCATCCGAAGAGCCTACCGTTAAGGACGAGCCCGCGCCTAAAAAAGCCGGAGGGCTTTTCGGAAAAAAGGCTGAAAAGTCAAAGCCCCTTGCTCCCGACAATATAGAGGTCGAGCCATTGACCATAGAGGAGGTCGAGGCCATGACGGGCATTTCCGCCGTCAGACTCAGCGGCGACGGAGAGGTCAAGACCGGCGCGATTTCAGATCCCCCAAAAAAAGCCACCGCCGCCGAGGTCGCAGCGGAGACAGAGGCCATACGCACAGCTATTGAATCGGCAACGAGTGAGGGAGAGTACGAAAAGCCTCCTATATTCCTGCTCAAGAAGGGCCACACCGTCGCCGACAATTCGGCCGATGAGCTGCGCACGAACCGCGAGCGCCTTGAAAGCACCATAAAGAGCTTCGGCGTATCGGCAAGAATAGTTGATACCACCCGCGGCCCTACGGTCACAAGATACGATATTGAGCTTGACCAGGGCGTGAAGCTCAGCAGACTGACGAATTTGGCGGGTGATATAGCGCTTGCTCTCGGTGTCGTCAGCGTCCGTATAGCCCCGATCCCGGATAAAATATCCACAGTCGGTATAGAGGTTCCCAATAAGATAATAAGCACAGTTTATCTGCGCGATATAATTGACTCGCCGCGCTTTGCCACATCCAAGTCAAGGCTCAGCTTTGCCATCGGTAAGGACATTGCCGGACAGGCTGTCGTCGGCAATATCTCGAAGCTTCCGCACCTGCTTATTGCGGGCACCACGGGCTCGGGCAAGTCTGTGTGCATGAACTCGCTTATCATAAGCCTTCTGTATAAGGCAGACCCCGACGAGGTCAAGCTCATAATGATCGACCCAAAGATGGTCGAGCTAGGCGTTTATAACGGCATTCCGCATCTGTATATCCCGGTCGTTACCGACCCGAAAAAGGCCGCCGGTGCGCTCCAGTGGGCGGTAACGGAAATGCTTAAGCGCTACAGGCTGTTTTCCGAGCTCGGAGTGAGAAGCCTTGAGGCGTATAACGAGCACCTGCTCGAAAACGACCAGCCCAAGATGCCGAGCATAGTCGTAGTCATCGACGAGCTGGCGGACCTTATGCTCGTCGCGTCCAAGGACGTTGAGGAGAGCATTTGCCGCGTGGCGCAGATGGGTCGTGCCGCCGGTATGCATCTTGTTATCGCAACGCAGCGTCCGTCGGCTGACGTCATAACCGGCCTTATGAAGGCCAACATCCCCAGCCGCATAGCGTTTGCCGTCTCCTCCGCGCTCGAAAGCCGAATTATCCTCGATAACGCCGGAGCGGAAAAGCTCATCGGCATGGGCGATATGCTCTACGCCCCCATCGGCTGCGGCAAGCCCCTGCGCGTTCAGGGCGCATTCGTCAGCGACGAGGAGCGCGACCAGATCGTTCAGTTTATAAAGCGCCAGTCCACCGCGCAATACAGCGAGGACGTCATGGCGCAGATCGAAAAGGCCGCCGAGGATAAGGGAGCAAACGGCAAAGGGCGCAATGACGATGACGAGCCTGCCGGAAAGCCCGAATATGACGAGCTCTTGCCCCAGGCGGTCGATGTTATCTTCGACACCAAGCAGGCCTCGGTTTCTATGCTACAGCGCCGATTAAAGCTCGGCTACTCGAGAGCTGCGCGTATAGTCGATCAGATGGAGGAGATGGGCATCATCGGCCCCTTCGAGGGCTCAAAGCCGCGTCAGATACTCATAACGCGCGATCAGTGGCTTGAAATGCAGACGACGCAGGGCACGGCACCCACGGAAATTCTGCAAATTCAGACAGAGTTTAACGACGAGACAGACGATATATAAAAGACTAAGGCGGTTAACATAATGTAACCGCCTTATTTAGATTTACACAGGTGATACTATGAAGGATTATTTCTGCCCGCAGATGGATGTGGGCGATATAAACAGCATAAGCATGCTCGGCCTTGCGCATATAGGCGACGGCGTATATGAGCTTTTAACGCGCACGATGCTGTGCGCCGGCGGCAATAAAAAGGTCACCGAGCTTCACAAAAAGACCGTCGCCATCGTAAATGCCCCGGCTCAGGCCGAGGCTGCCGAGAGGCTTCT
>ULTU01018503.1_pt1 | contig 15573 bp, 15 predicted proteins | sample 1957861 | NCBI WGS metagenome assembly ULTU01 (sample SAMEA4835742, study PRJEB28245) | human gut metagenome | biome: gut microbiome; material: fecal sample | place: Denmark | collected 2008
GAAAAGGAAATTAAGAAATCTGTGCCGGAAGCGAAACCGGAAAATATAGAATCTGAAGACATGGATCTTCCAATGGATATGATGGAAGCATATATCAGTGCCGTGGAGGTGGAAGAAGAGCAGACAAAAAAGCCAAAAGAAAAGAAGAAGAAAAAATCTACGGATATCCCGGAAAATAAAATAGAAAATAAGAAGGCTGAAAAGCCGGAGGCTAAAAAGCAATCGGATAAAATGGTAACCAAAGACTCGAAGGAAGACACCAATACAAAGAAAGATTCTTCAAATGTTTCAGAAAATACTGCAGAAAAGCCGAAAAAAACGGTAAAGCCAAAGCGGCAAAAGAGAAGCATTCGCGGTCCTCAGAGTACAGAAAACAATAACGATATCGGGTTTGATAACATGGACGCCGTAGAAAAGCAGCTCAAGTTTGAAGAAGTTGCATTTACAGAACCTACGCAGGAAGAGGATGAAATAGAAATGGAGCTTGAAAAGGAAGAGGCAAGTAGAAAGGAAAAAGAAAATAAGAAAAAACTTGATAACCTCGATAAGGCAATGAGCAATATGCCTCGTTATCGCGCAGTGACAAAGGAGGAATAATTATGGCAACATGGCAGGTCAAAAGCGATCTAAATATCGCCTTACACACGGTAAGTTCCGCATTAGATATTATGGACCGCGCGATGCGTCGCGGTGACGATAAGCGGCTTATATTTACAGAAGTCGACTTTATGCAGGAATGCTTAAATGAGCATGGCGAGCCGGACCACGATAAGATGAAGGAAACGATCGGTCGAATCATTACGACCTCACCTGAAAAGGCATCCGTTTTATCAGAGAGACTGTCAGACGACCAGATCGATCATGCAACATTTAATGTTTTAAAGAAAGGAAACGACAAAACGAGACGTCTTGTAAAAAATGAGGAAAGAGCAGATGAGATCCAGGTGGATGAAACGACCTGGGTCATCACAACGAAACGTGATCAGAAAAAGGTAGATCAGATCATCGATGAATTAAACGCACATCCATTTTACGTAAGGGATGCGGACCGGCTGATCAACGCATCAAAGGATCCGCTGCGCGGTTTTGAGCTTACGACCATAAGAAATGTGAATCCTGAAATCATCGACATGATGGCAGATAAAAAACTGATGGCAAGCGTATATGCCACAAACAGGCAGAAAGACGGACGTTATACGATTGCGATCCCATCTAACGAAAAAGACGATTTTATAAGAAATCTCTATGCTTCGATCGGGCACATCGCAGGCACAGAGGAAAAGCTCCGGCAGCAGCAGTTAAAAAATAGATACGCATTTGAGGATAAGCACATGCTCCGCGCGAAGGATAACAAAAAGCCATTCTTCGTGGCAGATCTTAATAAAGATGGAACATTCAGCGAAGGCGTGATCGTTGATAAGTCAGGAGCAAGACGCGTGATCTTTGAAAAAGATAATACATACGTCGTTGAATCCTATAAAAGAGAAAGCTCACATTTTGATTTCCAGACCGCTTATCTTATCGGAAAATATGATCGACCGGGATATCTTGAATTAACCGGTGAACAGATAAGAAGAGACGATATTCTTAAAGCACAGGATAGGATTCAGCCAGAGAGCGCATTACTTCCAACATCTATCGACAATAAGCGGCAGCTTGCCATTACGAATAAGAATTATATCGTACAGCATTACCTTTCTCCTGTCATGCAGGAGATCGTCTCTGATACGCTGCGGGAGTCCGCGCTTGGCCGTATCCGCGATGCCAAATGGCACGCCCTTGAAAATGGTCTTTCAAATGAGGCCGCAGAGCTTGGAAGAGATGAGGCAGAAGGATCCGCTTCAATCACACCTAAGACGAAAGGAACTCTTCGCGGCATCGACATGGGTACGGTAAACCACGAGGGCTTTAATTCTCCGGATGAATTCTGTTTTAAAACACGTGAGGAACTTGGACGCGCGATCGGCCTTAATGATACAGAAATAAAGCTTTCAGGTCTGCTCACAAAAACAGATGATGTTATTGACCGCATGCTAAATTCTTCTTATGACATGCAGAAAATGACGCTTGAAGAAGTCGGATACTTCTACGATGCAGTTAAGGAATGTAAAGACATCGAATATGAAGAATTCATGCCGGACATCACAAGAGAGCTTCTGGTTCCGCAGCAGGAGAGGGAGATACAGCTTGCCAAGCAGCAAGACCGTTCAGAAAATCTTTTACCTGATAACGATGAGCCGGAACGAGATGACGATCTGGAACCGGAACGATAAAACAGTGGAGATGGTAAATGTCAAGACAATATATCAACGTGCAGCGGGCGCACAAAGAAAAAATGCTCGCAATTACGCTTGGTATCATAGGCGTGCTGTTCCTTGCATACCTTAGCGCGCAGGTAACAGCCTACATGGAAAGAAACGAGATCACGGACAGCGGATATCTCGTGTATCTGTTCAATATCTGGGGAGAGATCTTACAACACCCACGCCCATGGAGCCACCACGTAACGCTTCCAATCCTTGGAACGGGAGACGTATGCTACAGAGAACCGTTTTTTAACATATTCTGTCTCTATGGACTTATCACAACAGCGGCTGTATACATCGCATGGTCAAATTACGTTACAAATCGGCATTATAAAAATACAGAAGTCGCTGGTACCGGCAAATTCCAGGATGCACAGAGTATCAAGCTTTACAACATGCGTTATACGGAACCGCGCGGCAAGGGATACGCCAAAGGCCCGATGAACTCCATCTATGGAAAGCATACGTTCCTCGGAATGGAAAACGGAAAGTACAACATGAACAACAACGCCATGATTATCGGCGCACCAGGTACCGGTAAATCATTTGGTATCGTTCGTCCGAACATCATGCAGATGAACTCAAGCTATGTTATCACCGACCCATCCGCAGAGCTTTTAAAGACCTGCGGAAAAATGCTTGAAAATAACGAATACGAGATCAAAGTATTTGATCTTACAGATATGCAGCACTCGCATCGCTATAACCCTTTTAATTATATCCGTACGGAGCAGGACGTACTTACGCTGATCGACTGCTATATTAACTCAACTACGGAACCGGGAAGAAGCGGTGGTGATAAATTCTGGCTTGATGCCGAAAAGGGGCTTCTTTGCGCGATCATATTCTATCTGAGAGAATACGAAACAGAAGATAAGCAGAATTTCGCAGAGATCGCAAAGATGGTCCGCCAGGCAAAATCTGATGATTCTGAAACACAGCAGAAAAACGCAAAGGCGAAAAAAACGGAACTCGATAAACTTTTTGATGATATCCGCGATTATGTCGATCCGGATGATATCTGCTTAAAGTATTACGATGTATTTAAGCTCGCGCCAGACAAAACAACATCTGGTATCCTGATCTCAACCGGTGTGCGTCTTGGTGCATTCAATATGGAGACCGTTGCAAATCTTACCTGCGCAGACGATCTTGATCTGATGACGCTTGGTGACAAAAAGACCGCCGTCTTTATCATTGTCCCTTCCGGAGAGAATGCCTACGCATTTCTCGTAAACATGCTGTACTCGCAAATGTTTGATACACTTTACTATCATGGTTCACATGACTTCGGAGATGGAAGACTCCCGAACGATGTACGCTTCATTCTCGATGAGTTCGCGAATATCGGTGTCATCCCGTCTTTCCAGCAGAAGCTTACCACCATGCGAAAGTATGGGCTCTCCTGTATGATCTTTATCCAGTCACTCGGTCAGATAAAGAATCTTTATAAGGATGATTATACGACGCTTATTGATGCATGTACGACGTTCGTTTATCTTGGCGGTGCGGATACAGCCACCATGGAAGACATCCAGAAAAAGCTTGGTACACAGACCATCAAGCAGCGGAAGCAAAGCTCTTCGCACAATGCAGCAGGCGGCGGTTCAGACTCCGTATCAACAGATTATACGCAGCGATGGTTACTTACGCTTGATGAGATCCGACGACTCCCAAGTAATATGCTGCTCGTCATCATTTCCGGTCAGCAGCCATTTTATGATGAAAAATATAATCCTTATACTATGCACGAAAACCGCGATCAGATCGGTAATTTAAGAACAGGCGACAATATCTATTACTTCGACTACTGCAACTCGACCGTAGATGAATCAGAAAAGCTCGCGGAAAAGAGACGGAAATTTGAAGCGCATAAGGAAAGTAAGCTTGCGGGCAAAGCCGGGCAGGATGCATTTAATGGCATGGATAACATTGAAGCAGAAGACCAGGAAGGCTTCGTGGACACCAGAGAAACACATAACATAAGAGGTACCGGCAACGACAGTGATACGTAGGAAAACACGGCAGCAGTTGACAACTGCTGCCTTTTTCCATATCGAGTATGCAAACAGAAACAAGGGAAAATTAAAAAAGATATCTGAAAAAGTAAAAACGAGAAAATGGGGCGGAACTATGTAATAATAGACCTATAACAAAAACGGACGCAATAAAGGACAGTGAAATTAATGATACTTGAAACGCTTGGGCTGACAGAATCCCAGATAACCATATTACAGAAAAAGGGCATCACCTCCGTAGAGGCCTTCCTCAGAAAGCAGCCGTTACACTATTACGACTTTACGGAAACACTGCCGCTTCTTGAAGATGACAAGAGAGTAACGGATAAACTCGCCGCGAATAAGGCATTTGCCATCATTGGAACATGTACAAGCTATAACGTGGAATTAAAGAATCATATGCAGATGGTAAAACTGCGCGTAACAGAAGAGCTGTCTGGGAACACGCTGTTTGTAAATTATATGCCAGCGGAGGCATTAAAGCTCATGCTGCTTGAGCAGACGGACTCGCATGTAGTGAACCGCAATCTTAAATTGCCTTCTCAGACTACATTTAACGGTGCCGCTCAACCGGACATCATTCATACATCCTGCTATAAGCAGATTAAAAAGATGAACGAGGCGCATACTGTAACCGCCGATATGTTCAGTAAGCTTAAGACCGGCGGTATCGATGGCGTGTCAAAGATGTCGCTTTCGGAATTAGAAAAATCTATACCGGAAGATATAATTCTGCACGTTTCAAATCGTTTTACTGATAATACACGCTTATCATGTTTACGATGGATCATGCGTGGCTTAAGAATGGATCTTGCTATCCGGAAGACCTATTACGATAACCTGTCACTAAGCAGCATGCTGCTTAATAAGCGTCTGATCATTGGTGGCCATATAAGATACAGTCAGGATTATGGTGCATGGTCCGTATTAAATCCTCCGGTAATTTCTACGGATATCGGAAGATATCAGAAGATCAATGTACAGTATTCGCAGATGAAGGAATTTACATCTGCTGAATATGAAAAATTCGTAGATAAGGCGATCCGCGCAATCAGTGATTTCGAGATCATACCGGAATACATCTTAAATAAATACAATCTGCTTTCACTGAGGGTCGCATCTATGTGCATGCATCACCCGATATCCGCCATGGATATCAAAAACGCAAAAAAACGCGCTATTTTTGATGACTTATTGTATTTGGCCATCAAGATGGAGTTAAATGCACAGGATACATCTGGACATATAAGCCCAAAGATGGAAAAGACGGATGTGATGGAGCGTTACATTGCTTCCCTGCCATACAAGCTTACAAATGGACAGCGTTCAGCCATCGACACGATCTCTCAAAAGATGAAAACGGGTCAGCAGGTCAGTGCTCTCGTGCAGGGCGATGTCGGAACCGGCAAGACCTGTGTGGCATTTGCACTGATGATGCAGGCTGTAGAAAATGGATACCAGGCAGCGCTTGCTGTCCCTTACACAACACTCGCGCACCAGCATTTCAGGGATATCACGGAAGCATTGAAGGGAACGAATATCACGGCAGCGTTCATTACAAGTGAAACGCCGGACAAGGAAAGGGAAAAGATAAAAACTAAACTTGAAAATGGTGAGATCGATATTATGATCGGTACACACAGTATCTTCCAGGATAGTGTGGTGTATAAAAAGCTTGGACTTATCGTGGAGGATGAAGAGCATAAGTTTGGCGTCGTTCACAGAGAAAGCTTCCAGGATAAGGGCGTTGATGGATGCCACAGGATCACGATGTCCGCAACGCCGATCCCAAAGTCTATCGCGAACACATTATACGGAAACAGCTCTGAGATCATTACGATTACAGATAAACCGGCAAACCGTCTTCCGGTGAAGACTGCGATTACCGGAAGCGATGCAGCAGCAGCACGGGAAATCATAAAGCAGGTGCGCTTAGGGCATCAGGCCTACATCGTATGCCCGGCTATCGAGAAAAACGACAAGGTTTCCACTATGGAATCCATTGAAGTAAAGGAAAAGCTTTATCGGAAACTGTTTTCGGGAATTGAGGCAAAAAAGCCAAACGGCAATAACATTACGATGCTTGTGCTGACAGGAAAAACAACATCAAACGAAAAGAAACGGATCCTCGAAGAATTCGCAAACGGTGAAATCGATGTGCTGATGTCCACGACCGTTATCGAAGTCGGTATAAATGTACCAAATGCAACCATTATGGTCATCACCGGCGCGGACAGGTTCGGATTTTCAACTCTCCACCAGCTGCGCGGGCGAGTTGGAAGAGGTTCGGCACAGTCTTACTGCGTACTTCAGACAATGCAGCCAAACGAAAAGCTCATGTTCATGCAGCAGACGACCGATGGATTCAAGATTGCAGAAAAGGACCTTGAATTAAGAGGGCCGGGTTCACTGTTTGGAGAAAAGCAGACAGGCAACAATTACTTTATCGGATTAATGCTTAGTTATCCAAAAATGTATGCGGCGATCAAGCATATCGCGGAACATGTCTGCCAGAATGAAACAGGAAAAGAGATCGTAAAAAGATACGAAGAATTATACCTCGCGGAAGAGCTTAGATAATAAGGAAGGTTTTATGGATACACATTTAGACACATCAATTAACTATCAGACAAAGCTTGATAATGCTATACGCTTAACAAGCGTCATCAATGAACTGATCGCAGGTAAATCCTTAACAGAAGCCTGCCAGACAGCAGACATCCGCGAAGAAGCAGTAAAAGGCTTCTTTGCGATGCCCGTAAGAACAAAAAACGCAAAGAACGAGACAATGCCGGACTGGAGAAGCGACTTCATGAAGGAGATCTACGGTGATGGAAGCGCAGTGCTTTCGGATTTCGATGAATGCTACGACTATTTTAAATCCACGCTTACAACAGAGCAGGCAAAGGTACTCGTAGGAAAGTTTGAAAAGAAGATGACTTTCTCCGCACTTGGGCAGGAAATGGGCGTATCAAGCGCGCGCATACATAAACTTATTGATGAGCTGAAGGACATGCTGCATCAAAAGAACATGGCAGAAATGTTCCAGCTCGGAGGTGAATATACCGCGCTGGTAAGAGAACTTGAAATGGCAAGGTTCACCCGCGAGCAGTCGATTGCAAAACTTAAGGATGAACTTACAAGGCTGGATGCAGAAACACGTGGGATCGAAGAAGGCATTGAGATATCAAAAATGATAAGAAGTAAGCCTTCGGATGATACAAAAAACGATGATGGCAAGCCACGTTTATCAGATATCCGTATTTCAAGCATTCAGGCTGGAGAGTATTTACCACTAACCGTTGATTATCGAACCGCGACAACCTGTCGACGTTGTAACATTCAAACCGTTAAGGATCTGTACGATGCTGGAGGAAGAAAAATCTCAACAACGCGGAATGCAGGAAAGAAGGTACTCGACAACTGCATGCAGATACTCGATTACTTTGGATTATCAGGTAAAGAATGGAAGCTTAGATGACAGATATTACAGAAAACAAATCAGAAAATATCAGTGAAGAAAATGTCGATGAGTTTAAGTCCGACAAATTTCGTGACAGCGCCGTAAGGGTCTATTTTAATTCGCTGAGAAATATTCCGCTTTTAACAGCGGAAGAAGAACGAAATCTTGGATTGAAGATCAAATATGGAACACCTGAAGAGAAAAAAGCTGCAAAAGAAGAACTTGTAAGAAGAAATCTCCGGTACTCCATTGCGATCGCCAAGAAATATGTATCAAGATCCAGCAGCATGGGCTTTCTTGACTTGATCCAGGAAGGAAACATCGGACTCATGATCGCTGCTGAAAAGTACGATGTCGATCTCGGGTACCGCTTCACCACGTACGCAACCCACTGGATAACTCAGAATATTACAAGAACGATTGCCAATAAAGATCTGTCTATCCGGTTTCCTGTATATGTTTCTGATAACTATAAAAAAGTCAGTAAAATGCAGACCGAACGGATTCAGTCCGGAGAGAAGCAGTATACAAAAGAAGAGCTGATGAAGATTCTTAAACTCACGGAAGATGGCACCATGCTTCTTGAAGCTTACAGTAGCAGTCGGAAAATGACGTCCCTTGATAAGCCAGTACTAAATGATGGAGATTCAAAAGACTATACACTCTTAGGTGATTTCGTTCCGGATGATACCCCATCACCTGAAGAGGTAGCTCTTGAAGAAGATAAGAAAGAATGCATAAATGACGCTTTATCTATTCTTACGGAAAGAGAAAAAGAAGTGATCTCGATGCGCTTTGGCTTAAACGGAGATGTGCCGAAAACGCTTGAGGCTATCGGAAGTACCTTCGGCGTGACAAGAGAGCGGATCCGTCAAATTGAAAACAGCGCACTTCGAAAGCTGAAGAACCCAAAAAGAACAACGTATCGGAGACTCAAGGAATTATATTACGAGTAAAAACAAGGAGGTTTTAAAAAATGGAAATCAAGGTAAAAAAGCTGGTGGATGGCCTACACGACATTAATCAGGCGCACAATGGCGAATGGTACGACCTTCGAGCCGCAAAAGACGTTCACCTTAATGAGGGCGATCTCGCATACATTCCGCTTGGCGTTGCAATCGAGCTGCCGGAGGGATATGAGGCGATCGTTGCGCCTCGCTCAAGTGCCGCTAAAAAGTTCGGTATCATCCAGGCAAACAGCCTCGGCGTCATTGACCACGCCTATTGCGGCGATAACGATGAATGGATGATGCCTGTATATGCGATCAGAAATACAGATATCCATAAAAATGACCGCATTTGTCAGTTCCGTATCCAGAAGATCCAGCCGGAAGCGGATATCGTATATGTATCAGAGCTCGGAAATAAGGACCGCAACGGAATCGGAAGTACCGGAACAAACTAACGTAAAATATTTAAGAGTTCATCAAACACGCAACCAAATATTAAAATGGAGCATAACATGGAAAAATCAGAAGTTTTAGAGATCAAAAAGACACTCGCACTTAAGAAGAAGTGCTCAATCGAGTCAGTGATGACTGTATTTGTAGATGAAGATAAAAGTATCGTGAATACTGCTTCGAATTCGCTTTACTCTCTTTCAGAAGAAGATGCTTTTAAGTACCTTGATCTTATGAAAAAGGTAATGTCCGGAAAAATCGACAAGAATCTTTTTACACTGTCATTTCCAGTAAAAGAAGATGACGCTAAAGAAAAGATTTTCGAAAATGCTTATAAGCACAATAAAGATGCCTGTTCCCAGCTTATTGATTCCATCATCAAGAATTACCCATATCCTGGAAAGTATCTTATCGTCTTTGGCTTTGGCGTTTACGATGTTCCGAAAAAGACAACAGATAATGCAGCACTTGATGATTCGGAAGAGGTCTATTCATTTATGCTCAGCGCCGTTTGCCCGCTTACACTCGCAAAGGACGGACTGACGCTTACAAATGAGAATGAGTTTTCATCAAGAGGCGATACCTGGATCGTTGATAAGCCGGACTTTGGATTCTTATATCCTGCATTTACGAATCGCGCAACCGATCTTCATTCCGCTCTTTACTACGCAAAGAAGGAACTCCACGAGGAAATGGTGGTGAATCTTTTTGGCGTAGAAATTGGGAAAACATCGGATACAGAGAAGGGCGCGTTCTCTACCATCGTAAAGGATACGCTTGGACGTGACTGCTCCTATGAGAAGGTAAAAGAGATCACAAACATGATGTTACAGAGAAAGATCGACGTTGAATTTAATGATGATTCTCCGGAAATCAGTAAGAGAGAGCTTCAGATAATGCTCGAAAGCGTCGGCGCAACAGAAGACGGCATTAAGCAATTCAACCGGAGTTTTGATGAAAACGCTGGTATATCGCTTAAGGCAAGCAGTCTTATTGAGAAGACAACAAAAATCAAATCTGACTACGTTGATGTTTCTATCAGTTCTGATAAGATGGATTATCTTGAAAGCAAGGTCATTGATGGCCGCGAATATTTGCTTATCCCGGTCGCGGATGATATTTCTGTAAACGGCATCCCTATTCTTTCAAGCGTTAAATAATAATATAGCCCACTGCCTGGTGGTAGTGGGCTTTTATGCTACATAATTAAAAGGAGTTCACTATGGTAATTATTCTTCTCATGGCCGCATTATTAGTTGTAAGTTTTTTCGTTTTACGTACCTTTTGTAGTGCGAAAAATAAGTGGGAACAGAACGCGGAGGATGCAGAACAGGAAAAATTCTGCAATTCAAAAAAAGATATCTGAAAATCAGATTTTACAGAAACTGACTGACTATCGTTTATAATATACTCAAACGTTAAAAGCACTTTTGTTTTGAGGTGAATACGATGGTAAAAGCATTAAACGATTTATGTTGCAGAGTATGCGGAGCAAAATTTACATCGCGCGATGATATTGAAGAAGATGCGCATGGCACAGGGTTCTGGTGCCCGGAATGTGATGGGTACACACCATACGAAAATTCAAACCGTTCGTCAGATATCGACCTATCCGTGTGCCTTGAAATCAAGAGCGCAAAAAACCATGGGTCTGAAAGCGGAAAACCTAAAAGCATTTTGCAGGAACGAATATCGCCGTTACGCTATCCGGGTGGAAAGGGAAAAATGCTGAAACAGCTGGAACCGCTTTTCCCGGATAAGGTAAGCACCATGGTTGAGCCATTCGCCGGAGGAGCTTCGGCATCGCTCGCTATGTTATTTGCAGGCCGCGCAGATCGTATTATCTTAAATGATCTTGATCCTGGAGTGTATGCATTCTGGACTGCCGCATTAAATTCTACGGATAAGCTGCTGAACGGACTAAAAAATATTCAGGGAACGCGGGAAGAATTTCTGAAGGCAAAGGAAATACTCTCTAATCCTGCTGATTATTCCAGTATGGAACTTGCAACAGCATTTCTGGTAGCAAATCGACTCGCCTTTTCTGGAATCACGAAGGCCGGTATTGCGGGAGATTATCAGCGTCGGTGGAATTTTAAAAATGTAGCGGACCGTATTCAGAAGATCGCAGCATACAAGGACCGCATCACAGCGATGAATAAAGACGCTCTTGAAATTATTGAGGAATACTACTGGGATGAGAAAAACTTCCTGTTCGTTGATCCACCTTACGTTCTTCAGGGAAAGCGATTATATCGGAAATGGTATGAAACGGATGATCATATGAAACTAGCCGACCTTATCAGAGAATTGACCTTATCATATCCAGGATGCGCAAAAATCATCGTGACCTACGACGCATGTGAAGAGACGGAAGAGCTTTATAGCTTTCCATTTACACGGAAGATCTACATGGAAAGAGACTACAGTTGCAGCAGGAAAAAGGCAGGAATACCCGCGTGAAGTCTATAAATGAAGAAGAAATGATGGAAGACAGTGTGCTTATTAGAAAAATTCATATGGTTTGTCCATTATGCGATAAAGCACATGAAGTAGAAGAAAGAAAAAGAATAACAACGATCAGGGTCAACGGCGAAACCGTATCATACGAAGAAAAATTTTTATACTGCGTAAATGCAGATGAAACTGAAAATGAATTTGATACTGCTTCTATGGCAAACGACAATTTAATGAATATTATAAATGCCTATAGAGTAAAGCAGGGCTTAAATAAATTGACTGATAAAAGTTCAAGGTGATTTTATGGACAGAAGTGAAACAACAAAACGTCTTGGAGACATCCTTATCCGCACGAAGCTTACGGGCGCAGGCAAATACTATTCGAGCGAAGTAAGTATTGATCCGTGGACAGATCATGGAAAAAGAATAGACTTTATGCAGTTCGTGCCTGAGAATCAAATGTCTGTATCTGGCATCGAAAAGGGAATTTTCATCTGCTACGAAGTGAAGAGCTGCATCGAAGATGTGTACAGCGGGAACGGGCTAAATTTCTTCGGAGAGAAAAACTATATCGTCACAACGGTTGACTGCTATAAGAAAATTCTTTGTGACTATCGCAACTGGAAGTTCACGAGGTTTCTGAAAGAGCAGTACCCTGAATCATCTGATTATTATGGGATCCTCGTTGCGGTCCCAATAGGAAGAACGATTGAGGAAGAAGCTATCCTGCCTACACCAATCGATAAGGAAGGCGTGGAATGGGAACTGAAAACCGCTATGAAATGTAGATCTGGACCACGAAAAAGGTCGATGACAGAGCTTCTGTTCTGTATGCTGCGAAGCGGTAAGTAGCTTGAAGGTTACAGATATACAGAAAGGATAAGAATACAGTCATGTTCACATTCGTGTTAAAAGACAAAGGGACTAACAATCAGGGATGGTGGCTTAAGATCAGCAGCATAAAAGAGCTGCAAGAATATAACGAAAAAACGGAATCTCCTGTCATTAAGGAGTTTAAAGATGTTTTAAATCGCCGCATGTCTGATAATGCAGATACGGGAAATGCATTCATTGAATTGTATTCTCAAAACAAAAAAGTATCGCCAATAGAAGCTGTTATGCAAAGCAATACAAAAAAGTCAGCTAAACAGATCGAATTCCTAATAAATGGGTTCAATATCTATTTTAATCGACATGGTGCGTGGCATTTTGGAAAAGATGATTATGATATCTGGTGTCATAGCGACAGCCTCATTTTTCCAGACTTCAAGATGGATGAAATTAAAATCGAAAAGTTTCCAGATGGCGACCATTTTTATGCATATATTGGCAAAATGCAAGTGCGTGACAAAAATACATTGAAATGGAACACGTTTGAAGAAGCGTATGCACAAGCACTAAGCGTAATTGGAAAACACGCCGACATATAGAAAGAATATCATGAATCAGCTCCCGGAGAAATAGGAGACGACTATGGCGAGAAAAGTGAAATGCAAAAACACAGAATGTAAGCACCACTGCGAGAATGATTACTGCGACACTACGGTAAATATTAACTCTGGTGGCAGGTGCGAATCATTTGAAAAGAATATAATCTATTACATTCATCTGGTATGGGAAGCGTTGGCAGACAAGAATTTTATAGACATGGTTGAGATACTAAGAAATCCTGAAATTAAGATTGGATTGTCTTATGTCATGGATTGCTTTAATCTTGGATTTTCCGAAATGAAATGGGGAACCTGCCGTATGGTAATGTTGAAAGACGGAGAGGATGGCAAGCCCCTTAATTACGAGGAGATCATCAGTCGTGAAATTGATACAGAAAAACTGCGAAAGCACATGGAAAATCTTGACAACGGAATCATGCCAGGAAGCGACATAAAACCTAAAGAAGCTGAAATAAAGGAGTTCGGCTGGCTATCTCCAACCGGGGAATTTACAGAAAGCCCGTTCGGAACACATGAAGAATCAGCGGAACAGATATGCGAAAGAAAAGGGTTCACGGATGAGTATTGGAAATGGGTGAAAGAATCCGGAGACAATGAAATCGGGCACCTCATGCGTGATTTTCTTTCAGAGGTCAAAGGATATTGTCTGATTCACAATCCGTCCGGATATGCCGGATATATAGTGACAAACATGAAAGCACTGACAAAACATCAGAAAGATTTTTTATACAATTATTTCATGGACATTGGCGATAGATTCAAAGCAGAACAGTTCTGGGAGGAATAGGAGCGCCACATGAAAAATTTTAAGAAAGTCAAAATCATAATTAAGGAGAAGACATGAAGTGTCTAATGCTTGTAACGTATAGCTTTAATCAAAATTACATCGCTGTTCCATGCGAGAGCGAATATGAGGCTCAGGCATGCATCAAGAAATACATTGATGAAGAAATTGAGAAGGTAAAAAAAGAGTACCATTATACGCCACTTACATACAGTGAAACGGATGATAATGTGACACTTTTTTACACATCACGAAATATCAACCTTGATACAAACACCATGGAGTGCCGCGTCGTAATCCCAGGGCATGGAGTTAATGAGAAATAAGGTGGAATATGGACGAATTAAGAAAAGCAGCGCTTAAAATAGCAGCAGACGATTTTCTAAACGCAATATTCTCAGTACGAAGGATCTGCTACAATACGAACTTTGTCGTAGATAATCTTCTGACAAATACACCGGACTATGACCTCGTGATGGCACTAAAAAAGGCTTTTGAGGAAGGCAACTACACCAGCTACTCATGGAACGATGCCAGAGATATGCTGCTTTGTCATTATGAATATATCTCCGGAACAGAAGCGGATATGATCATCCATAAGCTGAAAAGGCTTTCCATCGATAAGAAGCCAGATGAGACATTTAGGCTTACAGATGAAGGAAAGAAAGCAATCGCGGAATTTATCGAGCGATGCATGGAACGCCGGAAGAAGATCCTTGATAAAGGAGAAGATACAGCAGAATATGTGGATCTCCCAACCGAAGACATGATCATATCAGATGTGAACAGAACGGGTGTTGACGAATTTGGATTTTACATGAACGTTTTCGCAATCACCGATCATTATAACTCAAAAGGACTATCCTTATGCTACTGGCGGGATTTCATCTAATAAATGGGTAGATTTTGGAACGGAAACATATCCATGTATCATTTGACTTAGTTGATAAAAAAGTTATCTGAAAATCAGAATTTACAGAAACTGGAAAACGGAGTGATATAATGAAAGCAATTAAGATGAAAATCCTGTTTACATTGACAACGAAGCCTATACGATAATTGTTGAAGAATAAAAATCCCGGAGTCATTATATGTTAAATCTAGTATCATCAATACAGTCACTTATTAAGGATGCAACGCACAAAGACGTAAAAACGTCCATGCTCGCGAAAGATGAGATTGCGAAGATGCTGAAAACGAATCCGGAAGCACTGGAAGCTTTCGAAAAGGCATATCAGACTCTTCCGATAGAAGAGCATGGAATATATGGGATGAACGCAAAGGAAGCAGCAGGCACTCACGATCATTCAAACGATGTAGATGAAGATATGGTGCATCGCATCGTTATGGAGCTTCTGTCAGAGACTGAAGTGTATAAGTACGATGGTGAAACCGCAACATCTTTTGCATACCCCGCTGCTGTTACAAAAAATGTAGAGAAGGAAGAACTCATGAAATATGATGTTCGTCTTAGGCCGCAGCTCACCGGAACGATGATGTGTAAGGACTGCGGAGGCGTACCAGCGTCAAATGAAATTTTATGGTTTATCCGCGAGTCAATGGAAGGAAAGACGGAAGAGAAACGGCAGCAGGCGTATCATATGTTCCGTGCAGGACTTGATATTCTTGATCTCGACCCGATCATGTATGAGATCATCGGTATGAATCAAAATTCTATCGGGCACTGGCTA
>ULTU01065052.1_pt1 | contig 15547 bp, 15 predicted proteins | sample 1957861 | NCBI WGS metagenome assembly ULTU01 (sample SAMEA4835742, study PRJEB28245) | human gut metagenome | biome: gut microbiome; material: fecal sample | place: Denmark | collected 2008
GTGTTAGTACTAATATAGATAATATAGTCGAGAGTGTTGAAGCTAGTACTAAGGTTACGACTGCTGAGGAATATTTTGCAACTACTCGTATGGAGAGGGAAAATTCTTATGCAGAGCAACTTGAAAGTTATGAGGATATTCTTTCTAATGCTTCTATAAGTAGTAAAGAAAAGAGTTTTGCTCAGACAGAGATTACGAAGATTAATAATACCAAAAATGCTATTATAATTGCTGAGAATTTGATTAAGTTAAAAGGGTTTAAGGATGTTGTTATTATGGTGAATAATGGCAGTGTTAATGTTATTGTTAGAGCAGATAAATTGGAAGATAAAGAGGTGTCGCAAATTCAAAGTATAATTATGGGAGAGCTAAAGGTTGAGCCCGAGAATTTACATATAAAATCGTTGTGATAAATTATTGATGGGGAAAAGTGCAGATGTTGCACTTTTTTCTCCGTCAATAAATTCTTTTTAAAATGGATTTGCATACTGTAACTTTATGGTATAATAATAGTCGGAGGTGCGTGATTTGAAAAAAATATTTTGGATACTTTTTGTAATTGTTGTTCTTATATTGATTTCGGTTGGATATCATAAATCTTTGAATAGTAATGACGTTGGTAGTGGTGATAATATAAATGAACCACTTAACGACCAGATTCAAGGCTTGCCTACAAGTGGAGAAAAGGAAGTTTTAGTAGAAAATGATACGAAAGAGTTAGAGGATGATGTTAAAAATACTGACAAAATTGAAGAGACGAATCAAGTTGTAAAAGAAGATGTTTCTAAAGTTTCTGGTGAGGCTCAGACTGAAAAGATTGAAACTATGGCTGGAGCATATTCATCTTATGATAATAAGAAAAATGCCTGGGGATTTGTAAGAAAACCTGATGGCAAGACTCCTGAGTTTTATGGACCTCATGCTAAGGTTTTGGATGATTATGAAGGAATATATATAGGAAATACGGAAGAACCAGTAATTTATCTTACTTTTGATGAAGGATATGAAAACGGATATACTGGTAAGATACTTGATGTGTTAAAAGAAAAAGATGTTACGGCTGTATTTTTTGTTACGATGCCATACGTTAAGCAAAATCCTGAATTAATTCAAAGGATGGTTGATGAAGGTATGATAATTGGTAATCACACAGTTAATCATCCATCTATGCCAGAAGTAACTGATGACACAAAGCTTGCAAAGGAGATTATGGATCTTCACAATTATATGTTAGAAAATTATAATTATGAGATGAAATATCTAAGACCACCAAAGGGTGAGTTTAGTGAAAGAACTGTAAAGTTAAGCTTGGATTTGGGCTATAGAACAGTACTTTGGAGTGCCGCCTATGATGACTGGGATAGAAATAATCAAAAAGGAACGGACTATGCTAAAAAGATGATTTATAATAATCTTCATAATGGAAGTGTAATGCTTCTTCATGCCGTTTCAAAGGACAATGCAGCAGTTTTAGCAGATGCAATAGATGAAATGAGAAATCGTGGCTATGAATTGGTTTCACTAGATGATTTTACAAGGTAAATTATAGAAAAAATTGTGCTACAAAAAGATGGCTCTCATTTTTAACTTACATGACTTCCTTTTTGTAGCACTTTTTATGTGAAAATAATGTGTATGTTTCCTAAATAAAACAAATAATCACTTGCAAAAATAATTCGTTTAGTATAGAATTTACTTGTAATTACTTAAATGTGGATATGAGGTGATAGGATTGCTAGGAGGACAGGATACTTTTATAGATAAAATATTAAAAGCGATTATGAATGCAATACTTACGGTTGCAAAACTACTTGTAACTTTTACCCTTTCAAATGAATTCATTACTATTGGCGTTTGGTTTTTAGTGTTAAATATTATTGCTATAATTTTAATGAAGAGGGACAAGCAGTATGCAAAGGAAGAAAAAAGAAGAATAAGAGAGTCGACATTGCTTGTAGTAGCTCTAGCTGGTGGTGCTCTTGGAATGTACTATGCAATGTACAAATATAAACATAAAACGCTTCATAAGAAATTTACAATTTGTGTACCACTTTTTATAGTTTTACATTTTGCGTTTATTTCATACGCAGTAATAAGTAGTTTTATTATTTAGAAAGAGGAGGATTTTTATTATGAATATCAAAATTACTGGAAGAAGTATTGAAGTAACAGATGCGATGAAAGATTACATCGAGAAAAGATTAGAAAGGTTAGAAAAATTTGAAGGTAAAAACACTGATGTAAACGTTGTTTGTAGTGTTGAAAGAGAAGATCAAATTGCTGAAATTCAAATTAATCATGATGGAGAATTTTTAAGAGTTGAAGAAAGAAATGCAGATTTTTATGCTGCAATCGATTTAGCTTTAGATAGAGCTGAAAGACAACTAAGAAAAGAAAAAGAAAAAAGAATTGAAAAAAGCCAAGGTGGAGCTGAAAAAGTTAGAATTAATGATATCTTTTCTGCAGAAAATAAAGAAGCTGCAAAAGGTGAAATTACAAAAACATTAGTATATGAAATCAAGCCAATGTCTACAGAAGATGCTAAATTAAAATTAGAAAGCACAGATGATATGTTTTTAACTTTTGTTAATTCTAAAACAAATGAAGTTAATGTAATCTACAAAAGAGGAGATGGCACATTTGGTATGGTAATACCAGAATAATGCTTAATCTACTATTTAAGTGAGGTTTTAAACATGAAAAATTTTTTAAAGATATTTTTAGGTTTGGTGATACTTGTTGTTATATTGGGAACAATATTTTACATGGTAGATACAACAAGAGTTCATAATGAGTGTGAACCTATTTTTACGTTTGCACACAAGATTATAGATGGAATAGATTTTAGTGCCAAAGTCGACACTGGACTTGGCTATAAGATTATACGAATTGAAACATTAGATAAGCAAAAGACAATAAAAGTAGGAACTATCTTCATGAAGGAAGAGATGCCTAATAATATCATAGAAAGTGGCGATAACATTTTGACTAGTGGAGATATTGTTTCTTCTGGCGAAAACGAATTGCCAAAACAAACAACTTTTGGTGAAAGCTATGAAGATTTTATTATGCTTGAAGGAATGGAAGAAAAAGTATATGCGAAAAGATTAAATAGTAAACTTGGTTATTCGATGACCTATTATTATGATTTGTTTGAGTATGTTGGTTTTGAAAATCATGATTTGTATAAATGGATATATACGTCTGGTGATATGCAGTCTACTATGACTATTTATGATGTAACTGATCAAAAAGAATATGATAAAGCTATAAAAAAGATAAATAAGGATAAAGCTTTAGAAGAACTTTCTGGTGATGGTACGATTTTTGAAAAAGCATATTCTAAAATGTACACAGAAAACGAAATACATAAAATACAATATTTTTATTTCATAAATTTAGAAAATCTAAAATTGATGATAGATTTATCTTATCCTTTAGAAGCCGCTGAGGGCATAGGAATGTATATGAATAACATGCTTGTCAGCATCATAAAAAGTTAAAAAATAACCACAAAATACCACGTGTAAAAAGCAAAATTAAGTACATCATATTATTGAAAAGAGAGTTATCTTTTTATAGAGAATTGTCTTTTTGAAAAGTGTTTTACAAATTACACGGAGGTGAATATAAGATGGCAAGATCAAACAAGATCGAAGTTCCTGGTGCTAAAGAGGCTATGAACAAATTCAAAATGGAAGTTGCAAGTGAAGTTGGTGTTAACTTAAAGCAAGGTTACAATGGTGACTTAACTTCAAGACAAGCTGGTACAATCGGTGGTAACATGGTTAAGAAAATGATTCATCAAGCAGAAAGCCAAATGGGTAATAAATAACTTGATTACAAATCCTCATGATTTAATTCATGGGGATTTTTCATGCTGTGGAGGGACAAATATACGAAACGAATTTACATAAATTTGCATTTTTGAAAGATAAGTGCTATAATGTATGTATTCACATATATTTTTTATGGTTGCTGTGGCACTATAGTATGTGAGTACCAAATGGCTAAATCAACTGTTGTCGTTTTCCACCTATATGTTATGAGCTTAGCCATGTGGCTACTTTCTCATAATCAAGTGCGAAATAACGGCAACAGAGCAAAATATTTATTTAATGATTTTGAACGGTAAAGTGCGTTTGAGGTCAAAAAAATGTAGGATTAATGACACGCTATGAAGATTCTTGAGGAGGAAGAGTATCAATGAGAAAATTTGCTTGCATGATTATGGTTCTCGTGACGGTTATGATGGTTATGGTTGCTCAGGCTGAAGAAGAAGTCTCGACGAACGGTCTTTGGGGGCTGTATACTGAAAAGGCTGTCGGCGAGTGGCATCCTTTGAATTCTGGTGAGGTCATAGAAGCTAAGGAGTTGAGGCGGCTCATGGTTGTCAATCTTGAGTCCAATCAGCGGATTCACTGGCGCTGGATTCATGGCATGGATAGCTGGTGCGAGTTGGAAAAGGGTGACCCTTTTATCAACATCGACGGCTATCGTGCTTCGCATGGCTGGGATGTCCTCGAGCTCCAAGTGATGGATGCTGAGGGTATTTACCATGCGGTTGGTGAATACCCTGTAAGGTTTTCCGGTACGGGTGACTTCTACATGAACTCGGAAGAGTGTATGGTCGTCAGCTGGGGAGATGGCACGATTGGTGTTTCGGTGTCATATAAGTATGACATTGAAGTAAAAATTGCCAACGTTACACTCGTCACCATGGCGAATGTGCCTGCAGGCAACATTCTTCTCAGCGACCTTGAAATCGGCGATGTTATCATCATCACCGGAAAGAATGCAGGTGCGGAATCGTTGCCGGTTGTTTATGAGGTAAACACAGGTGATTTCGCTCTGATGACCGATTAAGTTCCTACGCAAAGGGAGGCTCCATTTTCTATGGGCTCCCTTTTTTATGCACAAAAATATTAACAAATTAAGTTATTTAAATAAAAAGCAAAAAACAAATTTATGTAAATCATATTGACAAAATTATTAAGTCGAATATATAATGTACGAGGTTTCACAAAAATATTTTGCCATGTATGGCAAATAAAAGGAGGACTTCTATATGAAGCGTAAGAGTCTGTCACTGGTACTGGTACTTGCGATGGTACTGCTCATGAGTTTTGGCATCGTAGCACATGCTGAAACCACGACTGGTAACGCAAAAGAGATTTCGCTTACCGACGGCGAAAGGACTTTTGAAGAAGACATGGTAAATGTTTTGGAAGAAGGATTGTATAGTATCTATCTTCAGATTGCACCGGTAGATGAGGTTAAAGAGATTTCTTACGTATTTGATGAAGGTTTAGAGAATGAATATAACACCACTATAACTGACGATATCACAGAATCAATAAAATTTAAGAGTGATTTTGTGATTGGAAAAACACATACTGTAAGATGCACTGCAAAATACAATGATGGAACTAGTTTGGAGAAGCTTTATACTTTTGACAGTATAGCTAGACATAAAAATTATGATCAACTACGAGTAAATGTTTCTTTGAATGGTGAATGTATGTATCAGGAAAACTATTATGCTCTTAGAAAAGATGATGTTATTTCGGTTGATGTGAAGACTTTTTTTGAAGATTTGCCTGTTTGTTTTACTGCATATTATTGGGCAGATGCAGATACGTGGCAAGCTTTGACCGAAGAAAAACGAGTATATGGTGAAGATGGAGAACATTTTGTAATTGAAGTTCCCGAAGAATACTATGGTACGCGTAAAGCATTGATGATCGAGTCTGTTCTTGAAACCAATGAAGGCAAAGAGGATCAGACCCGTAGAAGTGGTTGGATGATTTATTTTTTTAATTTGGGTAACAACGTGAGTGTTGATACTAAGTTGAACGGTGAAAAACTGTACAACAACTATAGTCATCTTGTTAGAAGTGGAGATAAGATTACTATTTCTGGTATACCGATGGTTGATTCGGAGATTGATTTTATTGGATACTATTTTCTTGAGTTTGATGAGAAAACTTCGAAGTGGAGTGACACTGGTATCATTAGTGTAGAAGGTGCTACTGCTGAAATTACTCTTCCGGATAGAGAACCAGGTAGTTTGATGTACTTGTATGCCGAACCAGTTGATGTGTTGGACAATTCTCGTACGTCATATGTTACTAAGAGTGGCTGGCAACTTTATATATTGGTGTGGTGCGACGACACTCCTATACAGGAAAAGGAAACTATTGTTACTTATTCGGATTGTAGTCTGGTCGATGGTTCTAATATTGAAGTGAATTCGGGTGACTATTTGAAGCTTTCGGCAACTTCTGCAGAAAGAATTGAAATGGTATATTTCACTTGGGACGATGAACCTGACATGCAGGTCTGGAAATCACTTTATTATGATCTTAAGATTCCGTCTGAATTTGCCATTGGTTCTACACATAAGCTTCAGGTGAATGTACTGTACAACAATGGAGAAGAATCTCCTATTAAGACTTTTTATTTAACTGTTTTGGGCGATGACTCTGAAGATAATCAGAGTTTTGAAAAGAATTCTGACTAACTTTAAAAATGTGGCTAAGTTTTTTGAACTTAGCCACATTTTCGTTTCATAATAATTTATATTATTGATATAAATTTTAGTTAAAAAATATTGTAAAAAAAGTAAACAATTTACATAATATCTATTGCATTTCTTTACCAGTTATGGTAATATATTATCAGTGGTGTAAAAACACAAACGAGAAATTTAGGAGGTTTTATATTATGAATAATTTAAAGAGAAAAGTATCTTTAATTTTATCAGTTATTTTAATAGCTTTGTCTATTTTCCCATTAGGCATGTCTTTAGCTACTGTAAACACCGTAACTAGCATGGACGTTACAATGGATGGCAAAACTATAAAAAATGGTGGAACTTATGAGGTTAAAGGCGGAGAGAAAATTGAAGCTATAGCTCAAAGTCCTAACGGAGTTGATTTTATAGGATATTACTATAATGGAGTAACAGAAATAAAAGACTTTGATGGCAACAAACTTTCAATAACTGTTCCAACAAATCCTGCAGGAACAGAACTTGATTTACGTATTGAAGCAGTTGATTCTAAAAACAATCAAACAGGTTGGTATAAATTCATTTTAAAATATCCTGCAGTAGATGATTTATCATTATCTGCTAAAATGGATGGAGTTAGCTTGGTAAGTGGTAAATCTTACGATGTTAAAGGCGGAGAGACAGTTACTGTTAAAGCAAAAAGTAGTAATGGAGTTGCAAGCATAGGATATTATTTTGAAGGAAAGACAGAAATTACTAATGTTTTCTCTGACACAGCAACGATTACTATTCCAGAATATGCAGATGGAACAAAAACAAAATTACATATTGCCGCAACAGATAAGGCTAATAATGCAAGCGACTGGTTATCTTACACATTAAATTATAAAAAAGATACATCTTCAGTAGCAGATGTTAAAATGACAGTAAAAATGGGTGGAATCGAATTAAAAGCTGGAAAAACATATAGTGTAAATGGTGGCGAAAAAGTTGTAGCAAATGCTTCTAGTGTTAATGGAATTGATTTCATTGGATACTATTTTGTTGGAAAAACAGAGATTGTTGATGTTAATTCAGATACATTAACATTTGATATTCCAGCATATGAAGAAGGTTCTACTGTTAAGATGCGTATAGAGGCAGTTGATAAAAAGAACAATAAAACAGGTTGGTTTGATGTTACTTTAGAATATGCTAAAATTGAGGATTCAGATTTAGATATTCTTCCTTGGGAGAAAGAAAATAAAGACTTAGAGTCTTTAGCAATTGCATTAAGAAATGATTCTGAATCAAGTAAAGCAAACAAAAACGTTTATGCTTTAGGTGAAAAAGTAACATATTACGTAGATTTTAAAAATGGTGGCAAAAAGATTAAAGACGAAGTTAAAATTACATTAGAATTACCATTAGATTTTGAAGTGGTTTCTTCAGACGGTGGAAGTGTTGATTATAATAAAGGTTTAATTACTTGGACATATCCAAATGGTATGGACGAAGAGTATGAAGGTACAAAAACAGTTGAAGTAAAATATAAAGCATTTAGCAAAAAGAGTGTAGATTCTATGAAAATTTACCCAGTTGCAACAATTTCAAAAGCTGGTAAAGTAGCTGATGAATCAGCAGTAATCAATTACATCTACAGAGATGAAGATACAGTTATTACAGATACTCACGAACCATATATGTATGGTGATGCTAATGCAACAACATTTAGACCAGATGCAACAATAACAAGAGCAGAAGGTGCACTTGTATTAACAAGAATTCTTCTTGGTCAAAGTGCTATTGATAACGTAAAAGTTACAAGTGTATATCCAGACTTAGATCAAACATATTTAGAAGCACAAAAAGCAATTATAGCTGCTACTTCTTATGGTATTATTAATGGTTACACAGACGGATATTACAGACCAAATCAAACAATGACAAGAGCAGAATTTATGAAAATTATTGCTAAATTTGTAGAACTTAATGCTGAAGATGATGGCATTAAAGGATTAGAAATTAAAAACATTGAAGATTCGGTTAAACTTTACAAAGATCCAGTATTAAGATACGCAGTAAATGGTACAACAGTAAGCAATCACTGGGCACTTGAAGAAGTAACTTTACTTGTAAGATTAAATATGACAGCTGTAAGCTCAAAAGAAAAGAATTTAAGATTAGATGAAGGTATTACAAGAGCAGAAGTTGCTCAACTTGTTAACTTCTTCTTACTAAGAGCTCCAGCAGAAGTAAATTCAAGAACAAATACAGCATTCAGTGATGTTAGTAGAAAACATGAATTATTTGCAGATATCGTTGAAGCTACAAGAAAAGCTCATGATTTCACAATTACTGAAGATGGTACAGAAATAGCTGAATATTAATACTACAAATAGATAAAACACTAAAAAATCCGAACAGATTGATATCTTGTTCGGATTTTTTATGTGCTATTACAATAGCAAGATTTAGAAATGCCGAAAATGTTGAGTAAGTATGGGAAAATTTACATAAATTATTGAAAATTGACATAAGATATGCTATAATAATAACTGAAATAAATTCTTATCAATTGATGTTTGGCCCTTTGTTTGGAGCTTAGTCATGTGGCTACTTTCTCTTGAACAATTGGCAACTACAAACATCAAAAAAAATATATATCCCCTGGTTAAAAAATTCCGGTATTTTTACTTGTTTTTGTGATGAAATTGGTCATGTGGCCGTGTTTTCTCACTAAATTGGTAGATAGCCGTTTATTTGCATCGCTTTGGGCTTCTTTGAGGTAGAGCTAATTGATGATGCAACCCGACATTATATGTGGGGATATAAAAAGATGGAGTGCCTCTAACCATGTTTCGATAGTAAACTTTAGAACTTAAAGACAATAAGGAGGTCAATAAGCTATGAAACGTAAAGACTTGGTAAAAATGGTCGTGGGTATTGTTCTCGTTGTTTTGTTGGTGGTTGCATACAACAAGGTTGATATGCAAGCTATCAAAGATTGGTTCGCTAATCTGACGACGACTGAGCCGACGGAAGTAGTTACTGATGGCGGAAGTCAGCAGGATACTCCGACTGTGGCGCCGATCGAGAATACCGCTACTCCTGAGCCGACGGAGGAGCCTTCTTCTGTGTTTGTAGACAATATGGGTAAAACTTATTTCTACAATAAGGATCTCGCCTATTGCACGGTCTCTCTGCAAGAGAGATTGGATTTGACGGCTATGACCAAATTAAATGTATATGATATCGTGCGTGCAAACGATATCGTGGTGATGTGTGGCGATGGAAAGGAGATTACGGCCGATTATGGTATTGACCTTTCGGCTGTGGAAGCTGTGTCTTTCTTCCGGGACGGCTACAGTCTTCTGAGCTATGAAGAGGACGAAGATAAGTTCTTCAAGGACGAATCTTCAACTCATACCTTCAGAGGCGCGACGGACTCTGAGTTCACCGATGCAGTGTTCTGCGACAAGGACATTGCGATTAAGTCCCGAGTTTGCGTTGCCTATGTTAACGCGAAGCTTTGGGGCGTGGACAAAGAGTACGGCTGTAAGGGATGGTTCAAGATGAACCTTCTCGAAGACCGTATCTTCAAAGCATTCGTTCTCGTGAAGAGGGCGGTTGTTCTTGAAGGAAATACGGTAGAGATGTTTACTTGGGCTATTCGCACGTGTGACGGCGAGCCTGAGCAGCCTACCAACGGTGGCAATGGTGATGGCGGAAAGCCCTCGGATAAGCCGACTGCCGAACCGACTATCCAGCCGACCGCCGAGCCGACTACTAAGCCGACGCACTCCCCCACGGAGGCGCCGACCACGGCTCCGACGGAAGCGCCGACTACTGCCCCCACCATTGAGCCGACTGTCAAGCCGACTCACTCGCCGACGGAAGCTCCGCGGCCGACGCATTCCCCCACGGAAGCGCCTACCGCGGCTCCGACTAAAGAGCCGACGCAGCAGCAGCCGTCCTACAAGCCGACGCCTGTTCCGGAAGTAACACCGGAGCCGACGAATCGGCACTCGGACACTGGTGACGAGGGAAGCGGCAACAGCCACAGCCCCACGGATGACGACAACAGCACCTCTGGTGGCAATCGCCACAGCGATGCATCTGACAGTAGCACCAGCAACGGTAACCGGCATTCGGAACCGTAACGCTAACTAATCTTTCCCCCCAAGCTTGTGTTTCAAGCATGGGGGTTCTTTTTTTGTTCATAAGTTGACGGATAATATACTTGCTTTTTGTTAACATAAGTGATATAATTTAACTGCTATTGGAGAAATATAAACGAGGGAGGCATCATTATGTCTAAAAAGTCTATCTATCAGCTGGTTGGTTGCATCATCTTGGTGATTGTGGTATTGCTTGTTACGGGCAAGGTTCAGAAAACAAATTCTGTAGTTGTGCCTACAGCAACACCTACTGCAGCTCTGGTTCCGACCGTGACACTTACACCGACTACAACATCAATCACAATCGTGATAGTAACTCCGGTACCGACAAATACACCGATTCCTACCGAAGTACCAACCGCAACACCTACGCTAGTTCCTACTGAAGTACCGACCGCAACACCTACGCTAGTTCCTACCGAAGTACCAACAGCAACACCGTCGCCGATTCCTACTGAAGTTCCAACAGCGACACCAACTGTTGAACCTACTGCAACACCTCAAATTACAGCAGTACCTGAGGAAAAGTATACTAGTATTGATAGAGAACTTTCGAAAATTACGATCATGGGAGGTATTTACCCGGATTATAGTTCTAAGCAGTCGTATGACTTGTACAATTATTTCGACATAAACGGTCTTGACCAGTCTAGACTGTTTGAAATCATCCGGAAACCCTTTGAGAGTGGTATAGCCCAATGGACCGACATGAAGTTTACTTCTGGCTCTGCGATTGATATGCTCTCATTTGCTCTAAATTCGAGTATTTGCGAAAATTGCGGACGAATCAAGATATCTGAAAGTCCTGTAAACTTGTCGCAAATTACGGCGATTTTCGATGCAATCGAGAGGAATGGCAATCAAGAGGTAGCAAACAGAATTTTGCTCGATTACTTGTACAAGTATACGAGACAAAATCCCAACAATCCGACCGAGCGACTTATCATTTCTTGCAACGATAAGTAAGCTCAAACAAAAATGCGTGAAATTTTTTCACGCATTTTTTGCGTGTTGCATTTGAAGCTTAAAAAGTGGCAAAGGTCTTATAATACTTTTAGTAGCAATTTTGTCAAGGTGGAGATGGCAAAGCCATACTACCTTGACAAAGCCTTGCGGATAAAAGTTTTATCAGACCTTTGCCACTTTTTAAGTTTCAAATGCAACTTGGAAATATTTACATTTTTAAAATATTGCTTGATTTTAATATTTATAAAAGATAAAATATAGATATACTAGATTATATTAGGAAGGTGTGTACAAATGAAAAAAACTGCAATTCGCATCGCCATTTTATGTTTGTTAATTACTCTATTTACAGGGGTTATATATGCTTCTGAAAGTGAGTTTGTTATAGAACGTGAGGTTACATATCAAAATAACAAAAATCATACTTTTAAAGATGGTTTTATAAAAATCATGCTTGGACAACTTGATTTTACCCAGTATTCAAAAGATGAGTATTTAAAAGTTACACCAAGACCAGATGAAATACAAAAAGATGAGTTTGGAAATATGTATGCGTATTATAGCGTTGCAGGTATGTTACCAAATGAAAAGCTATGCGTTAAGATAGAAAGAAAAATGAAAACATCATCTTTTGTGACAGATGAACCAATTCTTGCTAGATCAAATGGCTCTGTTACGGACGAAAACAGAATTTATGTAGAGCCACAAGAGAGAATAGAAAGTGATGAAAAAGAAATAATAGATAAATCTAATGAGATTACAGCAGGACTTTCTACAGACTATAGAAAAGCTTCTGCTATATTTGAGTTTGTAAATACTCAAATGGTATATGCAAATGATACAAGTAGTGCAAATAAAGGTGCTTTGTCTGCTTTGAAGAGTATGAAAGGTGTTTGCGAGGAGTTTGCTACTTTGTATGTTGCTCTATGTAGAGCGCAAGAAATTCCTTCAAGGGTTGTGGCTGGTTATAAATATGATGCTTCTGCTAAAACTTTGGTAGATCATGCTTGGGCAGAGATTTATTTAGATGATTATGGCTGGATTCCTGTTGAGCCAACAGTTATATATACCGTAGATAATAAAAGAGCTACTTATTGGAATTCTTTTTGTATGTTAGACAATTCTAACTATATTCCAACTGAGCTTTATTATTGTGAAGAATATAATAGAACATATTATAAATATCTTACAGAAGGAGAGTATGTTGTAAGCTTTGCTATGGACAACGATATTGTTCTTCCTGAGCAAAATAGTTTTGCAGATATTAGTATGCATACTTGGGCGCAGCCTTCTATCCAAAGTCTTTTTGAAAAGGATATAGTAAAAGGATATTCTGATACTGAATATGGACCAAACAGAAATATTTCTAGAATTGAATTTATATGTATGCTTTCTAGAACTTTGAAATATTTAAATGAAAATTATGTAGAAGGAGCAAATGTTTATTACTATCCATCTTATAACAGAAATCATTGGTCAAAACCAGAGTATGACTATCTTATGAGATGTTATCAATTCTACACTCCATCAGATATTATGAGTGCTGGATATTTTAATATTGCCGAAGTCTTTGGTGATAATATAAATATAGATAAAGCGATAACAAGAGGAGAAGTTGTTGCTCTTATGGATATATTTATGGATGATGCTACTGTTACAAAATCCTTTACAGATGTTAAATCTTGGACTAAGTTTGCAAGTAGTATTGAAAAGGCTTACTCAAATAATTTAATTACTGGTTATCCTGATGGCTCATTTAGACCTAATGCAACTATAACAAGAGCTGAAATGGCAACTATATTAGGTAGATATATTGATAGCAATATGTATGTTGTAGAATAGCTTTATATTTTGCACTCGGGGTTTTACTCGAGTGCAAAACTGTTTTTGTATAGAGGAGTGCATAGCTTATGTATAAATTTGTTGCAATTGATATAGATGGTACACTTTTAAATTCTGCTGGTGAATTAACTAAACATACAATAGATACAGTAAGAAATGTTACGATGCAAGGTGTTAAGGTTGTTTTGACGTCTGGAAGGGTAACGAATTCAGTAAAGGGAATTGCATCTAAGTTAAATGCTGATAAACATATTATTTGCGATAATGGTGCAAAGATTGTAGATTTAGAAACGGATGAAATTGTATATGCAAGTTATATTGAAAAAAGCACAATCATTAAGCTAGTAGAGTTTTGTTTGACTAATAATATTTATTATATGGTTTTTACTAATAAGGAAATTATTGTTAAAGATTTAAAACATATGGCTCTTGCTTTTTATAAGCAAAGACATCATCTTAAAGATGAAGCTACTGGTGTTTCGGAGATTAAGTTTGCTGGAATTGATTATATAAAAAAGGTATCTGACCCTTTTACAAGGATTGTTATATGTGATGAGGATAGGGCGATATATAATTCTATTATAAATATGTTAAAAGGCTTTGATGATATAGAGCTTTTGGCCGCTCCGCATATTTCAAATAAGATTATAAAAGATGGGGAGAAGAATCTTCTTCTTAGCTATAGTTATGCTGAGATTTTAGCTAAAGATACTAATAAATGGACTGCAATAAAAACTTTGACGGATAAACTTGGAATTTCCAGAAATGAGGTTATAGCTATTGGTGATAATTTTAATGATGTTGAAATGATAAAAAATGCCGGTCTTGGGGTTGCAATGAATAACGGCTCACCAACTGCGAAAGAGGTTGCAAGAGTTGTTGCTCCGTCTAATGATGAAGATGGTGTTGCTAAGATTATGGAGCGATATATTTTAAATGATTTATGAATATTAAAACCTTTTAGCCAATATACTATCTTTGAGGAGGGATAGAGATTGGAAGGTTTTAGAAGAGGAACAGTTATTTTGAAAAATGTTTTTATAGCATATTTTATAACGTTATTATTATTTTTAGTATATTCTTTATTATTGGAATTTACACCAATACCTGAAAGTTCAATACCGTTATTTGGTTTTATAAGTTGTATGCTTAGTGTGTTTATAGGAAGTTCGCTTGCTGTGATAAAAATAAAGGAAAATGGGCTTATTAACGGTGGTTTGGTTGGCCTTATTTACATACTTGTTTTATATTTTTTAAGTAGTATTTTCAGTACTGGTTTTGGACTTAATGGTTATGCTTTTTCGATGATTATTTTTAATATTATAATTGGCATGATTGGTGGAATAATAGGAGTAAATATGTGTAAGGAAGGAAAGTAGATATGAAGTTAGAAGATGTAAAAAATGATAAGGAAGTTAATGTTTTAGTAGATAATACGGAAAGGCAGTTAACTGAGCTTGGATATACTGAGCATGGTAGAAGACATATTGGAATTGTTTCTGAGATTGCTGGCAATATTTTGAAAGAGCTTGGATATTCCGAAAGGGAGATTGAACTTGCAAGAATTGCTGGGTATTTGCATGATATTGGTAATTCTATAAATAGAATGGATCATGCACATACTGGTGCAATTTTGGCTTATGATATTTTAAAAAGGCTAGGAATGCCTCTAGAGGATGCTGCTGAGATTATGATGGCTATTGGTAACCACGACGAAAATAGTGGAACTGCTGTAAGTACTGTTTCGGCTGCTCTTATTTTGGCTGATAAATCGGATGTTCATCGTTCTAGGGTTAGAAATGAGAATCTTTCTAGATTTGATATTCATGATAGGGTAAATTATGCTGTTGAAGAGGCGAAGGTTGAAGTTGATACGGAAAATAAGAAGATTTATTTAAAGCTTAAGATTGATACGGAGATTTGTCCTGTTATTAAGTATTTTGAGATATTTTTGGATAGGATGCTTATGTGTAAGAAAGCGGCATCTTATTTGGATGTGTGGTTTCATCTAGAAATAAATGGGGCGGTTTTGTTGTAAACGAACTTCAAGAGACGATAGAAACGG